>Ga0307510_10008783_pt1 | contig 12040 bp, 17 predicted proteins | sample 12_EM_MG_FD_207224 | JGI IMG/M metagenome (GOLD analysis project Ga0307510, IMG submission 207224) | Populus trichocarpa ectomycorrhiza microbial communities from riparian zone in the Pacific Northwest, United States - 12_EM | ecosystem: Host-associated > Plants > Roots > Unclassified | place...
CAGGTGTTCATTATAGATTTGTTATAAGTTGTGATTATTATGACAATGTGGGGGGGATGGTGTATCCGTTGTTGAAACCTTGCCACAATGTCGTGGGAAAAAACCGGCCTGGTGATGGTCGCGGTTCCAAAGCCTTTATTATTACGCCTGTCACGAAGTCACGTCCTCTTTAACTGGGGGCAACTTTTCTAGGGCTGAGCACCCATAACCGTATTTACAGGTTTACGGGCCGCTGTAATACAGTACAGGACCCATACCATATTGGCCTTGAAGTGACAATTTGACGGTATGGTTTACGGGCCGGGTACCCCCCATATCAGACCGTAAAGATACAGCTGTATATGGCCATCATACAGCTGTATGATTGGTAAGAAGTGTTGTGCCATGTGTATCCCCACTTGTCCTAGACCTCCTCACCCTGCCTCACTTCAGGTCGCTGCCCACCGTTGTCAGTTGTCAATATTGTGATCGAGTTGCACAATCATCAGCCAATGCCACTCAACAAGTCAAACAACACCTTTGCACTCACGCCTCATCCCTTTGCCTGGCCCTCAGTCACCATCCCCTTGCAATCGACACCCACTCCCTTGTCATTTCCATTCCTCGACATATCTCACCTTGGATCTTGCCACCAACAAGACTCAGATTGCCCAGAAATGCCAGTGCAGCAGTTGCACATCGCCTCAAGGATGGTGAAGTAGCCAAAGCACCACAGCCATGTTGGATGAGGAGCATTGTCTATAGGTTGCCACACTCCCTTGTACATTTATTGCTTGTTTTTCTTATCAGATCACTTGGTCTTTTTCCCTTTATATTAGCATTTTTTTATTCAACCTCATGCCCACCGTTTTATGCCTTCGATATTGAACATCGCTGCATGGACCTGTCGCAGGCAAGACTGACCTCTTATACTTTCAATTTTTACTTGTTTCCTACTTATCCATTGTAGCATACTTGTCTTGTAATCGCCTTAGTTAAATCATATAAAACCCATGTGCCCGCCTTGCTGAATAGCAGGCAATAGTGGCCCCACAGTTCCCTCCTTGTGTGTGTGCTGGGCAATCAAGCCCATTCCCCCCCTTCCTTCTTGCTCCAATACTGTTAAGGCCTATTGAACCTTAAGGTGCGATGTGCGCAAAGGTGAGATATGTGGCAGTGATGAAATTACAAAGGGTCATAATTCCCTTAGTAATCTGAAGTGCTTTGGAAGGTGATTAAAGTGAGAAGGTCACTAAGACCAATGTCTGGGTGATGATAAAGAGAAATAGGGAATATCTTCAAGGACTTGAAGATAATTCCAAAGAAATAAAAGAGGAGAATGTTTGTTCAAGCAACAAGGACAGAGAATGCAATAGATTGCAAACTAAGTCAGGCTTAAGGCCCAACTCTAGGATATAAGTCTGGCTTATATACAAAAGGGCAGCTACCTGACTAAGCGTACAAAAGAGGAGAACAATGGGGTCACGAACAATAGAGGTCACGGAACAATGGCATCACAAACAATGGTAGTCACAGACTACCACAAGAAGAGAACAATGGAGAACGTACAAAAAGGGAGAACAATGAAGTTCCCGACAGGAAGGCTCTGTTGTACAGGTAAGCAGTCATGTGAGTCGAAGTCATGTGATGGTATAAGTACATAGCAGTCAAGAAAAGAAAAGAAAAGTGGGCCAAGTGCCCAGGAACGTAACAAATACCACTGCTAGTGGATGCACAATCGCAACTCACTGTCCAACCTTCAATCTACCCCACAGCGCGCTCTTGGACTCTTGGGAATGCGGCCTGGCTTCTTAGCCATCTCATTTTACCCATCTTCCTTGAACTCATGTGCAGATGCAACATCTGCCATATACTGCCGACACTGCATCATCTCTTACCCTCATCATCCATGCACTCAACATTGCACACATCACAACAACTTTTTTGGACTTTGCCACCAAGTATCGTTCCATTGTTCCTCGCCCCAGTTGCCTTTGTGCTTGACGCCGCATACCTTATGAAGATATATTTTCAGCTTTCGGACACCACCCTTTTTCATTGAATATGGTGCTGCACAGCCCATCGCCAGTGGGATCACCTTAGACGTTTGTTATTCTATTTCCCCCTCTCACCCACTTCCTGATTTATCAGAACATCACCTGTACCATCCCATATGACCCGTAATACAGCTGTATTTACACCCATACCATACTGTATACGATTTTTCAGGCCGCTTTACAGTTATGGTTATAGGTACCCCGTAACCATATTGGCACTGTAAAGTATACAGCTGTATGCCATATACGGTACAGTTCTCAGCCCTAAACTTTTCTCCCAGTCTGTTGGTTGCCACAGGTGCCAGTGAAAGCTGCTCTGTTGCGACTTTCTTGCCCTCCTCACACACAAACTTGGTAGGGAACACGATGGCCCTGTCAAGAGCAATGGGAAGACCGCTGTGCCTGCTGCACAGCATGACAACACAGAGGACCAATTTCGAGACATTACTCATCACACCAGCAAGGGAGTAGCTTTTCTAGTTTAAAAAAAAAAAAAAAGTGCCATCAGCAAGGGGAAAGCCAAGGAAGTAAACTCAGAACTAGACCCAACTGATAGTGCCCCCAGCAAGAGCCTGATGGTGCCATAAGCAGAGATGATTTCAAAGACTGCATATATCAGATGTATCAAGGCAATGACAGTTGTGGAAGACTTGATGTGACGTACAGATGGCAAATATTGTGAACCAAGACACATAATTCAGCAACAGGTAGACAATATATATGTGTAATCCCATGTGCAATTCTGCCTATGCCTTCATGAAAGCCCACATGGGCCAACCTGAATAAAACTTGATGTGGTCTTTGAGTAGGCCCACTGAATCAAACCTGACATTGTTTATGGGTGGGCCCACCATAAAACTTCTGGTGGCATGGACTGTGATATTTGGACTATTAGCTCAAGTTGGCCCATAGCAGCCTGAAAGCAATTCCATGCAAGCACTCGCATGGGCCCTTTCATACACCATAATATTCAGACAAGTAGCTCAGATCGGCCCATCAAGACACAATGGGCTGCTGCACAAGACTGCCATGTAGGCCTTCATTGTTTCCAGTTGGCAGGATAGCTGCCGGGAGGGGTACTTGCATTGGCCCATGATGAGAATACCTTGGCCATGCCAGTGAGGTCGAGTTGGCCCAAATCAGACTGAAAACTCTCATTCACAAGCCCTCAAATGGGCCCATTTCATGCACTGTGATATTTGGACTATTTACTCGAGTTGGCCCAAAGCAGCCTAAAAGCAATTGCATGCAAGCACTTGCATGGGCCCTTTTATATACCATAGTATTCAGACGAGTAGCTCAGATTGGCCCATCAGGCACACAATAGGCTGCCATGCAAGACTGCCATATGGGCCTTTGTTGTTTCTAGTTGGCGGGATAGCTGCCAGGAGGGGTACTCACATTGGCCCATGATGAAAATACCTTGGCCATGCCAATGAGGTCAAGTTGGCCCACAACAGCCTGAAAGCTCTGGTTCTCACACCCTTGAATGGGCCCATTTCATGTACTGTGATATTTGGACTATTAGCTTGAGTTGGCCCAAAGCAGCCTAAAAGCAATTGCATGCAAGCACTCACATGGGGCCTTTCATACACCATAGTATTCAGACAAGTAGCTCGGATCGGCCCATCAAGCATACAATGGGCTGCTGCACAAAACTGCTGTGTGGGCCTTCATCATTTCCAGTTGGTAGGATAGCTGCTGGGAGAGATGCTCGCATTGGCCCATGATGAGAATACCTTGGCTGTGCCAGTGAGGTTGAGTTGGCCCAAATCAGACTGAAAGCTCTTGTTCTCAAGCCCTCAAATGGGCCCATTTTATGTACTGTGATATTTGGACTATTAGCTTGAGTTGGCCCAAAGCAGCCTGAAAGCAATTCCATGCAAACACTTGTATGGGCCCTTTCATATACCATAATATTCAGACAAGTAGCTCAGATTGGCCCATCAAGCACACAATAGGCTGCTGCATGAGACTGCCATGTGGGCCTTTGTTGTTTCCAGTTGGCGGGATAGCTGCTGGGAGGGGTGCTTGCATTGGCCCATGGTGAGAATACCTTGGCCATCCTGACAAGATCAAGTTGGCCCACAACAGCCTGAAAGCTCTTGTTCTCACACCCTCAAATGGGCCCATTTCATGCACTGTGATATTTGGACTATTAGCTCAAGTGTTATGATCCACCCCAATTTTTCTCATCCTTGTCAGACCCCCTCCTTGTCACCCTATCCATGCCTAAGTGACCATTACCATTGAACCCATCATCCCTACCAGACCTGCCACCGCTATCGCCCAGTGAACCATCCAAACCATCGTCACCCCTTGATCAGCCCCCAGTTGAGCCCCTCTTCCCCATCCCCTGGAACATCCATTGTTGGGAGTACTCCTCAATGGAGATGTACCAAGAGCCACCCCCAGTGTTATGATCCACCCCAATTTTTCTCATCCTCATCGGACCCCCTCCTTGTCACCATATCCACACCTAAGCAACCATTACCATTGAACCCATCATCCCTACCAGACCTACCACCGCTACCGCCCAGTGAACCATCCAAACCATCGTCACCCCTTGATCAGCCCCCAGTCGAGCCCCTTGTCCCCGTCCCATGGAACATCTATCGTCGGGAATACTCCTCAATGGAGATGTACCAAGAGCCACCCCCAGTAGAGAACCCACTGGAAGATCCAGACAGTTCCATGGAGGACGTGCCGCCCTTAGAGCCAGAACCATTCATTCCATATGAACCCGACATCCCTGGAGGCAACACGCACGCCTTGTCCCTAGAAGAGTCCCCTGTCATACCATGGCAAGAGTACCTTGCCCCAGATAGTCCTGTGTCCCGCAAGCACTCCCTGTCACCCACAAGTCCCTCCTCAGCATCCATACACCAACGCACCAGTAGAGAAGGCAGTTACCAGTCAATCACCCCTTCTGCCTCGTCGCCCATAGCTGGCACCTTGCCCCAGAGTCAGGGCTACCAGTCGACCTCTCCTGGAGGATCTGCAGACAATCCCTCATCCACGCAGAGCTCCACAGACAACGCGGATAGTGACATGGCCCTTAATTGGGTCACCATCAATACGGACTACCTTAAGGGGTAGTTGCTTACACTAGACGCCCATTAGACCAGAATGGGCATGCGGAGATCAGATCTCCTCAGATCAGCCTCAAACCTTGTGGTCGTCATCGCATCATGATGACACTTCTCTTCTTGGAATGACCCGCCGCTATTGTTCGACCCTTAAGGATGGATTAGGCAACTTGTCAATCTCTCATTCGCTCTCACTCACTTTCTATTGTTCGACTTATACAGACCACAGCACTTGTCCATGGAATGTCATACGATACAGACAGCCCCCTCTTGACCAGAAGTACCTACCTTAGTGACCATGGCCCGTGCGCGGCTGTGCCTGTATATAAGCGCCCTGTATTTCAACAGTCAAGCCCTAAGCTTAACTTGATTCTCAATATCAACATTCTTGAAAGCTCCCCTAGTGCCTCCCTTTTCCCTCATCTCTTACATAAGCCACTCAGAGTTGTCTCTAGCAACACTAGAGACTTCTACCATCTCCAAGTACTTGCCACCAGTTCACTCTTAGTACAAGTCATACTATCAAGGCCCATTGAAGCCTTAACATCAAGTTGGTCCAAAGCAGCCTGAAGTAATTGCATGCAACCACTTGCTTGCATGGCCCTTTCGTGCACCATACTATTTGGGCAAGTAGCTTGGATTGGCCCATCAAGCACACAATGGGCAGGCTCTAGTTGGCCCACAACAGCTTCAAAGCAATTGCCCACAAGCACTCTCATGGGCCCATTTCATGCATTGTGATATTTGGACTATTAACTCAGGTTGGCCTATCAGGCATGCAATGGGCTGCCACATCATACTGCCATGTGGGTTTGCATAATTGGCATCCAGCAGGATGCGATGCGAGTACGGTGACCTTACCAATGAGCTTGAGTTGACCCACAGCAGCTTGAAAGCAATTGCGCACAGACACTTGCATGGGCCCTGTCATACATCGTAAAATTCAGAAAAGTAGGTTGTGTTGGTCCACCTGAGCACACAATGGGCTTCTGTACAAGACTGTCATATGGGCACATGGTGCAAGCAGGATGGTTGCTGAGGTTGGCCCATGACGCAAATGCACTGACCTTGCCGATGAGCTTGAGTTGGCCCATAGCAGTCTGAAATCAATTGCATGCAAGCACTTGCATGTGCCCATGTCATACTCCACAATATTTGGACAATTACTTTGCATTGGTCCACCCAAGCACACAATGAGCTGCCACATCTGACTGCCATATGGGCCTGTATGGCTTTCGGCCAGCAAGAGTGCTGCTGAGGAAAATGCTTGCATTGGCCTGTGATGCAAATGCACTTCATGACTAGCTCGAGTTGGCCCACAGCAGCATGAAGGGTCACAGGTGAAAGCTCTCGCATGGGTCAATTCATGCACCATGGGTTTTTCCCAATTAGCATGCATTGGCCTGTCAAGCACAATATGCGCTGCCACATAAGAATGTCGCATGGGCCCACATAGGTTATTCAGATGGCTGCCAAGCAAATTCTCAGATTGACCCATCATGCAAATATGCTGATGTTGCCAATGAACTTGAGTTGGCCAATAGCAGCCTGAGAGGTTGCAGGTGCAAGCCCTTGTATGGGCCCATTCATGTGCCATGGATTTTTCACAATTAGCATGTATTGGCCTATCAACCATGACATGGGCTGCTGCTGCACAAGAATGTTGCATGGGCCAGCATAAATTTCAGTCAGCCAGATAGCTGTTGAGCCAAATGTTCATATTGGCCTGTGATGCAAATGCACTAACCTTGCCAATGAGCTTGTATTGACCAATGGCAACCAGAAAGGTCTCAGGTGAAAGCCCCTGCATGGGCCAATTTATGCACACCATGACTGCCACATGGACCTGCATCATTTTCTGTTAGTTGGATGGCTGCCCAGCAAAACTCTTGCATTAGCCCATGATGTGATTTTATGTCCCACCTACAGCAGCCCATAAGCAAACCATATCCACTCACTCACATAGGCACTTCCCATGCAGCATAATATTCAGCATTGCATTGTCCTGCTATGCACGCAATAGGCTGATGCATGTTGCTGTCGCTTTGGGTACACAATATATGGCCAGGTGGATGGCTGCCAAAAGCAAAATGCATTGGCCTGCAATGTAGATGAACTTCCCTTGCTGATGAGCTCAGGCTAGCCCATAGCAATCCATAAGCAATCACCCACCATTTCATGTGCCCACTATTAAGACAATTAACTCTTATTGGCTTATCAAGCACACAAGTGGCCACTGCACAAGCCTGTTATGTTCTCATAATTTTAGCCATCAGAATCGCTGCCAAGAAGAATACTTGCATTGGCCCCACAATTTAATGAAATAATATAGCTGATGAACCCAAAGTAGAAGGTGCCAATAAGCTTTATATACTGAGCATATATCAGTATCTGCTGACTATGTCAAGGCTATGCCAGCAGCTTCTGATGGGGTAAAACCACATGTTCCTAACGCATATTGCTGCAGAGCCAAGTGAGATGAATGGGCATTTGCAAGGATATTCCCTGAATTCCCACTGTCCCTCCATCGCTACTCAACCAACCACTGTTTCTGTCCTCCATCATGAGCCTGAGCATTGATGAAATTCAAACGGCCTTACACAAGGCAAGGTTGCATTGTACCATCTTGGAGGCCGATTTGGAGGCCAAGAAGGCAGCAAGGATGGTGCAAGAAAAGCAGGCATTGAGATATTGCTGCATAATTGACCAGTTGATGAATGGAGACGACAATATGGTCGTGGATGATAATGACACCCATGACAATGTCAGGAGTCAAGAGACCAGCGAGGGCGAAGATCCTTATCACCCACAACCCCCCACAGTCAATCTCAAGGCTTCTTTGCATTCTACATTGCCCTGCTGTATGTCACATTCAAATACATTTGGTCTAAAGACATTCGGTGCTGAGCTAATGCTGCCATACCATTCTTTAGCCAAAGGCAGAGACACATCCTCACCCAAGACATCTAAATGCATGCACAAAGCTTGAGGGGGCATGCAGCAGTTCCTCTCCCAATGCATCCTCATCCCAGCAATCCAAATATCACCAGGTCAAGGATGCCAATCTATCAAAATCTGAAGGTCATGAGAAGGTACCAGGTTTTACTGAGGAGGAGGGGCCTGCATCTTAGCTACATCATGTTGGACATAGGAGATTCAATTGCGCACTTGGGGCATTGTGACCCATGATAGGACACTATCTCTTATCTTTCACTGACATTGACACTTCTCATACTGATGTATGTCTTAGTGTTCCATGTGGACATTTAAACTTGTGATTACCGGATTTAACTTTTCTTGCATTTAGTACTTTCATCGCTGATCACTATTCAAGTACTTATATCGCACTGCTCTTGCATGTAAAGCCTCAGTCTTCACGTTCTTCAGACTGAGGTTAGTATTGATAACTTCTTGTTCATACACTGTAGCTACCTTTGGCCCAGCACCTTATGTCCGTTCTACAGGTACATAGCTTCACAAATATAGTGTATGAGTGCCGGATGGCAGCAACTTTGTGAGCGATGTTGAGTGAGGAAGTAAGAATGACGAGGAAAACAGAAAAGGAGACAATGAATGAGGACAGTGAGGCGGGATGACAAGGAGTGTGGTGACTATTTTCATGTTGTGGTGATGGTGATGTTGACAATGTTAGTGAAGGCGCACTCACGTCGCAGCGCATCGAATTCAAACCAAAATGATATGACATCACAGTATCAAAGAACATGACTGATGACTGACATAAGAAACCAACTATCTACTGTAGTTAACTGGTGCCCCTCAGAGTCAGTTTTTATCAACCAAATCAGCCTGCATTGAATTGGGTCACACAGTGTCAAAGAATTTCTCATAGGGCAAGTGCTCAACATTCAACATCAGCAGCGAAGCTACATCATGTTCTGTACCTCTGCATCCTCTAACTCTGCAATCATTACTTTAATAACTCCACTCAATGTTTGCTCCACTCTATAGATATCAGAAACAAGGTCATTGATATTCCTAAATGCATCCGCCCCCTCATGTAAGATCGACGCACAGGGATCACCCTAGAAAAGCACTTCATTAGCAGCTATTCCAACATGTGAACAGCTTGACCTACTGATTCACCTCTGTGCTCGGCTCCTCCAACAGTCTGAGGCATGGGAACTGGTGCCTGATCTCCCCATGACCAGCCTGCAAGAACCAGAATAAGATGCATATCAAAGTTAGCAATGCAAAACTCATGAGGCTGCTGGGATGAGCTGCTGGAGCCATGAAGTTCTGGTGGAGGAGCTGTCTGCATCCCAATATTGTCTTGAGACTCTGGTAAGTGGAAGTGTTGGATCCTAAGATCACTGTCATGACTTGGCACCAGCAGCAGAGTGTGTGTCCCCCACACACCAGACACATGCCTTGGTTCTGGCAATGGAAGAAGTGTTGGGGACGGGGGCAGGAGCTCCTGCATGCCAATGTCAGAGGTGGTCGGTGACGGGGTAGTATCCCTGAGAAGATCCTGCATGCCAAAGTTGGACTTGGCTGGTAGGGAAGGTGGTGGGGAATAGGACAGGAGCTCCCACATGCCAGAGTTGGAGTTGGTTGGTGGTGGTGTGATATTTCTGAGAAGGGCCCACATGCCAAAGTCGGACTTGGCCTGCGGGGGAGGAGGTGGGGACTGGGACGGGAGCTGCTGAATCCCAGAGTCAGAGTTGGTCGGTGACAGGGTGAGATCTCTAAGAAGGTCCCATATGCCAAAGTCGGACTTGGCTGGTGGGGGAGGTGGTGGGGAATGGGACAGGAGCTCCCACATGCCAGAGTCAGAGTTGGTCAGTGGCAGCATGATATTTCTGAGAAGGGCCCACATGCCAAAGTCAGACTTGGCCTGTGGGGGAGGAGGTGGAGACTGGGATGGGAGCTCCTGAATCCCAGAGTCAGAGTTGGTTGGTGACAGGGTGAGATCTCTAAGAAGGTCCCATATGCCAAAGTCGGACTTGGCTGGTGGGGGAGGTGATGGGGCTAGGGACAGGAGCTCCTACATCCCAGAGTCAGAGTTGGTTGGTGACAGGGTGAGATCTCTGAGAAGGTCCCGCATGCCAAAGTCGGATTTGGCTGGTGGGGGAGGTGGTGGAGACTGGGATGGGAGCTTCTGCATGCCAGAGTCAGAGTTGGTTGGTGATGGGGTGGGATCTCTGAGGAGGTCCTGCATGCCAAATTCGGACTTGTGCAGTGCAGATGGGGTGAGATCTTCAAGAAGCTCCAACATGCCATAGTGGTGCAGTACCTTTGGCTCTAGGAAAATGTGGCACTTGTTTAGAGATTATTTTCAGGTTGCATAGAGTACAATGCAGACTTACCAGTTTCATCCTCTGATTCCAAGGACAGCAGACCATGCATCTCAAAATCACCCTGCTCTGACTCACAGGATAGCGGTGCAACTTTACCAGCAACTTTTTTTCTTTTAGAAGAGGTCAGAGAACCCATCTGTGAACCAGAATCCTTTGTAGGTAGGTCCATAGGAGCAGGTGCTCACTGCTGGTCTTCAGAAAAAGGACAGTGTGAGAAGAGTGGATTGGCCATGGCAGCGTGTGCAGTGTGGTTTAGGGGGATCCTTTGTGATGCTGTATTTGGAGTGTGGTGCTTAAAATCTTTTGCTGAGTCACGCCTCAATTGAAAACAGGAAAGTTCAACACTTGGCAAGCAAGTCTTTGACTGCAACAAGTCTCCCCACACTCCCAAACTATTCACACCTCGAAAATGTCTCCTTTCCTCGAAATTGCATCCAGAGTTGAGGCTGCCATGGAGGCCTACACCTCCATTTGTGACTTTGCTGATGAACAGGTGTGGAAGGAGGGCTTCAAGAAGGAGTTGGTAGGGGGCTCCTTGAACCGCGACCACCACCAGGCGCGATTTTCCCACGGTTGAAACTGGGGCAAGGAGAGGCATAAGCCACAGGTACAAATGCCCCCGTGTAACCCACAGAACAATCATAATGAATCACTCCAATAGAAACCATCAATGTGTACAATGTGGGATTAGAGACAGTAAAACCACGGACATCGACCACCCAAATACAAGAGTTTGGGATCTGCTGGTAAGTCCTGTGAAAGCATAAGGGAAACGTGGTCAGACCCGAAACCACCAAATGGGAACAGCCCAGAATACCACCCCAAGTAGCGATGACAGACCACCCACAATGCAACGAGCACGCAAAGCGAACAGGAAAACCAACAGCTAACACAAAAAGCCCCGACAACCAACAAAGGACACTGGGCCAGCCACAACAATACCAACCAATCACCATGCACACAACCCCCTCCCCTGGCAACAACAAGAACATAACATGCTTATATTGCGATACAAACCACAAAGTAATAACTTAGTAAATGTACCAGACACACCAGACATGCCATACTAGATGCACCGGAATTAAACTACAGCCTGTCCAGAACCCAGGGATGTAAGAACCCGCACAAGCGGCGGCACAACTTGAAAATCACAACACACTGAGGTGAACAGGTATGATGGCGATGAAAGTTTCCACCCTGGGAAACTTGATGTGGACGACAAGACTTGCACTTGTGGGCAGCTTTCTCAGAAGGACAGACAAGTCAGTGATATGGGTATCAGAGAAAACAGGGAAGCACGCACAGAAGGGCCGAGTTGACTCCCCACCCGACATCATCGCACAAGAACCAGGCACAGCAGCTGCCGCAGCACTACAGTGTAGGCAAACAGCTTACCATCAATAAGGTCACCGTGACGAAAATTAAACAGAACGACAAATTCACAAGAACAGTGATAGCAACCTGGGAACTGGCATTGAAAAAAGAAAAGGAAATCCCAGTAAACTGGATACAGCACGATGAGGTTTTAGTGGGTAGGACTGTATGATGGGCCCACCTGTTAGGAGGGTCACTTCGTGCTTTGAGCCCCACACTACCC
>Ga0307510_10008785_pt1 | contig 12039 bp, 18 predicted proteins | sample 12_EM_MG_FD_207224 | JGI IMG/M metagenome (GOLD analysis project Ga0307510, IMG submission 207224) | Populus trichocarpa ectomycorrhiza microbial communities from riparian zone in the Pacific Northwest, United States - 12_EM | ecosystem: Host-associated > Plants > Roots > Unclassified | place...
TTCTAGGTAGGTATCAGACTATGTATGGAAGGTTTGCATAGGTAGATCCAGGCAGAGCCCAGACCAGAAGGGCCCAGACTTTGTAATTATACAGTAGGGAACTAGGTCAGTCCAGAACCTTGTAACAGGAAGCCCGAGTGTAGATGATAGGTCTAAACCAGAGAAAATAGAGGGCTTGGAGATCCCTGTCTCCAGATGTCGGGCGCAATACTGGCTGTTGTTGGAAGACGAAATGACAATGCACAAATTCTTGTGGTACCATTCGTGCGAGGGTACCGGGAGATTCTTCACGTCGATATCCCCATGTGTACAGCCCAAGACATTATAATTCAGAGGCTTCAAAAGAGCTGGGAAGTAATGCGTCCCATGATGTTCGCGACGCCCTTGCATACCGCAATATAGACGGCAGCCATGCTTGCCATGATATCCTACCATACCAGTGACGTGCATCATACCGGGACCATCAGCGGTTATCAAGGTGAGGAACACCTTTGATTCCACTTCACGCTGCAGAACTGCATCCCAGATTCGCAGCCATTCCTTCTGCAGAGTGACTAAGTGTTGAAGCCCAGGGAACAGGAATGAGTCGATGTTCTTTGGGTTGTTTGGCCCAGGGATAAAGCCACCAATAAATACTCATTTCTTCTTGTAGCACTCAGCAGGGGAGAGATTCAACAAGACCCAGATATATATCCAGCAAGCAGAGGCCTTCTTAGCATAGAGTTGGGCCCCATTGATCAAGAACATCAGAACGATGTCATTTTCATCGATGCGCCCATCTTCAAATGCCTTGATGAGGTCCATGCCATGTAGAACATCTGAGTATTGATCCAGGGACCCGGCATGATCAAGTTCTGCATGCACGCGATGGCTCTCACTGCGTAGATAGTGTGCGCGGGAGGTGCTCTCTAGTGATTAATAGAGCACCTATAGTTGCAGTCCTATGGGGATGGTATGGAATTCCTAACAAGGGACCTTCTCCAGACCAGAGCTTGATTCAAGGCAGAACTAGTCATACCGCAGCTCAGAGCATAAAGGACAAGCATCGAGATCCACAAATGGCCCTGTGTAGGCAATGCAGGATTTGACACACATATGGTGTATCACAGATTCTATACCAGTTAGATTTGCCACAAGAGACTTAACCTTATAGTAGCTCATGAGGTCTAAGTCCAGTTGAAAGCGCAATATAGCTCTGCGGTTTGTCTCATAGGTTGCCTCCAAAGGATTCCCTAGAAATAGGTCAATCGCTAGCTGTGTGACCTTGTCAACAACTCTGGGAGACTGTTTGTGAGGCGGATTCCAAAGGCGATGAAGAGCCCCATCAGACATCCCAAGACTGGGGTCTTCCAGAGTAGCACCTTGGAGCCCCTTCATGAATTCCACCGCCGTTCTGAGATCGTCACAATGAATTGTATCCCATAGCCACAGATCTTCAACGTCGCCAGGAGGCATATCGAATGAATTTGGATTTCGATGGGCAGGATCGTCAAGCAGACGATTGTCAGTGTCAAAGTCTTCTACATTTCCAGAAGGTCCAATGTCGCTAGGTGATTGAGGAGCATCCAACCCAGTATCAAAGTCATTACATGTGTGATCGCCTAGCTGTGAATGGGGTTGCACAGATGGACCTGGACGAGGACCAACAGGTGGACCGCCCTTAGCAGATCAGTTAGCATCGTCTGGTATATTCCCAGAAATGTCACACCAACAACATCATCTCCAGATTGTCTTGCTTGTTTTCTTGGAGGACCAATCATATGGTCTGTGTCCCCATCACTGGCAGGTGGTTTGGCTTCGTGCACCCATGAGCTCTGCGCAGCACGCAAGGACGTTTTGTGTACAACAACCGGGTGCTTATTCAGGAAGGCCTGCATGCTCAGGGAGTATTTGGATACGGAATCCTGGTATGGCCTGTGGCAAAAGTACGCTGCCTTGCTAACTTTTCGTTGTGTGCCTTTGCATATTTGTTCACAATTGCAGTAATATTGAACCTGTTCTTCCATGTATTGAACTAGGTAGTCTACGTAGTACCAAGGTGAAAGGAACGCTAAGGAGAGATGGGCGCAAGGAGCAAACAGACGACTTTACAAAGTAGCATACAACCGGAGCCGCCGGGTGTGGCCCTGTATGCGATCTAGTAATTCCAGATCTGCTGGCCCGGGCCCTGCAGTTGCTCGCGGGACTCTATGATATCCGCGATGCAATTTCCCAATTCCCGATGCCCAGTCCAGAATATGAGGCCGACAAATGGATTTAGTTCGATTCAATCCATTTTCTTTCAATAACTTTCTGATCAGATTGAGTAAACATATATTTATTCAATAGGAACATATATTATTCAATTCTATTCAACCCAATTAGGTCCATTTCTGGCTGGGGATAAAGACTTGACACACTCGATCGCGCCGCTTGAGCATGGAAATGACGTCAGTGACACTTGGCAGTTGACCAATTCTCCAGTTATCGACTTGTACAACAATAGGTAACTCTGGCCATATGTCCAGCGTCTTCACCAGTCTTCTGTTTATACAAAGAAGCCTCAGATCCAAGCGATGTGGTGAACCAAATACGACATATCACCATCGTCGGCACACATGCACTAGCATATGCCAAGCGTCTTCGTCGAGAAGTGGAGGTTGAAGTGGATAGGCCTTGTAAAATTCGAAGATTTCAAGAAGGACTTTGTCGGGAAGTTCAGTGATGGTCATTCGTGGGCATAGTTGGTCTGTACGGTCTGTACCGCCATGACTTGGTTATGATGTTAGACGGGGGCTGGGATGGTTACTTACCTCCACAGCCTCCACTTGCTTCAACCCCCACATGCTCTCCCACATTTGAGTCATTGATAGTCAGCATGGCGACGTGTTGAAGGAAGGATGGTTTCACAACAGATCTAGGGATGACCTGTCGGGAGTGACGTCCCCTCAGTCTTGACTGTAGCCACAGCACTGACTCTCGCTAGATTTTAAGTTAGTACAGTAGTACCACACGTGTTCAACACGTGTCGCATCACTGCCGTATCACGGATGGCGGGCACTAGTGGATTAGATAATCATGAAGGCTCAAGCGCTACTCAACTCTGAGTCAATCACCGCAGCTCCATGAGCATGGTGTGCCCACGCCTTGTACGTCCACATTCCTGGCAGTATTCCCTGGTACGGCAAGTAGTGTGGCCTACCTAATTAAGGTGAGCGTTGTGGGACTCAGCCTGCCAAATCCGAGACAAGTGCGCGGATAGATTAACAATGCGCCCCTCAGTAAGTTCTGAATATGTAGTATTCAGTGTGGGTATTCCCGCTCCTCCAGTCTCCCCGCGTACATCTCATTCAGACACCCTCATTCTCGTTCGTGCATGTTCATCATCGCTATTATCACACGTTGCCACAGGAGCTTGAGTCCGCGAGCTCTAATGGCCAAGTTTGACTAGTATAGGTCGAGGTTTTCCAATGGGGGGGGCAATCGGCGCGACTTTCTGTTATCACTATCAAGGTTGACATGCATGGAAATAGGCAACTCTGACTAGACATCCCGCTCTTTTTTGACCGGTCTTCTGTTCGTGCTGCTGTAGCCTTAGAACGTATTCAAAAAAAAAAAAAACAGCGGAGCGAACTGTTCGACCACGTGATGTCTCCCGAAACAGCCCCCTCGCTTGGCTCTCTCGGAGTCGCTTCTCTCCCTCCTCGCCTGTCTCTCCTCACCTTGCCTTCAGCCCTTCCGCCTTCCACCTTCGTTGCCACTCGATTGATGCGTAGAACGAGCCTCACCCCTCGTCGCGCTCCAATCCTCACGGCCGAAGACTCGCGGATCGCCCACATCGCATCGGCCTACGTCAAAAGTTTGAAAGACCGCTGCTCCACAGAGTACGCGTTGCATGCGGTCCTTCGCCAACCGGCCCTCGGTCTGGATCTCATCTGTTTTTGGAAAGAGTCATGCTGTATATAGGCTTGCTCAGGTTTACGTTCGTACGTTCCCCCCCTTTTTTTTTTGATTTAGACGCTTTACTCTCCATCTGGACCATCCCCGGCGACGTGCCTTTTCTTCTTTCTTTTTCTTTAAGCGATCTCACTTCCTTTTGGGGCTCATGTCTTGTTTTTTTGTTGTCCTTCCATGATACTCACGAAAAATAGGGCCCCGTGGGTGAGCTCCTTCTGACACTGGGGCGACACAACCTTCGCCCGGATCACCAGCACATGATGATCGAAGCTCTCGGGTTCCATGGACTCACGACGGCGCTGTTCCCAGAGGGCGATGCCGTCTTTGGCGTAAAAAAAAGTCCTTGGTCGTGATGAGTAGCTGGCGGCGTTGTCGTCCCGCTAGGCAAGTGACGAAGCAGTTCACCGATCAGTGGAGGAGCATCTTCAGAAACTGAGACAACACAACCCCCCCCCTGAGCCACCTGTACATGATCAATACTCGGTTCCCACAAGCTCACGACTGCGCTGTACCCAAAGAGCCATGCCATCCTTGTGAGTGATGCCGCCTTCGGCATGAGATAGTCTCTGATTGTGGTAAGCAGTACCATCCACTGGTACCGGTCACTTGCTCGCTTCGTGTCAGAGTCACCGTGACAGTCATCACCCGAGCGTGTCCTGTCCGTGCCAGTTTTTCTTCCTCTTCTCCTTGTTTCTTGAAGCTGATTTGCATTCTTGATAGAAACCTGCTGAAACAATGATGCAAGCCGAGGCACGAAAACGCGGATTCCGGAACAGTTCAAGTTGTTTAATTACGATTTTGTCCTCAAAGGGGGATGGGCGGCAGCGCGCCCCGAACGGAGACGAATGAGATGGCATGGACACCCCTTGAACGTCGAGCATGACCTGGGTCGTAGGTTGATGATGGTGTATGTTGTGTTTATGAGATCTCTGTACTGACTGTACATCTCCCTAACTTTAGAACATGAAGCAACGATCAGAGGCGCAGTAAGTCACCTACTACAGTGGACTTACAAAATACGAGATAGGTTCCTGACCGTCACTTTTACGGCGATTCAGGGCAGCAGTATGCAAGGGCATCCTCCTCAACACGGGTGGGCAGTTGCAAAGGATGAGGATAGACTGTCACACACAACCTCTATGCTATACCACGCCAAATTTCACAGAATCTTTCACAGAATCTTCAGTACACCTACGGTATTTTGCTACACCAGGTGTCACAGTCCAATTCTCGGTTCAAGACACCATGGAGATTAGATCATGACGGTGACAAATCGCATATGACGTCTCAAGAACAAAGGATAATACCAAAGAGAGATGTAGACAGTAACATCAAAGGTTGATCGGAAGCACAGTGTACATAACGATTAACGACCTCTCGATATATTCACTATGACCCGCCCCTTCTCTCCCGGTGATACATAGACACAAGGCGACGAAGGAGCTCACGCGTCTCAATGAACTTCCAGCTACCTTCAGAGGCTGGTCTGAATCACGGCGGGCTCTCAGGCTTGCAGGGAAGGTGCGAAGAGCCGAACCGCCACCTCGTCTGAGTCAGGACTAGATCCTTAACAGGGGGGAAAGGGCGTAAAAATTCTAGTCATCGCATTGCCAAGTTTGGCTCTCGTAGATGTCGAGGTGTCAATGTTTCCAAGTAGGGAGAGGGGAGGCAATAACAAGCTACAAACCTGTGTAAGTGACGAAAGCTGCCAATCTGAAGAATGCCGCAAGACTCACAAATCTAGCACCATGTGATCACCCCCCTTCCCCATCCCACCAACGAAACTCGATCTCAGCGCGGTCACCGGAAGTGTACGTGTCTATTTTAGGGTATGCCCCGAATGTCTCTGCGCGAGTGATGAAGTCGCGAAGGGGAAAAGTGACGGATACCGGTCGATCGATGAAACTGATGGTGATGTTCGCGAGCAGAGGGGTGTCAATTCGGGACACGATATCCTCTAGGTACTCTTTATCACCAAAGAAGTCAATTTCGGTGAGGGCGGGGAGGATGACGCGTGAAAACGGGGGTGGAGCCTGAGGCCCACTTTCTTGCTGTGACTGAGGTCGACAAGTTTGCAGGTGGAATGTAAGACAAAGTGATTTGAGCCTTGTCAACACGGACAGGCCGTTGACCATCGCCTCGGGCGAAGTGTATCCTAGTCCAGAACGGGGAATGAGGCCAAGGCGAAGAAAGACAAGGTTAGGGGTAGACAAAAGTAGTTTCCCTATTGGACATCCCAGTGGAATGCAGCCGAATCCAAGTGATTGTAAACGTGGGGCAGATCCGCCCAGGAACGAATCGGGAATCATTGACCCTAGTATTACAATTGGCGCGAGCACCAATTTGACCAGTGACGGGAAAGGTTTCTCCATCGCAGAGAAGACTTCCAACAACTGGGTTGAATAGCCCCTGAGGTCGATTTTGCACACTCGATCGTGCTGCTCGAGCGCGGCCATGACAAGGTATTTCAAAGGAGGATTCCACGGCCCGAAGTCAGAGACACGTATGGCAATGGGCAGCTCTGGCCAGACATCTAGCACCTTCTTGAAAGGCTTCAAGTTGAATAGACTGGCGTTCGTACAAAGGAGTCGCAGATGTAAGCGGCGTGGTGAAGCAAACACGAGACATCGCCATCGTCGACACACGTGCACTAACGCATGCCATGCATATTCCTTGTCACATTTTTCATCCCGATAAAAGCTGAATATTTCGAGAAGGACATCGTCTGGGACTTCGCTGATAGTCACCCGTGGGCGAAGTAGCTGATCCGCAGTGAACTTCAACGGTTCGCAAATTAACCAAGAGGAACATCCGGATCATCACTCACCTCAGGCTCGAGTTCCTTCAACCAACACCCTTTGAAATCCTTGACAGTCGGCATGAGGGATGTGTTGTCGAAACCCCTTTACTCTCTACACCCCTTTGTACATTTTTCGTACTTTTTCGTGCCTTTTACAAAAAAAGCGTGAAAAATCTAACAACCCCTTTACTTGCCAGTTCGACTGACATAAACCTTCTCACGTCATACCATCCCAACGAATGATCGACCTTCTCACGCACGGGCAAAACTTGGACCCTTCCGCCCGGGGTTCATCATCCTCCCAGATGTTCTCGGCGTCTCCGCCGCTGTCGATGCGCTCAACGACCCACCAGTAGAAGACGCGACTGAGAACAACATCCTGGGGCCATTCTCCACGGATGACACACCTTGCGAACCGTTCAATCTACGTCTTCGCCACATCCCTCCCCTCGTTCATCTTTATCTCCGTCTCTCATGCCCCGTTACAAAGGCCTGTTCGGAGAGTCAATCGCGTCGGAAGGGAAAGGGGGTAACATGTATGTTGGGGGTCGTGTGCTCACCTCGAGCGGGGAGCCCATTCCGGTCATCGAGACGTGGGAGACAGACGACAAGGGTGAGGAGCAACATTCAATTCCATCCGTTTTGCCGACCTTCTTCTCTGCTCACGGGTCATGCGTCTCTTCATCCTATGCAAGGCTACTACGACATTCATTACAAGGAACGCCCCGCACCAGACTGCCGAGTGGGCTGAGGACGGACGAACAAGGTAGGCACCGATACCGCGCCATCGTTCCAGTCGCATATTCCATCCCCGACGATGTGGGTTTCATCTTTCTCCTTTTCTGGGCCATTTCATGTCCTTTTGGGGCTCATGTCATGTGTTGGTGTTCTTCCGTGATACTGACCCAAAATAGGGCCCTGTGGGTGAGTTCCTTCTGACACTGGGACGACACAACCTCCGCCCGAATCATCTGCAGGTGATCATCGACGCTCCCAAGCTCCACAAGCCCATGACGGCATTGTACCCGGGAGGTGATCCGTACCTCTCGAGTGGTGTCATCTTTGGTGCGAAGAAACCCAATGGTCGTCATGAGTATTCACCATCCACTTGTAGGCTGCCTATCCCTCGTGCGCCTGTTGTCAGGCTCATCCGCCGAGCGTGTCCACGCCAGTTTTTCTTTATTTTCTTTCCTTCTCCTTGCCTTGGAAAGCCGGTTTTTTTGTCCTCGATAGAAAGTCGCTGGAATCGATTACGAAAGCGAGGCACAGTTCAAGCTGCTTACTTACGACTTTGTCCTCCTCGCCAAGAACGAACGGAAAGTAGCGTACACCCAACGGGCGAAGGCGAGTGAGGTGGTATCGGACCCGTCTTGAGGGTCCAGGTTTGGTTTCTGTCGGCGATTAATAGTGTTTCTGTTCTGCACATCATTCTCCTGAACATTTATCGATTTATCTCTTGGTCATGATCTTATCATGAAAGGCATGAAAGAAACAAATCTGAGCATTGGGTAGACCGAATCATTGGCCACCTGCTAAGGCTCGAGCATCACATGCAACCTACATCATGCGCTTTGCAGGAAGAATACTCTGGGACGACTACTATCCTGCTAACACAGCCCATATTTTGCCTACGATATCGTACGGGGAATCGGATCACGGTAAAGTAATTGTCATCTCGGAAACCAAAGGAGATGAGCGAGGAGGAGATGAGTAGATGGTAGCACGAAATGTCAATCAAACGAATAGCGGACAGCATTTATCAATCGCTGGAGTACTACTGGCGTATTGTACACCGCCACTGTTGCCCGGTGGTGCACAATCACAGGGCGACCAGCGAACTCTCGCGCAGTAATGAACTTCGTAATACCTTCTGGAACTGGACCCGGCGACTGGGAATCCTCTAGGGAAATGTTTTGTAGCGCTGGCAAGATATAGATTACTCGTTTCCCAATGAGCTCTTGCAGAGCTAAGTCGACAGACAAAACAGCTAGTTTGTTTAGGACCAGATCCTTCACGGCGGTGAAATGGCGTAAAAGTTCCACCCATTTCGCTTTCTCTACCTCATGCTGCCATCCTGGTGGCAAATGATCGGACGCAGAGATGCTGAGGTGTTCCAATCTGGGAAGGGGAGGCAAGAACGAGCTACAGATCCGCGCAAGCGACAAAATGTGTGAATATCGTGTAAGACACGAGATCAACAAGTTTAACACTTTGAAATCAACGTCCCCTTTTCGCTGAAAAAGGGTGATCCTGGATTCACAACTTGAGTAGGATATGTCTGCTCGATGGGATGCATTAAGGATTTTTGTGCGACCGAGGAAGTCGCGGAAGAGTGGAATGTCGAATTCGAATTCATCAAAGAAGGTCACGTTGATGCGGTCGAGAGGGGCATCAATTCGGGACACGATGTCCTCCAAGTACCGGCTATAACCGGAGATGGCAAAGTTGGTGAGAGCGGGGAGGACTACGTGTGGGAACGCAGGGGGACGTTGACTCGCTCCGTGGGTCCAAAATTGAAGGGTTTCGACATGATGGAATTGAAGGTAAAGCGTTTTCAGCCTTGTCAATCCGGACAGGATGGCGACCATCGACTCGGGTGAACGTGAAATGGATCCCAGGGAAAGGGTCACAAGATTATGAGTAGACAAAAGCAGTTTCCCAATTGCGGGGAATCGAATGTCCCACAAGTTAAGCGATTGCAGAGTTGGAGCAGATCCACCCAAGAACGAATCGGGAAAGGTCGGTGCGTCTTCGCCGAATGACGGGGCGAGCTCGAGTTCGATCAACGCCGGGAAAGGCTCACTGATCGTCGCCAGTTCTTCCAATAACGAAGTTGGAGCACCGTCGATAAAGATTTTGCACACTCGATCGTGCCGCTTGAGCACGGAAATGACGTCAGTGACACTCGGCAGTTGACCACTTCTCCAGCTGTCGAGATGTATGACAATAGGTAATTCTGGCCATATATCCAGCGTCTTCATCAGTTTTCGGTTCATACAAAGAAGCCGCAGATTCAAGCGACGTGGTGAACCAAATACGACATATCGCCATCGTCGGCACACGTGCACTAGCGTATGCCATGCGTCTTCGTTTTTGTGAGATGGAGGTGGAAGTGGATGAGCCATATAGAAGCCGAAGATTTCAAGGAGGGCTTCGTCGGGAAGAATGTTGATGGTCACCTGTGGACAGAGTTGATCTGTACCACCATGACTCAGTAATCATCTTAGATGCTTAGAAGTGATTACACACCTCTACAGACCCCACTTTCTTCAACCCGTAGATGCTCTCCCACTTTTGAACCATTGATTGTCAGCATGGTGATTTGTTGGAGGAAAAATGCTTTCACAGCAGATCTAGGGGTGACTTGTCGGGAGTGATGATTGCAGTGTAGAATCAAGTTGGATACGGAGAAGAATGAGTGGGCGCCGCTAATCTATGTCTTGAGGCAGTGTCACACCCGTGTTGTATCCCGGCGGACACGGGTGGGCCATAATTATAAGCGCTGTATATACAGTAGCGTCCTATTCCGTCACTCTCATCGGACTCTCGGCACTCTCAGGCTGCTTACAAAATAAGTTGACCTAACACATAGCCCTCATCGCTAGTAGAGGTGCATCTAGGTGTCGCAACATCGTAGAGGTCCGAGTCGTGCTTGGTCGTGCTTGTACACCTACTGGCTCTGCACCCGCACGACTCGCCATTTCATGGCCCTTAACTCAAGAACCACAGCCACATGGGCATTGCCCACGCCTTGTACATCCACATTGATCGGGATGGAAAGCGGGGTGTGCATAACGATTAGCGACATCAAGAGGTATTTACTATCGCCCCGCCTTCTTTCCAGGTGATACCCAGACATGGGGAGCTCGCGCCCATCCATGACCTACGAATTACCTTCGGAACAGATCTTGAGAGCTGGAATATATACGAAATACTTCGTGGTGCAGGTAACTGTCTGTTGCTCGATCCCCGGCAAGTTCTTGCACAGGTAATGTGAAAGGGTGGCCCACGGCTCGTCTGAGTCAGGACTAGATCCCCCACAGAGGTGAAATGGTGTAAAAATTCTAGCCATTGCGTGGCCAAGTTTGGCTCTTGTAAATGTCGAGGTGTCAATGTTTCAAAGTGGGAAGAGGGGAGGCGATAACCATCTACAAATCTGCGTAAGTGACGAAAGCTGCCAATCTGAAGCACTGTACGAGACTCACAAATCTAGCACGCTGAGTTCAAACCCCTTCCCCATCTCGCCGAAAAGACTCGATCTCAGCACAGTTTCCGGAAGAGCTTATGTCTACTTTATAGCGTGCCACGAATGTTTCTGTGCGACTGATGAAGTCCTGAAGAAGTGGAGTGATCGATACCAATCGATCGATGAAAGTGACGAAGATGTTGGCGAGGAGAGGGGTATCAATTCGGGACACGATATCCTCTAGTAGGTACTCTTTATCACCAAGGAAGAAAATGTCGGTGAGGGCGGGGAGGACGACGCGTGAAAGTGGGGGCGGAGGTCCACTTGCTTGATGTGACGGAGATCGAGGTGTTTGCCACTCGAGTGCAAGACGAAGTGATCTTAGCCTTGTCAACGTGGACAGGCCGTTGACCATCGCCTCGGGTGAATAGTACCCGCGTCCGGAACGGGGAATGTAGTCAAGGCAAAGAAACGTTGGCATAGATTGATGACGTGACTCGGCGAAGATCTCCAGTGTGATGACGAGACGAGGTTTACGGGTCTGACATGGCTCCGTGTATGTGGTGTTCGTTTTGACTCGTAAGGAGGTGTGTAGCATCAGTCGCCTGTCCATTCATCGATTTATCTCTGATCACCATCCGGTTCGCGTTCTTTAGTTACAATGGGTGAGATCGCTTGGACGCACCGCTCGATTGACCGACTCTTCTCTGTCATGGCCCTCGCAGCTCCTTTCGGTACAATAACCGCCCCCAAGTCCAGTTCCCAGCAATGTCCCCACAGAGGTGCGCGCCGCAGTGTCATTCCCGTTCCCAATCTCGACCTCCCAATAAGAGACAATTTCAATGTCGATATTCGGTTTTATGTTGCGCTGGCACTCTCAGTACCCGGATAAGCCAGAGATCATCACGGCAAATTTGCTCAAGTTTATCGAGCTCGCACCAAATCTGTTGATGTACATGCGGGGGTGGACGCGTAAGTTCATCTTCAAGGATCTTATGAGCGAGCTTCATGAATTTGTCGCCGAGACAAAGTGCGTCTTGCGCCACGTTTTCTCCCCTCTTCCCGCTCACTCTGACTGACACGAACCTCCTTCGCCTCCTCTCGTCACAGCATCACA
>Ga0307510_10008786_pt1 | contig 12039 bp, 4 predicted proteins | sample 12_EM_MG_FD_207224 | JGI IMG/M metagenome (GOLD analysis project Ga0307510, IMG submission 207224) | Populus trichocarpa ectomycorrhiza microbial communities from riparian zone in the Pacific Northwest, United States - 12_EM | ecosystem: Host-associated > Plants > Roots > Unclassified | place...
CCTAGTTGGTTGTTGTTTTATACTCTTATCTTTGATTTCGTGTTGTATTGTGGCCAATTCTTAATTAGTACTGCATTGGTTGCAGGATTCTAACGTTGGAATTGGTTATTTGTGTGCCTTAAAATATGTTGTTTTGTTGAAAAATCTTGTAAAGATGGCACATTCAGGAGCTTTGATTAGATAATGTGAATTGTGCTATCGGTGGTGACATATACTGTCTCATTTGTTTGGACTGCCTTTATTAGATATCAAGTGCAAAAGAGGAGCAACGGTGCCTTTATTAGATATCAAGTGCAAAAGAGGAGCAACGGGTTGATTATTATGGTTGCGCTGGTATCGCAAGGGGATGTGATATTGATTCTCCAAGTGTGGAGCATGCTGAAAAGAAGAAGATGAATAAAATGAAGACTGTGTCAGCCAAGAGGGAGATAGATAGTCCGTCATCAAAAAGTGATGAATTTCCAAAGCAAGATGCCTCCTTGACAACTGAAGGTTCCGTTTGTACAAATGAAGCTCTATTTGATTACAACAGTAAAGATACAATCTGTTTTAAGGGTTCAGATCTGGGCAAAAAGGGTACTGAAGGAGCAGGCAGCAACCATATTACCAGGAATTTAGAGGAAGCTTGTAAGACCATGGACATTAAATCTTACTGCAAAGTTTGTGGCAGTGGAAGTACCAAATATGGCTGCCAGTGTTTTAATGTCGACAATGTTGATGTTATGGTAAAATCTGATGTTGCAAACTATGGCTATCACCACCAAATCTGGAGGGCAAAGAAAAATAGCCCATTGAACTGGCAGAAGAGGCAGAGAATTTTCAGGGAGGGTAAGTTGCATTGGGAAAGTAGATTGGATTGTGCAAACGTGAAGGAGCATATGAGCTTGCGAGAGAGAAATTTCCGTTCACGACAAAACTCATTTACTGATAAAGGGTTGCTACCCACACCCATGGTTTCTTCTGCTGGACACAGCAATGCTGCCTGTGTAAGTAACAGGATGACAAATGCAGAGAGAAAAATGCACAGGGGATTCGATAGTAAAGTAATTTTTCAACATGACTGTGTCCCTAAGCATAGGTTGAATGGGAATCATTCTCAATACTTTTCACGGTCAAATCAAGCCCAGGAAATTGAGTGTAACAAATCAAGATTGCTTTCTCATTGTACATTTGGGTATGATAGAAACCACAGTAGAGGAATAGGATGGGGAGGTTATGGTCAAACTTTCTCTAGGCCTATTTTCACTCATGGTTCATGCTGCTTAAATCCATCTTCAGCTGCTTCTGCTCATGTACAGCAAAGATTTACTAGGTTTATTCCTAGGATGAAACATGTGACAGATAGGTGTTCCGATACTTCTGTAGATGGTAAACTCCATTCGAGATTGATATATTACAATCAATACAGAGAAAGGCATGTTATTCCTTGTGGAGCAAAAGCAATGTGGGTTCCTGTTTGTACCAAGGATTCAGTGATGCCAGAGAAAACTTATCCTGCTAGTGTTTGTGATTCTTCTGATATCCTGCAATTTTCATGCAATGAGCTGACTGATAGCCATTCAAAAGGAGATGTGGTTCTTTCATGTGCTTTAAATGATTCTAAAAGCTCAAGCTTGACATCCAGTCACAGAAAAACCTCTGTTGAAGGGGAAGCCCCAAAATCTGAAGAGTTTTCTGCAGAAGCTCAGAAAGTTGAAAGTGCTATGGAAGATATGGCATGCACTGAAAAATCCAGAGATGTCTCTCAGTTCCTTGGGTCACAAGTGAGAACTGAAGAATCAAATGCTGCTCAAAAACTGCAACTAGAATATCAGAGTACATTGGGCCATCCAATAGCAGAGTTTGAAAGATTCCTTCACTCTGCTGCTCCTGTTATCACTTCCTCTTGTATATATAAAAATGAGCTGTCAAATAGTTCTCTTCATTTGACACAGATACCAATTACATCACTTCAGGCTGTTTGGAAGTGGTATGAGATGCCTGGGAATTATGGGTTAGAAGTCAAGGCAAGAGATTCTCAAAGTATAAATGGTTTGCTCGCCGGATCGACATCATTCTGTGCATATTTTGTTCCTTTCCTTTCAGCTGTTCAACTATATGGTTACCCACATCTCTCAGATGCTTGTCCGAAGGATCTGCACACAAACCCTGAACTCATATTCGAATTTTTTGAATCTGAGATGCCACATGTTCGAAAGCCTCTTCATTTAAAGTTAGTTTTCTAATTGCTATTTTCAATCTTGTCTATGCTATTATTGCTTTCTTCTGGAAGCAGCAACTTTTTATAAGTTCTTGTGAACTTCAAATGCAATCAGTTAATTAATGTGGATGCTACTCGGAACCATCAGCAAATGTGGCTAACCAGTTTTCCTTGTTTAGCTCCTTTTCTGCAATTTTCTATTGACAGAAATTGCATTCAAAGCTACTATGGTCAGACAACAGCATGCCTAATTAGAATATCCTTTGATATGCAATGTCATGTCTATGCGAAGAATGGATGATTTATAGCTGATGCCAAATCACTGAGACTTGAGGCTTTTTTAACTTTAGAAATGATCATTTAATTTGCCTCACTTTTGGTTACTTTCCTCTTCTTGAACAAACATCCTGTTTCCACACTCCACTACATCCCCAAAAACCTTCCAGTGAGATGCAACTGATCTTGTGTTATAATTGCAGAATAAGGGATCTCATCAGTATTGGAACTTCTAATCTTCAAGTGTTTGGTGATCCATCAAAGCTAGAATCTATGAACCTGCAGGATCTACACCCTGCTACTTGGTGAGAACAGACAAAATCATATAGTTCTTGTTATCTTTATTGCTCATGCAAGGGCTAACTTTTATCATATTCATCAATTCTGGATAAATGATTTCAGGTTTTCAGTTGCATGGTACCCTATATATCGAATTCCAGAGGGAAAGTTCAGTGCATCATTCCTGACTTACCATTTATTAGGTCAATCAGTTGTGCAAAGCATTCCAATTGATTCACTCAGTAAGATGTTTCAGATTGTCTTCCCAGTGATAGGATTACAAAGCTACAATACACAGGTAAAATACTATATAAAATGAACTCAAAACATTCTGATGATTTGAGGTCCAGATTGTACTTCTACATGTGGAAATGATGTTTGTAGGAGAAAGAAATTGCAGTCAGGGATTCATGTCATTACTTCATCTGATTTTCCATGGTCTTCATTTCTGAACAATGACATGGTCATTTTAAGTAGTTGATGAGAATTTGGTTGAATTGCTTGTATCGAAAGACAAGATTGATTGACATGTGGTATGATAACGTTCTTTTGTGTATAAGGTGATTAGTTCTTTTTATGTTGTGTTGTTTCGGTTTATGATACTTTTGTCTTTGGTATATGATAATGCTCTAAGAATAGTGTATTTTGGTGGGAGCCTACATTCCCAATCTGCCAAGACTTGTATGGAAGCGGCCGATAGATACCTCACATTCTTGTATCTGTAGGGTGAATGCTGGTTTGATCTCAGAACACCTGATGAACCTTCTTCAAGAAAAACCATCAAAGCTAGAACTGCTGCAATTCTCAGTGAAAGACGCAGAACACTGGAGGAAAATGCCTCACTTCTCTCTAGAGGAACTGTTACCAAAGATAAAGCCAAGGGGGTTAATCAGCATCCAGATTACATGTTCTTCACTTCTCGGAAGAGCTAGGTTGCCCCTTCCCGCATCACATCTGACACCGTACTGATTTCTGGAAAACCAAAAACATCAGGTTTGTTTAGCAGAGATTTTCCACTGTAACTGTAGTTGATTTCCCTATAACATGCAGTTTAGCAGAGATTTTCCACTGTAAAATTAGAAATCGCTCTCCATTTCGAGTGGCTTTACATTGCAAAACTTTTTCCTGATTGAATAATACCTGCTGTATATTGCATCTCCATTTGCCGCAAACATATGATGTTACTGTATCTGTATTCCACCCTTCTTATATCTCTTTTCCTATTTCCCTCAATTTCTTTTCCCCTGATAGTATGCTGATGCCATGCCTCATAGGTCTTCTGATTGTAAATGTTGAACAGATAATACATTTAGTAAATCAAATTGTTAATTTTTTTCCACTTTAAATTTGAAGCCCATTTCTAGTCATGTATGCTGGGTCAATGCCTGTCAATTGAGGGCATCTTCCTTTCAATTCTTGATTGTTCTTGTTCACCCTGTATTGCACTTAAAATGAGTGGAATACGAATGAGTGGAATACGAATGCTTTGCTGAAATGACCTGAAATGACCTGAAATGAGAAGGCTAGAGTGTCTTCTGTTCGGAAGTCTGTAGCCATCAGAAGAAGCTAAATCCAATGCCATTGCTGATTTTTAAGGTCTTCTGCTGCACACACACATAACAGATTCTTGGTCCCAAGTCATGGCTCTCTTCAACTCAGATAACCTATTTTTAACTCTTTAAATTCCAAGAAAGAAAAAAAGAAATGGAATTCTTTTTACAGGCATTTGGGTGGGATGTACTTTTAATGTTAGAATCATCATAGGTGGTGTGTGTTAGGACCATCCAAGTCTTTTCTCATTAGTGTGCTAGAACCACTGTAGACCAAATATTAGATCATTTGGGTTCAGGGCAAGTTTCAGGTAAAGAGAAATTTTATGGTGCATGGGGAGTAAATAATAGTATCTTATTAGTTATTCTTTGGGGTTAATTTTATTTAGAAGAGAAAAATATTAAATAGAGATATTTGTTTCATTTTTGTGGGTCATATATTTTTTTGATTGTAGGTTAATCATAAGTTTTAAAGGTCCTGAAATAATTTGGCAAAAAAGAACTATGTAGGTTATTTATTTTATTTTTCTTTTTCTTTTTCTACATATTATAATACAAAGGAAAATGAATAACCGAAAGGTAATTATTAATTCATATATCTAAGTTTAGTGTTTAATTAAGTAAATAATGGTTTTAATTAAAAAAAAACTTTGCCTAACTTGGCTAACCAAGTTGACTTGGAAAACTAGGCCAAAAATCTAATTTGGGTTATTTTTCAAATTAAACTATTAAAATATTGATTTGATGAATCTTGATTAACTTGATCATGTTTTTAGCAACTCGATTGACTCTGTTAAACTCGATCTAAACCTAGTTGAGTTAACACCAAGCAATTGTTTTTTAAAAGAAAAAAAATGAAATGGTATATTTTAATAAAAAGTAATTGACTTAGGTTGATTTGGTTACATAAAAGCATTTTTCAAGTTAAACTATTAAAGATAATGACTTGATAAATCTTGATTGACTTGATCATGTTTTTAGTGATTCGATTGACTCTGTTAAACTTGGTCTAACCCTAGTTGAGTTAATACCATGCAATTGTTTTTTAAAAGAAAAAAAAATAAAATGATATATTTTAATAAAAAATAATTGACTTGGGTTGATTCGTTGAAACAAAAACCGAAGTCCCTTTCTATATCATTTTTTGACAAATTTGATAATTATACTTTAAAAACATAAAAACTTCCTATATGATTCAAAGTTTGTCACTACCTCCAATGAATATTGATCAATCATAAATGACTCAAGAATCAACTTACAAATAATTTAGACAATTAATGATATGACTAGAATAGATTTAGGAGAAAACAAATGGACAATTAATTTTTTTCCACTTTAAATTAAGCTAAAATAACCTTTTGTTTTAAAGGATGTGATAAGGGTGATTTCTATCTTTCATTAAACATAATCAACCTTTTCCTCAAATCTCTGGAACTAATGTATATTTTAGAATTCTTAATCTCCTCGAAAAACTAGACAATGACTTTATTTTTTATATTTTCCTTTTAAATCTTAGAGGTCTCATTATTCATGTCAAGTGCAACATGAATAATGGTAAGCCTATAAAGTGAAGAGAACCAATATCCTGGTAACCTTATAGAGCTAGAATCATTGTGTCAAGGTTGAGTAGAATCAATGGCTCTTATTCCCACAAGCACATCAATTTTTCCCTCCTTTCTTTAAACAAATGGATTGAACTTAGTAGTGGTGTTGCTGTTGTGAAAAGAGAATGTTTGTTATTGCTCTTGAAGATCCAGACCTGAAGAGCTCATTTTTCTAAAACAAATGGACTAAACTTGTTGATGGTAATGGTGATGCTGCTATTGCTACGAGAAAGAATGTTTACTATTGTTCTTGAAGATCTAGACCTCACAAGCTCTTTTCTTTGAACTTCTCTCTCCAACTAATTCCTTTTTGCTTTTACTAATGTCACCATGGACTCTTGTTCTCAATTTCTTCTCTCTTTTTTTTCTCCCCTCTCTTGGTTTCTTTTCTTTTCCTTTTCTCTCTTTGTGTTTCTTCACTACCATTCTTTACAAAATCCTAACCCTTGGTTCTTCAACACTCATTCTAGTTGTCCAACTCTCCAAATACTACATGCCAATTGGTTTGTTTCTATCTTATATCTACAACAAGATTCAAGGCTTGAAGGGAGCATCTTTTTGTGGTTTAATTACAGCAAGTGTCACACTCGACATCACGATTGTCTTGAGAGGAAAAATCAGTGACCTGGTTCCTTGATAGAAAAAGGTCTAATTCTAATATTTTTAAAGAAGTTACAAGTTAGTATTATAATCACTAGGAAACCTAATTAGTCTTTAAAGATATGTGATAAGAGGTTAATTATGTTAGAAGAAAGATATTATCACCTTTAAAATATTATACATTAGGTAAGTTATATTGTTCATCTTGTTTTAAATTGCTAATGATCTATTGTGCTTAATTTACCAGTGGTCTATTTATGGGGTAACACGAGTCTATTGCAATGAGTTAAACCTTGATTGTTAGTTCAAGCCTAATCATTATAAGATTTGGTCGATTTCACCACTCTCAATTACTTGGTGAATTGACAAGTTTAAAATGAGTAACTTCATATCACAATTTAAGTCATGTATGTGAATGACATATTGTGCCTATATTGGGTTCATTAAACCGAATCTAGATCCTAGGAAAGAGTCTTGAAAAGGTTAACCTAACCTATGGTACATTAATATTCCTGATTTTAGTGTTTGTGAATATTGGACAAAAATTTTATTGTTTGAAAAATAAAAAAGATATACTAATCTTCTTTAATCATTAAAGTGAGTCTATTATATCAAATATTATGGGTAATTAACAAAATATTTTCTTTATTTTTCATGACTTTTTACACAATGTTTTTTTAAAGGAAGGATTTTGAAATTGAGCTATAAACTTGTATGGAAGGTGAAGAATGTGCTTTAACCCACTTTATCTAACATGTTTAAAAGATGCCACTCATATTCATTGAGTCTATATGGGTTACATCGGCTAAATTTATTTACAATAATAAAGATAATGTGTTGTAAAAATAATTATCAAATTTATTTATAAATAAAAACAATAAAAAGAATATGATAATTTTTTTAAACTCACAAACAATTAAAAATAACTTCATGAAGCACACAAATTATGTAAAAAAAAAACATTGTACATATTTTTGTTTGTTTTTATATGTGAAAACACTCCAAAAAAAAATCATATGCAAAATGAAGTATCCCAAAAATTAAACACACAGACACACAAAATCAAGCGTATGTACATGATATTTTGACGACTTGCATTTTTTTGAAAATACGCTACACAAAATATATATTTTTAAGACAAAGGTATTTTATAAATGCTAAATCATGCAATGATATATATATATTTTTTTAATTCTTGGTCATGCTGAAAATAAAAATGAATTGATAACTTTTTTTATTCTTGGAAAGATTTTTGGGAAATTTTAGAATTGGAGAAAATCGTGGTTCATGGGAGTGAAGAGCTGTTGCACAGTTGCTCTCCTGGTGAAGCTTACTGCAGCAGCTACTGTCTTCAGCTCCGTTCAAGGTTCATACTGAGATTATCTCAAGCATGTCAGGAAGCTTAGATAAAGATTTCAGAATTTTTAGAGCTGGGAAAGGTTGTGTGTTTTTTGTGCTGAGTGTTGGATAGGAAGATTAGTCGATGGACATTTTGCAAGGGAGAAGTTCGCCCCCCATCAAAATAATGGCTCCCCTTCTGCTTAGCCTTTTTACCCTAAAAAACGCTGGCCTCCCTTCTCTCCCTGCTTTTTTCAACTCCTCCTCTATTATTTCTCTATCTCCCTTGTTTTTTTCTTCGTTTTTCTTTCGGGGTGTTTAGGAGAGTGGTAGTTGTCATATTTTCTTTTAATTTAATTATAATTGCAAGCGGAGGACGGAAAACAGAGAGAACAAAATGAACCAGAGCTTTCCAGGAAGAAATCACAGCAAAACGAAAAAACCATACAGAGAGAGTCAAAGAAAGAAAGACCCAGAGGACGAAAAACCACAAAAAAGAAACAAAGAAACAGAAACCAGAGGAGAGGAGAAAGACTAGAGAGAGACAAAATGAACAAAAACAGAGGGGAGGAGAGAAGGATTGTTCAACCAGGCACGATCGCCTCACATCTTCATCTCCAGCAAAAATCCCACCAGGTGAGTTTTTCTTCCCCTGCTTACATTTATAATTACCCTGTCAGTGTCACTGTTGCAAGCACGCGTGAATAATTCACGCATGCCTACTGCTAGCCAGCCTGGTCCCTGGTTGGGCCACTGATCAGACTAGATTGACCAGATCAAGCCCAGCTTGTATAAATAGACTAGATTCAATCTGAAATTTTTTTTTGTTAAAACCAGGTTGGTCTGGACCTTAGGCCTAGCGGATCCATTTTTATAAGTTAAGACAAACATATTTTTTATACTTTTTCCCTTGTTTTTACTTTTTAGTTTTTGATATCTAACCAAATAGGTATTTTAAGATATCAGAAAATTTAAAAAAAATCCAAGGATCTATTTGGATTTATTTGTAGGTTTTTCATATTTTTTTTATGACTTTACTTAGTATTGAATTGTAGACTTATACTGTGAAATGTGAATCTACTATGCAATATATATATCTATTTTTTTTCTCTAAAATATATAAAAAATATGTTTTTGCTTTCAATTCAAATTTTATTAGTTTATTCACTAGCGTCAGAGTTAGGAATACCATACTTTTTTTTGTTACGTAAGATTTATCAACGCCAGAGTTGGAAGTATTCCTAATTAAATATTCACTAGCACCAGAGTCAGTAATATTACAAGTATACTATCAAAAAAAGAATAAAACAAATTGTTAGCAATTTAAGACAAAACCAGCAATACAACTTACCTTAGATATGACACTTAAATGGTGATGGTATCTTTTCTTTCGTGTATCCAGTCATATATCATAAAATCTCTGCTGGTCAGTTAGGATTTCTAGTGACTATAATATCAGATGACGATTCTTTAAACCAGATATTTTTCTCTCTAAGAACAAATTGACAGATATTTGTTCTTTTTCCCAAAATTTTCAGGTCGCCACGATGTCGGGTGTAACAGCAGTGGTTGCTTTTCAAATTGTTTTTCTCTCAAAAAATTATTAAAATAATATTATTTTTTATTTTTTAAAATTAATTTTAATATCAGCATAATAAAATAATATAAAAATAAAAATAAAAATAATTTAGATAAAAAAAAAATATCTTAAAATTTGCCCAACCCCTGTAACGCAATAATAAATGGGAGCTTCGTGTGCCAACTACCTCCGTTTTCATTTGTCCCTCAATCATTTTCTTTCATTTTTCAAAGTCTTCATGGATTATTAATTTCTCTGCCATTCCCCATTTCACTTTTCTTTCTGTTTTTAGTCCCATATTTTACGCATGGTTTCATGCCATGATTCATGCTTGTCTCCTCTCTTTTTTAGTCCCTCAATTTTATTCTTTCATGCATTCTAGTCCTCCTCCCATTTCATTCACTCTTTTTTAATTTTAATTTTAATTTTTCTCGAAAAATAACGTCAAAGTTAAAAATTACAAAAATAGCACTATAGCGTTGAAAATACTTTTTTTATTATTTTCTTAAAAAAATATTAGCAAGAAAAAAATAGTAAAAAAATCAGAAAATGCCAAAATGGGTATGTGAATGGCCGAAAGCGCGTTATTTTAGAGTTTTCTCTTTTTTGATTTTTTTGGAAAATCTCTAGAAAATGGGGTAAAAAGGTGGGATATGACAGCGGGTACAAGAAACGGATGATTGTGTTTTTGGCATGATTCTTGCCACAGCAAACAAGGAGCAAGGACTGTTGTTTTCTGTGGCAGAATGTACAACGTTTGTAGCAAGCAACAAGGCTTGAAAGAGGTGTATTTTTGACGTGTTTCTACAGCCAAAAAAAAAAAAAGGGGGTGCAAGGGCTTTTTGACGCGTTTCTACAACAAGGCTCCATCACTTTTCATATCGGAATCGGTTTTCGAAATGTTGAGCTTAAAACAAATGCCAAGCAAATTCACATAGTAATCTAAGGAGGTTTAAACCGGTAGTAGTTTAGTAGTTTGTGGATATTTTGGTGGCCTTGCATCTTTACCAAACCTTGAATAGATATTATAGGTGTTATTTTCTTTGATTGCAATATGAGAATTCCCATCACTCTCAAGTAATCTATTTGTGCCAAGGAGGATTGATCAGGACCCCTTCCTAACTCCACTAAATGGGTTTGAAATATTCATGGTAGCAAGAAGAGAAAATTTAATGTTCCTAGTATCAATACCAGATCCCAAGAAAATGTTTTCAAGAGCTTGTAGCTTGTCATTGCTAGAAGATGAAGTGAGAGTTTCAGTTGAAAGAGTACCACTTGTGTAGGAGCCTAGACCAAGGGTTTTGTTGAAGGTGCATGAGCCGGCGGGATTACGTTGGTTTGGCTAAAGGCTTGTAAAATATGGACTGAGTATCAGAATAGAGAGGATCTTTCCGAAGGAAGCAAACATGTTGCTTTTTTCTTTGCAACCATCGCAATGGATCCATGAAATATCACTACCAGTGTCAATGCGGAAATATTAGTGTGATTTGAACTTTTCAGCATTAGGAGATATTGCATTGAATGTTCCAAAGCCATATTATGCTTGTGGACGAGAGTTGTCTGATTGTGCATGCCATGTATATATAATCGAGAATCATCCGTTCTTTTCATAGCGAACACTTGGGTGATGTTGTTGGAGCGATGAATGAAAAGGTAGCTTGTGGACTAGTAATGCTTAATATGTTACCTCTTTTACAAAGATGATGTTTCATAATAGAATTTTGTTGTCTTTTTTTTTCCAGTTTTTTTCCTTAGGAAGACAAGTTTTTGGATAGCACCATGGATAGAGGATGATGAAATGGTCTGATTAGACTTGCTAACAGCCGCTGCTTGCCCTTGTCAAAGATTGTGTATATATTTAGCTGTGTCGAGATATCTCAAAAACCAGTTACAAGCTGAAGTTGATGTCATGAAGCATGAAACATAAAATATATTAAGAAGCAGGCTTTCACGACAGTAGAAGCCATAGCATTTTTGCCATTCTCAGAAATATTCTGAAATTAGCTTTCAAATAATATACAAACCATTTAAAGAGGAGAATTTTAACTAGTACAATCACCCAAGACTCTTGCATATATAACAGCAGCATTACACAGTTACTCAAACCCGATTTCTCGAAATGCCTTCTTGGTTCTCTCTTTTTTAAGACTTGGAACTTGTGTTTGACGTGGGGCTCTTGGTCTGAGAAGAAGCAGTGGAGGTGTGGCTCTGTGCCTGTGAACTTTGGCTAGAGGATGACTCTGTGAAGAAAATTATGCTCTCCTGGTTGTCAACAAACACTTGGAGAGATCTTGGAACCGGAGGTGGGTTCACGTTCACAACCCCTTCGAGGACCTGAACTACCTGACCCGTTGATGGCCTGTGGGCTTCATCATCTTGGATGCACCAGCAAGCAATTTTACAGATTCTTGTTAGCTCTTCAAGATCAGCATTCCCCTCCAACCTGTGGTCCAATAGGCTAAGGATTTCACCATGCTCTTGATTGATTTGGCTTGCAGCATAACTTGGGAAGAACTTCACTTTTCCATCTTCAGATTGCTCAGAGTTTCTCCTTCCTGATACAACTTCAAAAAGCATCATTCCATAACTGTAAACGTCTGCTTTGGCAGTTAT
>Ga0307510_10008788_pt1 | contig 12038 bp, 7 predicted proteins | sample 12_EM_MG_FD_207224 | JGI IMG/M metagenome (GOLD analysis project Ga0307510, IMG submission 207224) | Populus trichocarpa ectomycorrhiza microbial communities from riparian zone in the Pacific Northwest, United States - 12_EM | ecosystem: Host-associated > Plants > Roots > Unclassified | place...
TATAATATAGTTTTTTTAAAAAAATTAGTATAGTGGAAAAAAGAATTTGCCAAAATAGTATAGTTTGAAAGATTATTTTTTTTAAACTAATAATTAAAAAACTAATCCTTCAAACTATACTATTTTGGCAAATTCTTTTTTCCACTATACTAATTTTTTTTTTTAAAAAAAAAAAAAACTCTAGTTCATTCTTTCCGAACTTTTAAAGTTCAGTCCTGCCTCATAGATAGAGGACACTTCATCTATTAGGATCTAACCCGTCAGGCATCTATATCTGAGCATTTCAGTGGAAGACAAATAATGTTCATCAGATTCTGATTCTTTCTTCGATCTCTTGGTGATGTTCGTCCATTTCAAGGCTATAATCCACAGTGAACCAATACGAACCGTGGGTTATTAACAGGTAGGAAGTGCTTTAGACTGACAATGCCAATGGGTGGTGTAATTGGCGGGTCCTATTAAAAAGTGACGGGCAAGCTAAGCAAGGATAGGCACGGGCACGGGCACGGGCACGGCAGCACCGAATCCTCTCAAAGAAGCTAGCATTTCCCATTTCTACCAGCTTTTTTTCATGTGCTATGCCCACTTCCAGTTGAACTAACCAAATCCACGCAAAGTGTTTCAATTTTTACTTTGTGATGCGGATTGATTTCATGCTAAAGCAACCTCAACGAAGTTAAAATACAATCTTGTTTGATAGGATCATCAGAAGATAACCTTCTACTAAATATTAAAAGGTATTAAAATAAATTTAAATCCAAAAATAACCGAAATATACTATTAATACCACGGAGTCGGTTAATATTTGATATATCAAATGAATTAACTTTGTCCCAACAACAAAGACATAATATTTTACTACAAACAATCAAAAAAAAAATCATGTTTATTATCACTAAGCTACCAAAATTTACAACTACAAAAATATTATTTAGTCTCATCTAAATAATCATAATGGATTATCAAATGAGCTCAAATTAGAAATTAATTAATATAAATTTAATAATAAAATAAACTTTTAAACAATATCTAATGAAATAAAATAAACTCAAATTAAAAATAATTATTCAACATCAAATAAATAAAATAGAATAATGAAAACAAAGTTTTTATGTTTTAATTTCTCTGTGTAGCCAAAATTTCTAAACTCTCCTGAGTAGTGTTTTGGTCGAAACTTTTGTTTTAATTGCTAGAATTTCCTTTCTTATATTGCCTCCTCTTGATTTTCTTGGTGTGTTAGGAATACCTGTAAAAAAAAAAAAAAACTCAAAAGAAAGATCCCTTTAAATTCTACAACATCAAGTCTTTGTGGAGTTGAAATTCTTTTAAAGTATAGATTCTAATTCTTCAATAAATTCAAGCCATATTATAAATTCTTGTAGCTCAAACTCATACATAAGTTTTTAGAGCCTAAATAAATCTTGTTTAATTTTTTTTTTTATTTAAAATTAACTCATTATAGGTCTGGATTTATTGGGCTGAAAATAACCAAGAAAAAATATTTTGTTGATGAATATGCTAAAATAATAACAATAACTTCAATCAATTTAAGTAGTATAACTTCGATTAACTTGAAATTTTATTATAATATAGTTTCATGTGTCTTAGATATTTTTATAAAATTTCAGCCTAATTTAATCTACAATATAAGAGATAAAGCTCAATATCACAAGACTGCTAGGCTTTTGAAAGTAAAATTCTAACCTAATTGCAACACTTTGTAATATTGCGGGTGACCCTACCACCGTGCTTAACACCCAAACTGAGAAAGAATTTTCAACTATGAACCCAAAAGCTCGAAATTTAGAAATATATAGATAGATAGATGCAGGGGCAGATAAAAATGCTCACAGACAGGATTTCTAACATATCCCAATTCCCACGGTTTTTCAGTTTTTTTTTTTTTTTTTTTTTTTTTTTTTTGTACTTTTAAGGGGAGACGCCCGGTTCCTAGTAACTGGAGAGGGGAATTGAGGCCAGAATTGAAGGAAACCATGACTAATCTTCATCAACTTGTTTCATAGTCTAATATATAGCCGTTTAGTAGTTCCATTCGTATTGGCTAGTGGCCAAAAATTACACGAAGATTCCTTGCAAGCATCCACGCTAACAAATCACCATAATAGGTTTTCCAGATTGCAGTAAACACTGTTACCCAAGGAAGTGTTTTCTGTGTTCCAAATGATTGTCTATTAGTATTTCAGCTAACATGTAAAAATAACAGCCTAACACAATCATAACCTGTAAGTATTTTCTGTGCTCTAAACTGCTTATTCTCAAAATATTACAGAGTCCACATAACTTCCACAAAACTGAATTCAATGGCTCTCAACGAAATCAATTCTGATCAACAGAGGCAGTCATCTAAGACACCATGTTTAACTCCATGAAGTTCATACCATTGAAATCCCCAAAAGACCCTCTCAGACATTTTAGTTGCCAGTGTCATTGACGTGCTGAACAAAATTCTGAGGCAAACAGGCATACCACAAAGTTAACCAAAACTCCAGCTCATTTCAATTATAATTTTATATTGGACGATAAAATAACACTATAAAATAATTACAACACAAAACATCAAGCAAATAAACCCAGGGCACTGCCAGGATTTTATTAATCCTCCCAATAAATAATAATAAATAAATAAAAAGGTTCAATCCGAAAACCGGAACACGTCAAATTCCACAATCTTGAAGTCATATATAAGCATCTAATACCAACCATGTCTAGTCCGACTCTGGATATCTCAACGGCTTCAGGATTGGAAGACCACTTTATGAAGTGAAATCTTCAGACGGTTGGAAGAAAAAGGTATACATATAAATGTTTAACTCTAAATATAACGTGTGACAAATGGGAATAATCAGAAGGACACCCTGCGACCAAAAATAGAGCAATAGTAGACGTTGCATGAGCTTCAGCATCCTGCAAAAGGCATTCACCCTCCCCCATCATGTACGTAGACACACATCAAGCGTGTACTTTGTGCCATCAGTCAAAAATCATGTTTTCCTCCTGGAGTTGGGAGGTAATCTGACCCCAAAGATTTTTAAAAAGTAGCTGAGGGGCAGTATGGGGAAGTAAAACCAAAATCCCCCCTGTTAAAAACAGCAACATCATGCCACCACAAATAATTATGGCATAAAAAGGAACACCCCCATAAAAACATGCATACCAATGAACTCATGCTACCAGCTCAAAGTCATAAAAGTTTCTTAGTTTTTTTCTCCCTTCATCCCCATCTAATTTGCTTCCTATTTTCCACAAAGGAAACTGTGTTCACTGTGCCAAGGCAAGACCCACTACCTTCAACAAAAATGCAGGGCATTCTTCCCCTCAGTCCCCATCTTCCTCCATGAGTCCATTCAAGTAAAATGCTTGATCCACATTTCACTTTAATTTCTTTCTGAACTGGGAAGATTCAAACCTCCATGAAACCTTATTTCATCTATTCCTTTGCTGCTAGATAGCTGTGACTGGCTATTCAAATCCCCAGACAATGATCTACCAAGAAAAGCTTCAGAATGAATATCTACTTGACTCCTTGCTTTGATGTGGCCAGTAGTCATCTCCTGCGAAGAGATGCCTTGGACATGGGCTGCCAGCATGTCATGTCCAGACTTCTCACCATACTGAGGGCTTGAAACATTAGGAAACTGAACAGGAGTTGTCATGATCCACCTCATCCAATCATTTCGCTTCCTTACCTTCTCACCCTAAAACACAAGGAACAGGAAAATGGAATTAGAGAAGCTACAACATACACCACATTATTAAAATGTGATAAACTTGGCATGTGCATCTGAGTAGGCTTGTACATTAAAATGTGATAAACTTGGCATGTTATTTTGTAATTAGCAAATTTCAACAATAGCAGATATCAATTAAGTACAGAAAAAGTCACCTGCACTTCCACGACACTAGAAGTTCTTATAGCATCCAGTATAACATGGATATTGTCAGTCAAAAGAGAAACCTGAACCATAAGCCACAGGAAGATAGTCTCTTCATGTTAATAGCATATGAAATACAGTAGCAAAATCAAGTCACTGTGACTTGCACAGCAATTAATAAATCATTCATCAATTTCTTTCGATGTCTTGGAAGGGGTAAAACTCAAAATCTGTATACTTCCTACTAATTAAATAAATGCAGCTTGAAGACAAGATTTCTTGTTTAGCATTTCATTTTATAGCTACACACACAAGCATACAAAGATAGGAAACAACCAAACAGTGCACATGCTGACAAGCTTGACATAGCAATAGAGATATCAGAAACCCTCAAAAGTAATTTAAAAGACAACATACGAGAACAATGAAGGAAACACAGCATGTAGTCCTGACCTAAATCCCAATAGATCCTATGCTCATGGAAGCAATCACGGCATTGCATGGAATAAATATTCATGTTTATTTCACAATACATGACTAGATCTGAAAGTGCCGTCATGAAGAATGCCATTAAATCAAGTAAGAAAACCATCACTCCTAAAGACTAAACTTATATCATCAACACCCCAATGAAAACAGATTTTCATTTAACATCATCTTAAGCACTGAACTGACAATTGGTACTAATTAGGCATGAACCTAAGCAGCAAATAACTACTTCAATCACAAATTATGGGCATTAAAATTTATATCCTGATAATGCAGAAACTCAGAGAAAGAAGCATATGTAAAGCAATGGAAAACTTTGCAATTAAATCTGCATTGCTTCTGTAAGATATTACATTAAGAAATGTAAATAAATCAAAGTCAATATGATATTGCATATAAGTTGTAACAAATCAAAAATACATTTTTATCTAACTGACAAATGAATCTTCATTACAACATATCCCAAGACAACAGCCAAAAAATGAGAAACAAATGTAATGTCCATTGCTATGCACAAGAAGGTTTTGGATGCACATCCAATAATCAAGCTCTATTTATCTAGACAAAATTATTTAACTAACAGACATTTCTCTGGTTGATTGCATCAAGTACATGCACACCTTGCTCACTATCATTGACAGCATCAATTCAGAAAATACAGAATAATAAGGTGGGCCTCCATGCAAAAGTAAGATTGTTCTATTGTAACCTGAAGGCTATGAGCTCAAATTGCAACAGCCACCCTGCAGAGACGGGGAGAAGCACTGTTTATGACTCTCCCCAAACCCTCCCCCAATGCAAAGTCCTCATGTACTGCAGCACTCATATTTTGGAAAAAGAGAGAAGATTTTGTGAAAAAAGAAAAATCATTACTGTATAGTTCCATTGTTGGGGTTATTTATCAACGAAAATTTCCATCATTGCACGTACACCAATGTACTTACAAGTTGATGAATACAAAGCTGTCTTTTCCATTTGATGCAGATGACAAGGAAAAAAAAGCAAAATTATTGTATTTTTTTAGTATTTTGATATATACCAGTGTTGTGAATGGCTAAAGACGTCATGCCTGTAAAATGCCCGAGGCGCTAGGCACTCACCTGAATGAACCAAGGCAATATGCTATAAATTAAAAAATATATATATGTAATATTATATTATATTATATTATATTATATAAATCTTAAATATGTATCTTTCCAATTAAGATTAGATCAATAGAAAATCAAAAGAAATTATAAAATACCATATCATAGTCATATAAAGTTATATTTTTCACCCTTAAAACAAAATAAGATAATTCAATGGAGTAAGCAGCCAAATAGATTAAAAAGTAAAACTAAATATCATCATCGATATTCATAAAATTTTCAAAAGCATCGTCATCCATGCTTTCCTCTCCTTCACTTGAATCCACCATATCCTCCATTTCATGATTACAATCCAAATCCTCATCTCTCAAACCATACTGCACTTGAACGGATGTGTTGGTCTCCGACTCCAACTGTTGAAAAAAAAAAGTGGCTGGTGTTTCTCTTAGCTTGTTTGGGATTGTGATAGCAGTAGCGGTTCAAAGTGTTTTTCGCTTAGAAATGCATCAAAACAATGTTTTTTTATTTTTTAAAATCATTTTTGACATCAGCACACCTGAAAACATAAAAAAAAATTATTTTTAGCAAAAAAAATAAAATCAAAATTTTTGGAAACGCGCCGAAACAGAGCCTAAGTGTCATTCATTGTCTATTTGTCTCCCACTTTAATGATTTTTTTAAAACAAATTTACCCTAATCTTTGTTTTCTACAAAAATAACCCTAAGTTGTTTCTTGTGGTAAATTAAAAAAAAATGGGCAAATAGGCCATAACATAAATAAGTATATAAAAAAAAAAAATCCAACAAAAAATTATGAAATTCAAGCAAACACTAGCCTTAACACCTTGCACCCACTCACAAGCCGCTCGCCTAGGTAGCACTTCATTGAAATCCAACACCTGAGGCTAATAAAGGTGTTGGGGCCTCACCTGGAGCACCTAGGCATGCGCATCAATGCCTTTTGACAACACTGGTATATACTTTTGTAACTTCCAAACATGCTTGAAATTTTCTAGGACGTTGCTTTTATTATATGTTTTAGTCCATTCATAGTCCTTAATTAAGTAGGTTTTTCCTATATAGGAATCTATGTCCTTGTTGAACTTGGAGTACTAGGAACTCTATATAAAAGCATGTAATCATTGAACGAAGAATTTGAGTTTATGAACAAATTTTTCACCTATATGCTTTATGGTTGGATGAAATAATCATCTTAGTGATAACTCCTAAGAACCTTTAGTACATTTTAGTCCTCCTAGGTGTGACTCTTAGAAAACCTACAAAGGTGCCACTAGCAAACCTATTACTTTCAGCAATCAAACCCCATATATCCCTTATATTTCTTTAGTTTCAATTTATAAACTCCCAAATCCTTTCTTCTTAAATTTAAACCTTGAAATCCCTATCTTCCATGCCCTAATCCACCACAAAATCCTAGTAAGACATAAATCACAAAAAGTTGTCCTGCATCACCATTCATCCATCCTAGTGAAATTTCAGTGGAAATTAATTTGACATTCCTACAAGATACTTTGACATATTATCTAATTCATATCTACCTACATCTGGATTTTCAGCTAATAGTAACTCATGGCCCACAGCATTGGTACTTAATCAATAATATAATAGTAAAAACGAGGGAAAAAAGGACCAACCATGCAGCACGTACAAGATCAAACATAAATCTTAAACAATATCAACTCTCAAAAGAGAATAGATAACAGAATAATATTAGGAAAAACCAATTAATCAGCTACAAAGTAGATATTCTAATAGTTCTTCTCAACCTGTAAATGCAGAAAAAAGAAAAGGAGAAAAAACAAAGGTGGAACACCGTATTTAAACAACCATGACACTGAAAAGAACATAATCCAGACTCCTAAAGAATCATAACTACTAATGCAAAGAGCATGTCTACAAAAACAGAAAAAAGGCACATTGATACTCCAAAACATGGCATGAAAATCACACAAGAAAAAATACTTCATTGGAATAAAAGAAGTTTCTAGAAACAACTTCAAGCTTTAGCTTATTCAATGTGATAATTCATCATTGATAAAAAAGACATGACCTTAATATGCATGCTCTAGTTAATACGCATCAAAATCCTAGTCTGAAATGCTAGCAGTAAAAACCTTACACCGCTATTAACTGTCAGTCTGTCACAACAGAAACCAAGATATCCAAAATGAAAAAAAAATAAAAATAAAGGGCATATTTGGATAATTAGGAAGCATTTATCAAGCATAGCTATAAACACGAGAGAAAAATTCATCATATAAATAAATAAATACCATGACTACCCAAAAAAAACTCACTTTGTTGAAGCTTGCTATTAATTTAATAGGCACCCAGCCTTGATCATCCATGTTCCTCCGCAAGTATATATCTTTGACTAGATTTTCATTACTGCAACAAACATTTTTGAGGAGCAATTGTAGTTAACTTCCCAATAAACTTCATTGTCCTGACACAAATAAACTACAGGAACATGTGTACAAAAGCAAAATACCAAAGATATAAAAAAGCAGAACACCGAAGAAGCACCTGAAATAATAATCTATCTGATGCAATATCCTAATGTGCAACTGAGGATCTGAAGGGAAAAGAACAGTATGAGATGGTACTGGAGCTGCAATAATAGGCACACCTCTCATAGAACCTGGATGTGGAGAAACATAATACAACGGCAATCCCATATCTGGAAACAGATTGGGATATTAGAGCAGACCCATGTATTAGCCACAACAGAACTGTAAACAGATGTGGTTTACCAGGGAAACCCACAAGGCCAAAAGGCCGCACTGGTGGGGGAGCAATAAACGGAGAGGTAGCAGGTGATGGTGGAGGCGGTGGTGGATGCCTCATATGCCTTGGGGCAACTCTTGGTAATGGCTGCATGTGACCATCCCTGCTAAAATTTCGATGAGCATTCCAATCATGATTTGCAAGATCTAGATCATTTCGCCTGCCACCATAACTGTGATGGTGAGAACCATCTCCTCGAGAATGTAGCCCACCATTACGGTTCCTAAATGAAGTGCGCTGCTGTTGAGGATGATCATTAGAGCCACGGGATTGGGAACTCTTTTGTGCATGATCCCTAGAAGAAGAGTTATTTAAATGTCCTTCCCCTGCTGCGCTCTGTGATCCTGGTGAATGAGTGCCACCATTAGAAGCTGTGTTAACGCCATTACGCTTCATTGATTTCTGGCATGCTGGTACTGCATTGTTTGGAGTTGAATTAGGGTTTGCAGTATTGTTAACTTGTTTCTGTGAAGATGAGGATGCAGTCTCAGTTCCCTACATTAAATAAACAACATATATTAAACATGCACCCATGTATGAGCAATCTGGTAATTGAAATGAGTAAGCATTAAGCATGGAAACCCTTCATTTCATTGCTGAATTCAGAGAGAACCACGAGTCTTCCATTTACTTTTTTAGTTATGAAGGAAGAAAACCCACTCATTCATATTAAGTTTATAAATCAATAACCCCAAGTTGATTGAGAAATATCCAAGTTCGTTGTTTTGGTGTCCCCGGCTAGTTTGGGATTAATGCTTAGTTGTTGTAGCTATTGTTTTGGTATCTACAAATTCAACAATGCAGCAAAATTAAGATGACTAATCAGGCACCTAAAAACTCTCTCCTGAGTATTAACTTTCTTTCCAAGAATTTATACTACGCTAAGAAAAAGACAGATAATCCTATCATTCCCACTTATCCCATTTGATTAACATTTCGATAACCAAATACGCCCTGTTTCGATTAAGTTTCCCAGAACCCGCAAAATTGAGACGGGATGATCAATCAGATAAACCTTACTTTGATGTTTGTTTTTTCTACCCACTATACCAAAATTTTAACCAAGCAAATCCAATAATACATTTTTTGTCCCCATCCTTTCCCAAAATAGCCAAGCTCATTTTAAGAAAAAAAAAAAAAAGGAGAGAAATTTTCTTGTTTTAGTTGATACAGCTGAATTAAGAGAGATTAACTGGTACACTCCCATTTTACAATAGTTTTGTTTATAAAACTTAATACACTATGTTAATCTTAGTAGACAACTAATAAATATAAGAAAAACAATATATCTTGCACCCATGCCAAGAATTCAAGAAAATACCCCAATACATTTTTCATCTTTCACTCTTTTCTTAGAACTATATATATATATATTTTTTTTGTTATGTTTTGGACCCTACAAATTCAAATGCATCGATTAATATAAACAAGTAAATAGCAAAAGAAAAAACGGTCTCTTTACATAATGTTCTTTTTGAAACTTTACACTCTAATCTCAACTACATTATCAAAAAGATTTTACCATACGATCAAAACAAATAAAATCAAAATATTGCATTCAATCAACTAATACAAAAATAAAATGCATTAAATTAACAAATATTCCATTTTATCGACGAAATGAAATAAAATTAATCTCTATCAAACCTGGGAAACAGAGACAGAAGATGATGATCCATCAAATAATAAACCTTCCAAAGAATCCGCAGATGGTTTTGTCAAAGAAGAAACCCTAGCAGTTGACTCAGATAAATCAGGCCAAGAATCAGCCCCCATAACTCTCCCAATCTCTACAAGACCATTACTAGCCGTAGATGGCTTGTTCCATACCGGTCTCTTGCTCACATTATTCTCACTCTCCACACTCTCTTTCTCCGCCACGAAAACTGCAGCCGCTTGCTCCGCCTCCGTTGAAGCATTAGAAGAAGATTCCGATTCAACACCACGCACGATTCGTGTCCATGGAGGAGAAACCTGCTTACCGGATACCCGCTGCGATTGGGGACTGCCCACCTGATTGCTGTTGCTGATGCTATCGGCGGCAATTGTATGGCGAGGAGAGTGATCGGCTGCGGTGATGGTGATCGTGTTCGAGTTAGTGAGTGTTGCCATGAATTAAATTACTAAAAAACCAAAGAGTTAGGGTTTGTTTGTTAATGTTAGTGATCAAGTTTTTGTTGTTGATCCACTGAGAGTGGCAAAAAGGAATTAGATTTATGAAAAAAATTGATATGGGGAGAGAGAGAAATTAGGGTTTCGATTTTTCTGATCAGGTGAGAGAGTGAGATTTTTGTTAAAAAAATTTGGAGATGAAATTAGACAGATCGAAGTGCGACAGTGGTGTTTCTCTCTCTCTGTTTTTCCTTTTTTTTTTTTTTACCAAATTATACTGTACTTTAAAAAGTGTTGAAAAAACATTATTCAATATTGTGTACATTAACTCGTTATACTATGGATTACATGCTATTGAATTTGGTTAAGTAGCCGGAGGCAATGTTATTGGGTTTAACTTTGTAGCCATCAAATATTTTTATATTATTTTTTTATATATTTCTTTTTTTTCTTATTTATTTTTTTATATGGTTAAAAAAAAAATTTACGTGATTTTTTTCATATTATATAAAAATTGGGTGATGATAATTTTTTTTTTCATTTGAAGTTGGGCTAAATTTTCTTATTAAAGCATGTTTATTTTTGCATTTCAAAAATATTTTAAAAAAATTTAAATTTTTTTTATTTTTTTAATTCAAATTAATTTTTTTTTTATATTTGTGTATTATTTTGATATGATGATATAAAAATTAATATTACAAAAATATTATCTCACTAAATTTTTTTAAAAAAAGTTAAAAATAATTATTACGTGATAATATAATAACTAGCATATTGGTCCGTACTCCGCAGCAGGTCAATAAAAAAAATTAAATGTAATAATGCTTGAGTTGGGTTAAAAGTACGGTATTTATTTGCACCATCATCATCTTCAAATAAAATATTTTCTATAGTAGCACCATTAATAACATATAGCAGAGCAACGCCCAATACATAGGCAACTAATTTCTTTTCCTTTAATTTTTTTCATTTTAAGATATTTTCAATTTTATTTTTTTTCCTCTTTAAATTTTTTTTCTTTTCTCTTATTGAATTTTTTTCATACTATAAAGAGGAAATAAATTAATGTAACTTTTTTTATATTGTACAAAAGTTGGGTGGTGATATTTTTTTGTCATTTCAGGTTGAGTTGAATTTTCTTATTAAAGCATGTTTTTTTTTACATTTCAAAAATGCTTTTAAAAAATTTTAAATTTTTTTAATTTTTTTCTTTACTTCAAATTAATATTTTTTTTTAATGTTTTATATTATTTTGATATGATGACAGACCCAATAAGCCACACCCAAGGCTATTGGGTTTGGCTCGGCAACAAACCCAATAGCATTAGGTTTAACTCTTACGCTGGATCCAAGGATATTGGGTCTGGCTCCGCAACCAAACTTGAGACACTTAAAATCATGCTTCATATTTTTTTTATATTTGAAATAAAAATTGTTATTGACCTGCTGCGGTGCGCGAGCCAATATGCTAGTTATACTTATAAGGATTCATTTTGATCTTTATGTTAAGGACTTTCTGATATAAACCCTATTTTAACAGAAACTTTTTGAGCAACTAATTAACAAAACTTAAAAGTCTTAGAAAAATATTTTCACTTCTAGTGAAAATATTGTTCACTTTTAAGCAACTACAAGATTTTGTTCT
>Ga0307510_10008789_pt1 | contig 12037 bp, 13 predicted proteins | sample 12_EM_MG_FD_207224 | JGI IMG/M metagenome (GOLD analysis project Ga0307510, IMG submission 207224) | Populus trichocarpa ectomycorrhiza microbial communities from riparian zone in the Pacific Northwest, United States - 12_EM | ecosystem: Host-associated > Plants > Roots > Unclassified | place...
GCGGAAAGGGGCTTTGTAAAGACGGGGGAGGAAGTGGGGGACTTGGACTTTACAGGGCCAGCGCCGAGCATGACACCACCGGTGAGGACAGTCGTCTTTCCACCATCGTAATTGGTCACCTGGGTCCTCGAGTTGTCGATAAAGACCTTGGCAGCACGGGCGCGTTCCCTGCGAGACATCTTTGGCTCGGAAGAGTCAGAGGTAGCGAGAGAGTCGACGCTCTCCGGATAGGAGGAGAAAAGGGAGGACGAGGACGAGGAGAGGGAAGACGACCTAGAGTGGGTGGAAATGGGAGAGTCATTAGAGGACCTGTCGACAGAGGAGAGAGAGCCGGCGGAAAGTGGGGACTGGACGGGAGGGAAGTTTGTCTTGATGGGGGTGATCCATGTTGGCTCTCTGACATGGTCAGCAAGGATAGCAAACAGTTCGTTCTCTTCACGAGAGTCATCTTCGAGGAGCTGCTGAGCGAGAGTCTTGCTCTGAATGGGCAAGGGGGCCATCGTAGGTTTCGTGTGGGTCGTGGGTTTGGTGACGGTGGAGGAAGCCTCTGACCAGACGGTGAGACACTTTCCGACCTTGTTGCCTGCGGCCCAGTTTCCGAAACGGACGGAGACGGAGCCGGGGTCGATGAAGAGGTCGAATTCGATTCCGCCAAGGAGTTTGATCCACTGGGACCAGTCGACGTTGGCAGATTCACACGCCTTGTGGACAGGTCGTGGCGGAAGGGAGGCGGGTGACAGGGTGAGACAGCGACGGCCAGAACCACGGAGGGGGTCCTCGGGGCACCAGGTGGAAGAGTACTGGGCGGTGAGGTTAGCTTCGAGGGCAAGCTGAAGCTTGAGGATGGTGGTGGCGGGGTAGTGGACGATGAGGGGACGGGTGAGGTATGGGATGGCGTGAGCGAGAGTGACAGCGATGGAAGACATTTCGAAGGTGATTAAGAAGAGATGTAAGTGAGCGAGTGGGAGGGTATGTGTGCGTGTGAGAGGTTATAAATCGCACAGCGATTGAAATGAAACTGATGGGGGAGATTGAGCCGGGATTCGGATGAAAGGCGATAAGGAGATAATTACCGAGAGAGCGAGAGAGAGCGAGATGGAGAAAGAGAGAGAGAGAGAGAGAACTGAGGACGTCCCTTTCGTATTTTTTGCGACGTATTTAACGCAAGAGCATCAATGGCCCTGGAGGACAATAGCGATTAAAATTCCCATTGTCTATTGTCTCCCAGCCGCCTATTCCGGAAATTCCCGCCCATTCACGCGTGTATGCCGCAAGGCTGTCGAAAGATATCGGCGAGGTTGAGCTCGAGATACGGCCCCCATCCCTCTCCCTCCCCCCTCTCTCCTCTCAGATGCTCGCCTTCAACCCACCGCTCTGCGAGACTACGATCCTGAACATCCCCTTCCACCCTGGCCAGCTCACGTTCACTGCGACCGTGACGAGCGGACGGTTCGACGCCCGTTCTGCCATTCAGATATGGTCGGACATTCCAGACAATAGCCACCAGTCTGCCATCAGCCGAGAACAAGAGGGCTGGTCCTCCCGCTCCTTCGAATTCCACCAGAATGCCTCCGTCGCTTCCCTCTCCATTCCATTCCACGACTTGATCCATCCCTCCCGCTCTCAGTTTTCCTTCACCTACCGCATCCTTCATCCCGACGGAAGCGTCCAGTGGCTTGGAGACCCCGGAAACAACGGCTCCCTTATCGTAAACAGATACGACGATAGGCTCGTCCTCTTTGGCGATTGGGCCGCCAACGATCTCGGCCATGTCTTCACCCTAAAGTCGGCTATCAAGTCCCCACTCCAGGTCTTCAGTCTCTCGGACAAAATCCAATGGCGTTGTTGGGATCTCTCCAACAGGTTTGTCCCCCTTCTCTTCATACTAATTATCTAAAAAAACCTTCCATCGACCGAATCCTAATAGCCTACCGACCTTATTGTCCGCCGACGATGGTCCTTCCCGCATTCACTCCGCTCTCCTCGTCCCTAGCCAGTCAAAAACGGCTATTATCCCGCTCTCCCCCGTCTTGCTTACTTCCAACGATGTCCAGGTCACCATCAATCCCAACGCCCGCTCCGTCTACATCACCTCCCCTTCCAGAGGCGGTCTATTGTCCCTCCAAACCCTCTCCCCCGACGCCCTCGTTACCTCTCTAACCGCGGCCCTTCCTTCATTGATTTCCATACCTGATCCCGATAACCGTTATGCACCTCTCCTCGCTAACCCCGATCGCGCGCCTACCCGCCTCTTCGTCATCCCTTTGTCTGCTGAATCTTCGGCTTCCGCCCCGTCCGCACTCTCCCTCCCATTGTCCCCAATCCTCTCCCATATCAAATTCCTTTCAAACGACTCTTCCTCTCACTTCTCCCTCTCCAACCCTACGCGTTTCATCTCCACTTCTGCCGATCACATCCAACTCAACATCCTCGATTTTGGCGGTGCCCGCTTCTCCTTTTCACCCGTTTACGATCTCGTCAAACCCGATGGAGACGTCCGCCTCTCCATCCATTCCAAGCACAATAGGATCACCAGTATCACCAATAGTCTCCTCACCCCTCCGCCCTCTCCTCCCTTGAGTGCCGTCGGAACCGAGACGCAGCCGGAGGACAACGACGAATCGCTCGATCAGCTTCCCCACGTCGATCACCAATCCCCTCAACCACTCGAATCTGGACAGTCTACCCCAAGTCCTCCTGTCGGTTCCGGTCAGGTCACTCCCAGGCCCCGACCCGCCACCAACGGCCCCACTGGCCCCACTGACCCCACTCCCCGTCCGGCCACAAGAATCGCAATCATCAGGCTCATCCACTTTGTCCTCCGCATCCTCGCCCTTTACACTCGCATTCTGTCTAGGATCATTCTCTCAATCTTCGCTCGACTCCACATCTCCGGGGCGCCGAAGAGAGAACCCGTTGCTACACCAAAAGTCAAGACTGTCGAGTTGGATGACGGTCAGGCAGAGACCAAGCCCACTTCCGTTTCTTCTGTCGTACACACCCCTCTCCTCCTCACTCCCAGGGCTGGTACACCCAGACGCGAGCACAGCGGAGTGTCCACCCCCATCTCCCGCGATGACCCCCTCAACTTGGTTGGTCAGAATCTTCCGGGTATCACAGAAACCTTGGAGGCCGTCACCACGAGGATCGTCCCCGAGTTCACCACAAAGGTTGGAGAGCAAGAAAAACCCCAGGAAGATCTTGGAGGTTCATATGCACACGAACCAAAGCCTGATCCTGATTGCGGAAGTGAAAAGTCTGGCCACAACGAAAAATGGGAGGTCGTACATCGACCCGGGATCGTTTTTGAGCTCGCCGCTCTCCCCGAAGGAGAGGACCCACCAAAAATCAAACCAATTCGGCTCACCCTCGACGGAGCAGAGAGCGTGGTCAAAGGAATCAAGATCCACCTCGATGACGCCGAGGTCACGGATATAAGTGTTGTACCCTTGACCGGTACCGGACAAGTCGGGTTGTGGGCCGTCGAGGTTCCCAGAATGACCAGCGATCTCACGACCCTCAGGATTTCCTGAGTTGCATGACGAATAATGTTTCACCTCGGCCAGAGTTGCCCAGACTTCCATTCACGATGTATGCTCATCCTCCCCCCTCCATAGACGCTTTCGTTTACGACGCCTCTCGATATCATCATTCTCCATTACCGCCCTCCATGTTCTGCCGCTCATTGTATTCGTATATCGCTAGGATTGATACCTGGCTCGGAATGTATTTATCACTGTCACCTTTTTGTTCAAGTCCGTCCACCATTCCCATTTCTCTTGCAATGAAACAAGTTTGCAAGCGAGACACATGCTTCAAGCCAGATAAATTCGTACACAATTCCGGTATGGAATCACCCGTCTGCGGGGAGGTTTGTTCCTAGTAGTACCCGAACTCGGTATAGTCTCCCCGCCTCCCCTGGGACTCCCCGGTCTTGCTCGTAACGAGCGTTCTCGACACGATGTCGTCCAGTATATCGTGAGGCAAATCGTATTCATAACACCGTATCGCGACTGCGTACGCAACTGCTCCGCAGGCCGCGTCAATCGTGGTTCTCGTGAGCCGGTGCAACTCACCATCCTCGATCTTGTGCAGCGATTCTACGGTGACCCGTTGCTTCTTCGCTAGCTCCCTCGACTGAGGGGCGAGCGTCTCGAAATCCGCCTTGCACTGACGGACGAACGTGCAAACGGCGGTCGCGGTAGCCCGACCGCCCTTGCGCGGGATGCCGGCGATGGCGTAACGCATCAACTCGCCCATGAGATCCGACACGCCAAGTAGGTAATCCTCGACTGACAGGGGAAAATACTATATATTCAGCACGGGTCCGAGAAGGAAATGCGTTTTTGTCAGTCACTGTCTGTCAGAGATAAGGACGTACGGTACGCGTGGGGATTGCGAGGCGTGATACACGAGACGTGGAAACACCAAGGAAAAAACGTACAGGGGTGCCCAATTTATCGGACAAGCGATCCTGGGCTTCCTTCCAGGTGATCAAGGTGTCGTATGTCAGGTAATGCGCGAAACTGAGGGCTTCGATGTATTCCTGAACGCCAGGAGAGACGACCCTCTGGTAGCGCCAGAACTGGTCTCCCTCCAAATCCGGTTTCATCGCCGCGAGGAGGTGCTCGATCTGTGTGAGCTTCGGGTGTGCGATCTTGGCGACCTCCTGACCGTTCTCAGTCCCCTCGTTCATGACACGGTGGAGGAGAAAGATGAGCTTCTTTGAGAGGTTCGTGACATCTCGACTGGCCTAAGCAGAGGTGGTGGGGAGAGGGGAGTGTAAAGAGAAAGAAAATCGACGATGGGTCAGGTTTTGGCTGAGTGGGAGTTGTGTGTTGACCTTGATCAATTTCTCTCTCGTATCTTGGTATTTATCCAGCTGAGACCTGAGCACATCGAACAGAGACACTATCTCTTGCTTTGAGCGCAGACCATTGCCGGTAGAGCTCATGATTGGACGAAAGAGAACTGCGCACTCTTCAATCGGTCGGCGATCGGCTCGTGTGCGGGTTCGTTGCAACTTGTTGGTCTCTCACCTTCATGTCTTACGCTCCAAAGCCAGGATGTCCTATGTGCGGGATCGTCAACACCGCATTCCACTCCCAGATAAACTCCTCGTCTTTCGACCCATCCCCTCAGCAGAACAAGCCTGACATCCTCTGGAAGGACGAGAACTTCACTGTCTACAGGGAGACCACGAACCCTGTGTCCAGCATAGCTCATATCATAATCGCATTCAAGTGCGTTTTGTCAATAGACCCTCCCCCTCCTCTCTCTCTCCCAGCTGACTGTGTCTCTTCTTTTTCCCCCGTTAACAGCCTTCATGTTCCGTCTATATACCGACTGGTGAGCTTTGCCCGAATCTCTCGGATAGACGGTTTGGCTGAGCCTTGCGTGTGATAAACCAACAAAAAGTCATCTACAGACCTTCCTCTCCTACTGACCGTCAAAGAACTCGCGGTCCGCTACCTCAGCTGCTACTCTAACACCGCAGCCCCACACACACCCACATCAAGGCCACTTTCCCTCAACGGGAACGGGCCAGCGACACCGACCAGCGTCGGCTCCCCAACACAACATTCCTCTCTACCCCTCCACACTCAGACCATGACTCCAACTTCACTTGCAGACACGTCCAAGTTCCGCGTTGGTTTCATAACGCCCCCCTTCCGAGATACGAAGATACCCGTCACGGATCACCTCCATGCACACGCGTACGCAGAACCTGCCGACTTAATGGGCTGGTGGCGTTCCGTCGCTTACAGTCCCGTTGCCTGGTACGCCATTGATGATCTGATCGCCGAAATTCGGTAAGTCTCACACACGGCTCTCTCATCTCTTGGTCAAGCGGCATTCATCTCATCCCTGATTTTTTTCCACCTGTGTAGAGAGGAAACCTCCAACAATAGGATCAGATCTTCTATGCCGAAGAACGAGCCACGGCCCATTGATCACGTCCCCGCCGCTGGCGCACGATCTGGGCACGCCAACGGTGCAGAGACGACAGAAGTCGGACTGGGCGCTTCCGATGCCAACCTAGAGGACGGCGAGGACTCTTTTTCACCTCAACTTTCCTCTGGTTCGTCCCAGAGTTCGTATAACGCGGTACTCTCCCAGAAGCCGGCTCCATTGAGCTACATGCCTGGCAACCAGAATACCCCGCCGAGCCCAGCAACTCCCATCTCGCTTGTTCCATCTTCGCAGATACCCACAGTTTCGTTATGACGTTGCCTTCTTTCTTCCCGTTCCCTGAGACACTTGTTTTCTCCATTTATCATTGTCTTGTCAGCCTTCACTTTAACAAACGCCCCTGAGGTCTACCTCGGTCTACGTGCAGCTTGATTATGTATTTTTAACCTTCTCTTCTTCAAGTCGCGAGGTTTGGTCGCCGACCACCGTAGCGCCAACGGTGTCGGAGAATTAGCCTCGGGGTTTCCGCGCTTGTTTAGTTACGTAAGGAAGATCCACATACTTGTTTGCATTTCCCACGATTGATTTTTCCTGTGCCCGCAATCATTTCTAATCTCTAAACTGTGATCGCTGCATAAAGCGTAATTACAACACTAACGGAAAGCACTGTAGGGAACGTCAGTGGGCCACGAGCCTCCATCCTTAAGCGTCTGGTGTCCGCGATCAGTAACGATTAGATTCCAAAAACCCAGAGATCCGTGCTTACAGTAAGAAGATCCGGTTAGCAACGTCGAGAGCGCCGAAAGCTGCTCTTCCGTAAACCGCTTAGAGTCTTCATGCCAAGTGTCTTGGTGCGTTTTCTTGAAATTGCTCGCACACTTCCGAACCGTGGTCGAGATCGGGATCTGACGAGTTGGCTTAGAGACCGGGAAAACCTTGACCGCAAATCGTTCCACAAGCGTACCGGATCATACGTGTGTTCAGCCAACACGTTCGTCAACAACTCCGGCATGAACTTCTCGACGGTGTATGGATAACTGTCAATCAGAGCGCACACGCCAAGAATAGCCGCGTGCCGTTGTCGAACAGCCAAGTTGTACTTTACCGACTTTCGGTCAGCAGGGATTGATGTCTTGCGGAGCAGCCGCAGGAACCGTTCCTGAATCACACATCGCGGATCAGTTTATTATTCTAGAATCATAGTGTCAGCGGTCCCCCGTACCTTGAGCGCAAGGATGCTCCTCCGTGGCGACAAGCGAAGAATACCAGACAGTGTGCTGTAATTCGAGTCAGCCCGGCTAAGAGGTCGCTTTCCAAGTAGGAGGGCGAAGCACGCACGTGGCTGCCTTCTCTCTGACCTCCACCACTTCATCGTCGAGACAACGGCACACGACCTGACGAGGCACTGATGAGCGAGATGTCATAATGGGCAGTCACAAGAACCCGAACCTCGACGATCTCCACGATCTTTCCCTCGCTTATAAGGGGTACTTGACGGAAGTAAAAGACTGGTATGACTTTCAGATCCTATCCAGCAAGCACTGGGAACAGCATCCGCTTACCTTGCAATAAGGGAAGAACCTTCAGTCTGACTCTCCAAGACTACGACCAACCCGTGGGTGAGATGTATCCACAACACATTCATTAGAACCTACAGGAGATGTCTGGATCGCTTTGAAAATAGAATCAAGCATCGGTGGGATCAGGGACCGCGGTGGTGTGGCACCACACATTCTAACCAAGAGGAGATCCGCACGACCGGCCAATTCGTTGTTGTCGTTAACTAGAAATCTCAGTTCAAACACTAGCCGATAATTCGGACATTCTGAACGATCGGTACCTTCTGAAAAACGGAAGACCTCAGGCTGCGTGAAGGTACTGAGTGAGGATATATATGGGTCGTGCGATCGTACGCACCATCAATGGGAGAATGTAATCAAACGCTGACATGGCATTGGTATCGTGCAAGAGCTGGAAAAGCCACTTGCAAACCATCACACCAACACTTCGAGGACGTAAGTTCACTCGCAAGGAAACAATATCACAGATGTACGCACCGATCGTAGGTCGACTGGAACGCTCGTGCGCCAGGTAATCTCTCTTCCCTCCACACCTTGAACTTTGACACCAGTTCTTCAACCCTTCCCTGGTGATACGTTCCACGGATCGACATGATATCGTAGTCGGAGGGGAGCGTTCTACATTCCCTCACAAACGCTTCAGTGGTCGGAACAGATGGTTTCGGCCGGCGCTGATATTCATGTTAGATTTGGAGAGTCGCGGGGGTTGGCGGCTCACCTTGGCTTTCTCCGCGACAGCCAACATTTCTCCAATGTACGACCTAACTTCGTCATGCTCACACCCTATCTCCGGCCAAGCACGCGCGATCATATCATCCGCCCACGGTTCAAATCTCCAGCCGAGCTCCTCGTAGAAAGCGCGGTAGAAACAAAGGACTTGCGAAATGCCAAAGGTCGACTCCCCATTGAAGTCCACGGAGTTGAACCGGTCGACGAGCTCGTCCACCAACGGTTGTGCCCTCCTGGGATCCCTGTGGTAAAACATATACTAAAGAAAACCCTTGAGAAACAGTTACAGGATCCAACTCATCCATTCTAACCTCGAGGAAAGACGTCCAAACAGACAGTGTATCCGTCTTGATGTTCTGTTTGAAGATCTTGTTTATGTTCGGTGTGAGCCAGTTCCATATCTTCGTTTGTTTCTCGACAGACCAGTGCTTGGAAGCTTGAAAAGTCACGTAAGTCATAAAAATAGGTGTGGAATAGAACACGCCTACCGCTTAGCATCCCTGCAAGTAACTCCGCAGCACCCCGTTGCTTGTCTTTATCGGCGACAGTAATATGCTTTTCTATGACGACCTTGAAAGCGTCAAAGGGATCATCTCCAAGCAATTGGACTGGAAAAAAGTTCAGCGGGGTCCCCGAGTGTTGCTCCGAAGCTTACAAAGTGATTTGACTGTGGAAATGTTGTCTTGAGCGAGTTGGGAAGACTGATTCTCCGATGTGTAGTGAACAGCGAGCTTTTCCCAGAACTTCTTACTCCGGACCACCTCTCGAACGGCGGAAATCGCAACCTGGGAACCCTCATCCCACCTTTGAATCGCTGATTCCTTCAGGTCGGGACCCTGGTAAACCCCGATGGTTTTGTCCCAAACAAGCCATCCGGTCAAGGTCCTCTCGAAATAGATTCTAAGGAGCCCGTGATGAGAGTCATAGTCGCTAACGTGATGCATTTAAACCCACGGGATTCCAGATGCGTTTTTCAAATCAACAGGCGTTTTCAGAGTCGCCAGATGTTTGGACGTGAACGAGTGGGAAGGGTTGTCTACCACAAGCGATTTTTTCAGAGGGTTGTGATTTCGTTCCAGTACAAGATCAACAGGGTCCGAGGTCGTGGTGCGCAGTTTGATGAACCGCAATATTTTCATGACAGCTCGTTGAGAATACTAAAAAAAGATGAGTAAATTCCTGCGAAGATTACACTACAACTTACGTATCGCTAAGCGTAAAGCGGTTATCAGTATCACATCTCCACCACTGACTCAAGGGAAACGTACAATCGAGGGATGGTCATCGCACGTCTTTTCGACGAAAAATTTGAAATGCCGATCCGATATTGGTTCATCCTTCCTTATCAACGTGCGCAGGCAGCGAACCGCCACGATACTATAGCGCCAGTGTGTCTTGGTGGACCCTGCAATATCCAGAAGCATGCAGATCTAGACGCGGTTGTCAGTGAAGTTCCTTTGGCGTCATTCGTCACGTACCAGTTCATGATTCGCGGAGTTCATGAGTTCGATCCGTTCTATCCTCTTCTGCCGGCAACGGTCAACGACTTGAGTATCCTCTGGGATGGCGGTTGTTTTCTTGAGTTCTCTAGCAGCGCGGTCCAAGTCAGGAGAGTCAATGTCATAGATAGTGTAACAGGGTTCGATGAAGCTGTTGAGACCTTTAGATAAATTAGTTGACCGCATATATATGAGGGAAGAAGCATGCGATTCACAGTTATCTGCCATCGCGCTGACACACTCTTGGATTGAGGGCTAAGAGCAATCGATCAGCATTGCTCAGAAAATTCGGGAGTAGCGATAAAGCACCTTCTCATTGTGTTGACAGTCGAACAAATGTTTGGCGAGATCTGGAGCGAGCGTCGGTTCTACGAAAAATGGTCAGCCGGTAAAAACCAACTAGCTGCTCGCTTGTTATACCGGAGATTGCGTATTTTGCTGTAGGTTGGTGTGGGTGAGACGATGGTTGCATAAACTCGAGAAATGACATACCAAACACGGGTACATTAAGAGCCCACAATGCCCCCTTCATCCTATCGTCCTCCGTACCGGGTTCAAGGGCTTTGTAGAACTTAGGGAGGCAACGCCGCCTAACTCCATCGAAACTCTGGGGTTTGAGAATGAGCATCACGACCAAGAGCAAACGGTTTCAAGAGCGTACAGAAGACAATGCTTCGAGCGTGGTCTGGCTGGTCTCTCGAACTGAATAGGATTTGACACGCTTGAGTGAGAACTGGGATCACAAAACCACACCAGGTCCATTCTTACCGCTCGGGTAGTGCCACATAGACCATTCAGCCAAGTCGTCGATCAAGATATCCTCAAGCGGTCCGCGTCGCCTTTCGATGGAACTCCATCTGAGTCGAGCTGAATGGTAGAACCTCGCCCGCCTGATGTAGACGGCCCTCGGCCAGACTTTCTGGCCAGCGTACTGTCGAGCAATACTCATCTCACCGGTATACCTCTCTTGTTGAAGGTAATAGCTAGGACGTCCGTTAGAGTAGTTTCCGATAGATTTCTTATCGCTCACTTGTCCCTACTGTCGCCATACTCCAACATGTAGATCCTAATAGACCGAACCAGTGTATGCACAGCATCGAGCGTATTCTCTTCCCCTTGTTGACGGAGAGAAACAGAAGACTTGTGTAGAAATTCGCCAAATCGTTGGTGAAGGCGGGTCATATACTGGTGTCGGGGGTCGGATGGATCGTGCAGAGGGTAGCCTGCACTGATGGACTCGATAGAAGCAATCATCTCAGGGATTTCGTTCCTATGGAAAGGTTAGCAACCGTAACAATAGAAACGGGGAGGGACCTACAAAATATCGCTTGTGGCCACTCCAGCCTTGACGTCGGCTTCTGATACGATTTCCTTGGCGAGAGTGGGAGTCCCAGCAAAAGCGTTCCGGACGAAGCATAGGTATCTGAAACAGTGTTAAGACACGACAGCGTGAGAGCTCGGGCTCCTTACCGACAGAAGTCATTCCTCCATACCGCGTCCCTCGCCACCCCTTCTAGAAATTCAGTTCGACAATGTATGTGGGTGAAACTGAGGGGCATACCATCTTCCAGTAATGCTTCCAGCATTTCCAACGTTGGCTCGACAATGTCCCTGAAAACTTCGAGGACAAAATCGATTTCCTCCTCGCTTGGAACATGCCACGACATCTGAGGGACATCAGAAAGGTGACGGGACCCGTCAAACAATTCCTGTACCTTGATCTCGTCAGGTCGATACAACTTTCCCCAGTGTTGGTGGTGGTTCGTGCGGAATTCTATTCGGGATTAAAGCCCCCGCAAACGACGGGCAGATTTTTCACCGACCTTCACTGGTCCACTCCTCCGGGTTAACGAACCTGTTCTCCAGGGGATAGGTGTGTGACAGAGTAAGGAGCATACTGGATAGGAGTTTCCCGCTCCATGCATAGCCGCGCTTAGAAAACGTCTTGTCCCTGAGCAGCCGAAGAAGCGATAACAGGTCTTTCCTGTACTTGAGAAGCTACAGCTCCGTCAGCAACATTGTAAGGAATGAACATGAGCATATATTTTACCGCATTGCCGTCACTGGTGAATAGTGGTGTCAATTCCAAGTCATAAGAAAGTACGTGGACAAGTTGCAACTCACTTATAGACCGCACCTCTCAAGATGGCAAGGTCTGAATACAAACATTCAGTCTGACCGGAAACCTTGGAAGAATGAAAGACTCACTCCAATGTAACGTTGCGTCAGAAGGCAATGGAGCGGAGGACGACGTCGTCGTCCGGAGCGAGCTCGCGCCATTCTCGAGTTCTGTCCTAATGTTCTTCTCGCAGAAAT
>Ga0307510_10008790_pt1 | contig 12037 bp, 13 predicted proteins | sample 12_EM_MG_FD_207224 | JGI IMG/M metagenome (GOLD analysis project Ga0307510, IMG submission 207224) | Populus trichocarpa ectomycorrhiza microbial communities from riparian zone in the Pacific Northwest, United States - 12_EM | ecosystem: Host-associated > Plants > Roots > Unclassified | place...
CTGATGGTTTACTGGTTCAGAATTCCATTTGTTACTCCAAGATCTCTACCAGCAGTGTTGACACCGGTAGCTATCAGAAGAAAGTTAAGCGACTCCTAGCGCAGCTAGGTATTCGCGAGGCCATGTTAGGTGTAGTACATACCAACCCTGGCGCTAGCCTATAATGGATGACAGAGTTTTGGGTGAGTATATGGGACTACTATAATCACCGGACAAATGCCAAGACCTACTATTTAGGTATCATACTTGGGGGTCATGAAAAACCGGAAAGGAGTATCATTGCTCCGACAACCTGGCAACCAAAACTCACAAAAACTTTGAAAGTAGCAACAGGGATTAGCTCTTGATAAACCAGTATGATGAAAAAGCAAGCATAAACTTATAGTGGGCGGATACGGAGGAATGATATTTCCTTCTCAAGGAATCATAAATCCAGTTCTGGGGGTAATATCACCAGGGGAGACTGGTGCTTTGCTCATCACATGGCGCAACAAGTATAGTTTTAAGGTGTCCCATAAGCCTGTCTCTTTTTCCTGACATTGTGATCGCCGGATCTCTTTGGCCCTGATTCAGCACGGGTAGATTCCGATTATTAATATACCCCCGAGTATAGTCATCCCACCTTTCACATCAGGCCGAGTGTTCCTGGCGCCTCGGACGATAGATTAACCTCACTTCACCTCAAGCCATGTGGTATGCGTCATGTGATTAACTGAGTTTTTTTTGTCTTGGCGCGGCGGTTGCGACTGGTACTAACTTTATTTGCCTCCTGGTCAACCTTCCACCATCGGCTCCTCCTTCTCTCGCGACGTTGATACCACCCTCGGCCCCCTCGTTCTTCCTCCTTCTCTCCCTATCCTTTTCATCGTTCAGTGCATAGCATTGAACTACCTCTTGATCCATCTGAAGCCTCTTCTCTTCTCCCCACTCGGCAACCCTTCAAACCATTGTCATCGCTGTGTCTGCAAGCCTTTCATCTTTGCTCTTTTCCCCTCGTTAAGCTTTTCACTGGTACCACCGTACAAAAAGCTCTTGAAATTTACAATCAGATTATCAGTGGAAATCAGTCGCCAGCTCACAATAAAGTCTCGTTCAACGGCCAATTGAACTACAAACACTAGCAACGAGTAACCCGTCCAGTGGGTCAACCCTATACTGAGTCGTGAAAACAGCAAATCCTTCTCAGGAGCTCTCCACTCCGAACCAGCCGATTACGGGCTGGCAGACCTAGTGGATCCCTAGAGCTCTCACAGTGCTCTAGATTACCATTATTGAGGGTATGGTTGAAAGGCTCACTTGCTTAGATAATTTACTAATTCTTTGGATAACTCGTCCCAGCAAAAGCGCACCACATCCTGTTTTTGCCCCTTGGCTGGTGGGTTCAGGGCCATGGCTACCAAAATCGACGGGCACCATCGGGTGGCTCTTATGAACTACGCATTCGGGGATAAGCAAGACGGTTCTCCGGGCTGCTTGGGCCCCTCACTTCATACTCTGAAGGGCAGCATAGTCGATAACTCTGAGACAAATGTTCACACCTTTCCCGTCCTGGATGCCCTCGCCCATATATCAGTATCTGGGAAGGCAGGTCAGGAGGTAGCAATCGGTCTACAATTGAACTCTCGGAGACAAGAAAGTCGCCTAACCGTCGCCGAAAACACAAATGTTACGGATGGCCTAGTTGATCATCTCACCCTGGAATGGAGAAAGTTGCGATCCCTATCGGCCCAGTATCAAAGGAATAGGGGCAGGAGATGGGATAAGCCGAGGTCATCAGAAATGCCCAAGATGGTGGATCACTCTTTGAAGATAGAGATATTTCGTGACATATATCGGTACTGTGTGGAAAAGCAGATGAAGCGAATAGATAAGTGGTCCGATGGCCTTGGCCGTTTCGTGAAGGCGTTGCTTAAGTGGCGTTTGCCCCTCGACGTACAAGGGTTTGAACTGAGCCTGTACAACGCGGTGTTCGCGTTGTCAATGGCAGTGAGGGTAGTTTCCAAGCTTCGCGATAACCCCAAAGGCCAACTCACCGAGTCGGAATGGGAATTGGTGTAGTCCCAGAGCATCCTGGCTAACCAGCATGTCAGAATTGTGCTTGCAGATAGAAAGGGGTTCGGCTGTAAGATCCTGGCTCGGGAGTTGGGAGGTATGCTTCTTCTGCTTCCCATTACCATACTTATATACACACCCCGTCCAAATATACACTCACTACTGATTGGTCGAATGTTAGTAATAGGGGCCTATTCTACAAGCCAATCAGTGGGGACTGTGTATTGGAGCAGGTTGTGTATTTGGGTGTTCAGCGATTGCATGTTTTCTACTCTGGCCTTTGACCTAACTTTACTTATATCATAGATTATCTTTCTGAAGACCCCTTTCCGCTTCGACGTGCTCTTGAGAAACTGACTTCCCTACCCCGTCACATTGAAACGCTATTGAGATTTGCCCATTCTCCCCGGCTCCTGCTCGCCCTGCAACACCGCTTGGTTATTTCCACCGTCCCGGGGAAGACTCATACCGGACAATTACCCGCATCACCGGAGGAGGGGAGGTCCTTCTTAGAGGTTGCATGTTATAAGCCCTATGACTTTCAGCGGACACCCGCGGTGGAGCTTGCGGAAGCATTTGGGTCAAAGAAATGGGTGTGCCCTGTCCACTGCAAATGTGGGCTTATCCAGTACCTCCACACAAGGCGGGGCAATCAATGGGACCATGTCCCACCATTTGACTACATTGGAGTTTCTAAGCTCAGTTGCAGTGCCTGCCGCATCTGGATGGAAGCCTTCAAGGAACTGAGCAGAAGGAAGTTTTATACAAGCGGGTCGCATGGAAAATGGTACTGGCCCTGGGGGATATCTAGAGCACAGGGGTCCTTGCTAGGGCTTATGGCACAAAAGGTTTTAGATAAATACCTCGATTTGGCGGTTCAGAAGCTTCAGAGATCGGGATCAGAAAGCAGTGGCGTGTCAGATGGGGCAGAGTATGGTCTAAGCGATGATGACCTGCCAGATGCTGAAGCCGTAAACGCCGCGACATTGCAAGGCCATGGAGGTAGCATGTTAGCGGTTTTGGACGCCATGTTTCCGGATGCATGAGGACGATGAGATGGTAATAAGTGCGGTAGAGTGGTAAAGGGTGTTTGGTCTGAGAGATATTTGAGAGGTGCTGGGATGTCATATGTGGATAACGTAGGAGAGGAGGGCTTATTTCGTTTGGCATGTTCCTTGTGCTTTACTGTTTCTTGATCTCTCCCGATATCTGAGCAGTGGGAAAATGCTAAAAAATTTCATTTTCTCTATTATTATCTCTCTCTTCTCCTTCCTTGCTCTTGTTTGCGGAATTTGTGCTTGTTGGTCATGGTAGAGGATATCTTGGGTTTTCGTTTCTCTTGAAAGAGGATCCTCAGGGCATATATAAGCCCATTTGCAATAATTCCTACAATGTTATTCCGTTCAGTACTATACTCTAGGCAATCTCTTCGCGCTTCACCCATTTTCTTTTCATGCTAAATCCTGACTACTTTCCGTCCGCCTTCAACCACCAGCTCCTCCTTCTGTTGTGACGTTGACACCACCCTCGGCCCCCTCGTTCTTCCTCCTTGTTTCTCTATCCTTCTCATCTTCGTTCAGTGCATAGCCTTGAACTACCTCTTTATCCATCTAAAGTCTCTTTCCTCCCCACTCTGCAACCCTCCAAACCATTGTTATCGCTGTGTCTACCAGCCTTTCCTCTTCGCTTTTTTCCCCTCATTAAGCTTTTCACTGCTACCACCGTACAAAAAGCTCTTGAAATTTACTATCACATTATCAGTGGAAATCAGTCGTCAGCTCACAATAAAGTCCCGTTCGACGGCCAATTGAACTACAAATACTAGCCAACGAGTCCCAACCTGTCCAGTGGACCGACCCTATACTACGTCGCGAAAACAGCAATCCTTCTGAGGAGCTCTCCACTCAGAACCAGGCGATTACGGGCTGCCGGAGATGGTGGATCCCAAGAGCTCTCACCGTGCTCTAGATTACGATTATTGAAGGTATGGTTAAAAGGCTCGCTTGCTTTGATACTGTACTAATTCTTTAGATAACTAGTCCGAGCAAAAGCCCCCCACTTCCTGTCTTTGCCCCTTGGCTGGTGGATTCAGGGCCATGTCCACCAAAATTGACCCACACCACCTAGTGGCTCTCATGAACTAAGCATTCAAGGATAAGCAAGACAGCTCTCCCCACCGCTTGGACCCCAAACCTCACACAGTCACGGAAGGCATTGTCAATGACCCTGAGATAAACGTTCGCACCTTTCACATCTTGGATGCTCTTTCCCATATATCAGTTTTTCGGGAGAAAGGCCTGGTTGTCGCGATCGGTCTACAGATGAACTCTCGGAAACAAGAAATTCGCCTAATTGTCGCCGAAAACATAAAGGTTACAGCTCGCTTAGTTGATCATCTGACCCTGGTATGGAGAAAGTTGCAATCCCTATCGGCCCAGTATCAAAAGAATAGGAGCGGGAAATGGAACCAGTCGAAGTCACCGGAAATGACTGGGGATGTGGGCCACTCATTGAAGGTGGAGATATTTCGCGCCATATACCATTACTCTTTGGAAAAGCAGATCAAGCGAATAGATAAGTTGTCCGATGACCTTGGCCGTTTCGTGAAGGAGTTGCTTAATTGGCGTTTGCCCCTCGACTTACAAGGCTTTGAACTGAGCCTACGCTTGGCAGTGTCAGCATTGTTGTGGGTAGTTTCCAAGCTCTGCGACAACCCCGGGGGTCAACTCACCAAACCGGAGTGGGAATTGGTGTATTCCTAGAGCATCCTGGCCAACGAGCAAGTAAGAACTTTGCTTGCAGATAGAAAGGAGCACGGCTGTGAGACCCTGGTTCGGGAATTGGGAGGTATGCTTCTTCTGCTTCCCATTACCGCACTTATATACACACCCCATCCAAATATACACTCACTACTGATTGGTCGAATCTTAGTAATAGTTGCCTATTCCACACTCTAATCAGTGGGGACTGTGTATTGGGGCAGGTCGTGTATTTGGGTGTTCTGCAATTATATGTTTCTGTTCTGGCTGTTGACCTAACTTTGCTTCTGTGATAGATTATCTTTCCGAAGACCCTTTCCCGCTTCGACGTGCTCTTGAGAAACTGACTTCCTTATCCCGTCACATTGAAACTCTATTTCGATTTGCCCATTCTCCCCGCCTCCAGCCCGCCTTGGGATACTGCCTGTTTACTTCTGCTGTCCCGGGAAAGACTGAAATCGTACAATTACCCGCATCGCCAGAGGAGTGGGGGTCCTTCTTAGAGGCTGCATTTCGTAAGCACTACGATTTCCAGATAACACGCTCAGTGGAGCTTGCGGAAGAATTTGGGTCAAAGAACTGGGTGTGCCCGGTTCACTGCGAATGTGGGCTTATCCAGTACCTCCACACCAGGGAGGGTGATCAGTGCGACCATGTCCCACCATTTAACTACATTGGTTTTTCTAAGCTCAGTTGCAGTGCCTGCCGCATCTGGATAGAAACCTTCAACAATTGGGGCGGATGGAAGTTTTACACAAGCGGTTCGCATGGAAAATGGTTCTGGCCCTGGGGGATACCCATTGCAGATGGGCCCTTGGTAGGGCTCATGGCACAAAAGGTTATAGATAAATACCTCGATCTGGCGGTTCGGGGGCTTCAGAGGTCGGACTCGGAAAGCAAGCGCGCGTCCTCAGATGGGGCAGAGCATCATCTAAGCGACGATCACCGGAAAGATGCCATAGTTGTAAATGACGCGATAGTGGAAGGCCATGGAGGTAGCTGGTTAGGGCTTTTTAACGCCATGTATCGGGATGCCAGAGGATGATGAGAGGGTAATAAGGGGAGTAGAGTGGTGAAGTGTCTTTGGTCTGAGAGATATTCGAGAGGTGCTGGGATGTAATATGTGGATAACGTAGGAGAGGAATGATTATTTCGTTTGACCTATTTCTTGTGCTTCACTGTTTGTTGATCCCCCCCCATATCCAGGCAGGTGCGGAAATGCCAAAAAATTATAGTTTCTCTATTATTATTTTTTCTTCTTCCTTGCTCTTTTTTGCGGAATTTGTGCTTGTTGGTTGTGGTAGAGGATATCTTGGGTTTTCGTTTCTCCTGAAAGAGGATCCTCAGGGCATATATAAGCCCATTTGCAATAATTCCTACAATGTTATTCCGTTCAGTACTATACTGTAGGCAATCTCTTCATGCTTCACCCATTTTCTTTTCATGCTAAATGTCACAAATTCGGACTTAGCTAAATTGTTTTCACATGACTAATCAGTGATTAGTCATCCCCTTGTTATGTTTTACGCTATAACGTCATTTGACTTATAGTTTTCACATGACTGCGCACTTGCGAGTCATAGGTTGATTATGATTGGTTGATGGTTTGATGACGACACGATTGTGACGTCATACGATGTAATGACTTTCACATGACTGCGCACTTGCGAGTCATCGTATGATTATGACGTTATGGGTTTCAGCATGCGACTCATTTGAGCGCATGATCGGGTTTATAAGTTGGGATCGGTAAAGGAGGATGTGTGCAGTTAACTCGTACGAGTCAACTGAGGGATTTCACATGACTGCGCACTTGCGAGTCATAAGGGCTATGTTACGCAAAGGTGATGAGTCACCAGGGCTAGGGTTGTGAGAAGATGCCTATAAAAGGAGCTTGGTTCCGACCAAGAGATAGGCACGAACCATCTCCTCTCCACCTCCGGCGATTGAAATCTCAACACCACGAGAAATCATCGTCACTTTTCCCCATCCACCTCTCCCCCTTACCCCGCACGCGTTTCACACCTCGCTTAGCGTTTGCACGGTCAGAAAGCTTCTCGCTTCGTTCACGGTCGGCGTTACGGTGTCCGGACTCACGGTCGAAGTAGGCCTCGGTTTGCTGGGCTTGTACCTCTGATGGGGAAAGCCACGGTTAGTAACATCTCGGTCCCGCCTCGGTATTATCGTCATCCCAAAAACCCTTGCTATGGCCTGTTAGTCGGTCGTGGCTAGCCCGCTCACGATCCTTCCTTCTCCCACCTCCCGGTTCCGTCCGCTGCACCATTACTGCTACAGGAGCTGGCACCTTACTGCCTCATTGTCCTCCCTGATCGTCAGACCCCTCCTCGGTTACGCCCAGTCGTCGTATAGCACTACCTCCGTGCCTGGTGTCCAACGTCATGGATCGACGTAATGACCGGCGCGACCGTACATTTATGGTTACAAATGCTGGCCCCACCAGTTCCGTGGTTTTCCCTCGTCTTGACTTTCGCCCATCCCCTATGCCACTGCGGTGGTTTTCCTTTTTGTTTCTTTTGTCTTAAGGGAGCCTGCTGAAGGGTTTGGGTCTCTCTCCTGTACGTCTCTATGAATTGTTTCCTTACGTGTCTGAGGTATTATTGTCTTAGGTGCTAGGAGAGGGGGATTTTTCCTCTGGATTCGGGGTGTTTGATTTTTCCCATGACGAGGTGAAGCGGGCCGTTGTTGGATTTAAGGTTTTCTTTACGCCATATCTCACGATGCATGCGAGTTCTTGTACCATAAACTAAGAATACATGATATAAAAATAAAAAAAATAAAAAAATAAAAAAAACCGACCAAGAGATAGGACGTCAATACACGGTCGCTAGTTTCAGGCTATCGGTGAAGTAGTAGTAGTTGCCCTGGTGGCCCGGCTCTCTGGTATTGCACTCTCTCTCGAGGCGCTCGGTCGGTACGGTTGGCATTCGAAAAATCATGACCCTGTCTCCGTCCTCCTTGTTCATACTTCTTGGTCGTTGGCGAGCCTTCCTCTCTCCCCCTCCCGGTTCCGTCTGCTGGCACCGTACTGCCACGTCCTCCCCAGCTGGCACCTTACTGCCCCATCCGCTCCACCGCCCTTTGGTTCCCATCACGTCTGGAATCCCTCCCAGTAGTGACGGTTTCTCTCCTATAACAAGGGACTACATGAGAGAACCGGTAACCTCGTCCTGGGTTACTGGAAGGCGCCCCCCCACCTCTAGCTGGCACCTTTACTGCTGAGTGGGTCTCCTCGCCGGGTGGCTCCCCTCGCCTCTATCCTCTCCCGCGATTTACTCTACGGTCGCACCCGCATTAGGTTACGCTGTGTCATGGTATAGCACCACCTCCTTGGCCCATGCTAAAGTCCGAAGCGCCGTCTACCTCCGGGCTCCGGCCCGTGAACCCGCCTGCCCTTATGCCGATAGGTTTGGGGTCTTTGCTGAGGCTGCAGACAACAGTAGTTTTACTACCCCCCTCCCGTTGGCGCATGTGGTGCCCAGCAAACCTTTTCCTTTTGTTTTGGGGGACCCGCCGAAGGGTTTGTGTCTTTCCCTGGTCTCGTTTCTATACTTGTTTTTCCTTACCTGTCTGAGGGGAGGTATTGCTCCGTCTTGCTTTCGTCTTAGGTGCTGCGAGGGGGGAGGACGGGCTCTGGTTTCGAGGGGTTGGATTTTTCCCATGAGGGGGTGAAGCGGGTCGTTGGATTACTTGTTGGTTTTGTTTTTGTCATAGCTAGCGCTGCATGCAGTTTCTTGTACCTTAACAACGAATACATGATTACAAAAAACAAAACAAAAAACAAACCGACCAAGAGATAGGACACAAACCATTGCAACAACACCTCCAGCGATTGAAATCTCAACACCACGAGAAATCATAGCGACTTTCCCCCATCCACCTCTCTTCTCCCACGATGGCTACTGCCTAGGAGTTGAAATTAAGCCATCTCCCCTCCTCTCCTGTGGCCTCCCGGCCTCGCCTCCTTGGGGTTCTCGTTCTCATTCTTCGTTGACACCCACTCATGAAGTTCGGTTCTCCCCCTTACCCTGCACTTGCTATGCACCTCGCTTAGCATTTTGCATGGTCGGAAAGCTTCTGGCTTCGTTCACGGTCGGCGTCACGGTGCCGGACTCTGGGTCGAATTAGGCCTCAGCTTGCTGGGCTTGTACCTCTGATGGGGAAAGCCTTGGTTAGTAACATCACGGTCTCGCTCGGTTTCGTCATCTTCCCAAAAGCTCTTGCTATGGCCCGTTTGTCGGCTGCGGTTAGCTTGCTCGCGATCCTTCCACTCTCCTCCTCCCGGTTCTGTTCGCTTGCACCGTACTGCTACCATGCTCTCCCCGGCTGGCACCCTACTGCTCATCACGGGCTGGCACCCTACTGCTACTCATCGGCTGGCACCCTACTGCTCATGGTCCTTGGCTGGCATCCCCTCTGCCCGGTGGCTCCGCTCGCCATCTACCGTTTCGATCGGTTGGCCCCTCGTCGGTTACGCATAGTCGTGGTATAGCACTGCCTGTGTGACTATTGTCCAACGCCTTGGATCGATGTAATGACCTGCCTGACCGTACAACATGGTTTCGGTGGGCGCTCTGCCGGAGTTTTCCTATGTCGGCGATCACCAATCCTCCAATCAGGCCCCGAAAGGGCCTTAGCGAAGGCGTCGTTTCTTTTGTTTTGGGGAGCCTGCGGAAGGGGTTGGGTCATTCTACCTGTACGTTTCTATGTATTGTTTCCTTACATGTCTGGGGTATGTTATCTTAGGTGCTAGGCGGTGGAGACTTTCCCTGAGGACTCGGGGTGTTTGATTTTTCCCATGAAAAGGTGAAGCGGGCGGTGGGTTTGCATTTATAGGTTTTTTTCTCTTCATAGCTCGCGCTGCATAAGGCTTTTTGTACCTAGAAACAAACAACGCATGATTACAAAAAAAAGAAAAGAAAAAAAGAAAAAAATGACCAAGACATGATCACGAACCATCTCCTCTCCACCTCCGGCGATTCAAATCTCAACACTACAAGAAATCATCGTCCCTTTCCCCCAACCACCTCTCTTCTCCCACGATGGCTACTGCCTAGGGGTCGACGTTAAGCCACCTTCCTTCCTCTTCTGAGGCCTGTCGGCCTCCCCTCCTTGGGGTTCTCGTTCTCGTTCGTCATTGACTTACTCATGATGTTCGGTTCTCCCCCTTACTCTGCATTTGCTTTGCACCAGGCTTTGCACTTTGCAGAGTCGGAAAGCTTCTCGCTTGGTTCACGGTCAGCGTTACGGCGTTGCACTCTGGGTCGAAGTAGGCCTCGGCTTGCCGGCCTTGTACCTCTGATGGGGAAAGCCTGGGTTAGTAACATCTCGGTCTCGCCTCAGTCTTGTCGTCGTCCCAAAAGCCCCTGCTATTACCCTTTTGTCAGTTGTGGCTAGCCTGCTCGCGATCCTTCCTTCTCCCACCTCCCGGTTCTGTCCGCTTGCACCGTTCCAGCTACAGCAGCTGGCACCTTACTGCCTCCTCATCCTCCCCGATCGTTCGTCTACTCCTAGGTTACGCCCAGTCGTGGCATTGCACTACCTCCGTGCCTGGTGTCCAACGCCTTAGATCGATGTAATTACCAGCGCGACCTTACCTTTATGGTTGCAATGTCGGCCCACATGTCCAGTGGTTTTCTCTCGTAACCGCGATCACACATCCTCCCCCTCAGGCCCTATCGGCCCTTCGCGAGCCAATCCTTTCTTTTGTTTTTGGAGAGCCTGCGGAAGGGTTTGGGTCTCTCTCCTGTACGTTTCTATGAATTGTTTCCTTACATGTCTGAGGTAATATTGTCTTAGGTGCTAGACGAGGGGGATTTTTCCTAAGGATTCGGGTTGTTTGATTTTTCCCATGAAGAGGTGAAGTGGGTGGTTGTTGGAATTAAGGTTTTCTTTACGCCATATCTCACGATGCATGCGAGTTCTTGTACCTTAACAATGAATACATGATTTAAGAAAAAGAAAAAAATAAGAAGAAAAAAAAAGAGAATTGACCAAGACATGATCACGAACCATCTCCTCTCCACCTCCGGTGATTGAAATCTCAACACCACGAGAAATCATCGTCACTTTCTCCCACACACCTCTCTTCTCCCACCATGGCTACTGCCTAGGAGTTGACGTTAAGCCAACCTCCCTCCTCTTCTCAGGCCTGTTGGCCTCCCCTCCTTGGGGTTCACGTTCTCGTTCGTCGTTGACTCGCTCATGCTTTTCAGTTCTCCCCCTTACCCCGCACTTGCTTTGCACCTTGCTTAGCATTTTGCACAGTGGGAAAGCTTCTCCCTTCGTTCACGGTCGGCGTTACAGTGTCGGACTCTCGGTTGAAGTAGGCCTCGGCTTGCCGGCCTTGTACCTCTGATGGGGAAAGCCTCGGTTAGTAACATCTCGGTCTCGCCTCGGTTTTGTCGTCGTCCCAAAAGCTCTTGCTATGGCCTGTTTGTCGGTTGTGGCTAGCCTGTTCACAATCCTTCCTTCATCCACCTCCCGGTTCGGTCCGCTTGCACAGTTACTGCTACAGAAGCTGGCACCCTACTGCCTCTCCATCCTCCCCCGATCCTCGTACTCCTCCTCGGTTACCCCCAGTCGTGGTATTGCACTAACTCCGTGCCTGGTGTCCAATGCCTTTGATCGATGTAATTACCGGCGCGACCGTATACTCACCAATGTCGGCCCACAAGACCACTGGTTTTCCCTCATTACGCGATCACAATATCCTCCCCCTCGGGCCCAATCGGGCCTTCGCGAAGCAATCATTTCTCTTGTCTTAGGGGAGCCTGTGGAAGGGTTTGGGTCTCTCTCCTGTAGGTCTCTATGAATTGTTTCCTTACGTGTCTGGGGTATATTATCTTAGGTGCTAGGCGAGGGGGATTTTTCATATGGATTCGGGGTGTTTGATTTTTTCCATGAAGAGGTGAAGCGGGCGGTGTGTTTGCATTTATAGGTTTTTTTCTGTTCATAGCTCGCGCTGCATAAGACCTTTTATACCTAGAAACAAAAAACACATGATTACAAAAAAAAAAAAAAAAAACCATGAAAAGAAAATTACCAAGACATGATCAGAAGCTTCTCGCAATCTTCCTCCCCCTCCTACATTTCACATACAATCAACACTTTACCCCGCTTAGCTTGCGGATCAAACCTCTCGCCCACTTCACCACGCCTGCTTACCCTGATGGCGAACCCCCACCAGATTCCCCCAGGGAATGCTG
>Ga0307510_10008791_pt1 | contig 12036 bp, 4 predicted proteins | sample 12_EM_MG_FD_207224 | JGI IMG/M metagenome (GOLD analysis project Ga0307510, IMG submission 207224) | Populus trichocarpa ectomycorrhiza microbial communities from riparian zone in the Pacific Northwest, United States - 12_EM | ecosystem: Host-associated > Plants > Roots > Unclassified | place...
AACAAATAATAATCTATCAGTGCAATCCAGAAAGTCCAGGTCAATTTTAATGTACATATTCGGACTAGGCCCATAAAAGAAACAAATAAAAAAAGAAAACCATAAAAAAATATGGTTTTTTTTTTTTCCTTTGAATTAATGATATTTTAGAAGAAGAGAAAGAGGGGAGGCTGTTCTTCATACGTTCCATTCTGAGTATCCAAAACTAACAGAAATTACGCCTCTCTCCATCCCCCTCCTCATATAAGCACACAAACGAAACAAAACCCTAATTTCCTCTTAGCAACAGCAACAGCAAAAAGAAAACCCATCGTCTCTCGCGTTAACACTGCAATCTGCTTCTTCCTTGTCTGTGTTATTTCTCTCTATAACACTGAAACTCTCTTCCGAAACCTATTGGTTAAAGATTTCTGAGGGAGAATATTTAAAATACAAGATACCCACACTTTACTTTTTGTGGAGCGGTTATTTAAACGGTTGCGTTTTTGGGATTTAGCCTTCCTTGTGTTAGGGTTAGCACTTCTCTCTGTTATCTCTCTGACCTTGTGCCTTCATCTCGCTCTCTCTAATTCTTGTTGAATTTGTTCGTGTAACAGACCCTAGAACATTGCAGTTACGCGAATAGAGACATTCAAGTGTATTAGCTAGGGTTTCTACTCTCTTTTTTGGCTTTTTTGGGGGTTTTCATTGAATTTCAAGTGAACTATTATTGGTTTATAATTGTTGGTTTTCCTTGGTTGGTGCCTTAGGCTTTTTGCTGAACTGGGACTCTTGTTAAAGACGAGGGCCTGTTGAGTGTGTGGTGTTATTATATACATCTGCAAATACATCTTTTGATAAAAGATAGAGGTGTAGAGAGAGTGTGGCGTGGTGCCGGTTTTGAATTCTGTTTGCTTTTGATTAATTTGTGGTGGAAACTGCCACAGGCTACATAATTTGTGCGTTGGTTAGTTGGTGATTGTTCAATCAGATTGGTGGTTGTTTTAGGGGAGAAAAGTAGGGTTAGGGGCTACAAGGTAGTGGTTTTGTATAGGATAATAGTTCTCTTTGGAAGGATAATAGTTCTCTTTGGAGGGGGTGAAGAAGTGTCTTCTTTTTTTCTTTTTGAATCTGATGATGGTCAGTGCTCGTCCTTATGGAAAAAAGTGAACCCTCTTTAGTACCAGAATGGCTGAAAAGTACAGGCACTGTCTCTGGGGCTGGCAGTTTAGCCCACCACTTCGCATCATCTTCTTCTCACTCAGGTATTTTGCAATTTTGTGTTAGATAAATTTCATATGGTATTGTTTCGTGTTTTGTGTTTGGTCATGTTAAGTGGCTTGCGTTAATTGATAGCTTTTGTTATGGGTGCTAATTGGTTAATTTGTTGTATAGATGTCCCTTCATTGGCAAATCACACGAGAAATAGGAGCTCTAAGAGCATAAATGATTTTGATTCCCCTCGCCCTGGTTTTCTGGACCGGACATCTTCATCTAATTCACGAAGAAGTTCTGGCAATGGATCTGCAAAGCATCCTTACAGTAGTTTTAGTAGAAGTCACCGCGATAAAGATCGAGAAAGGGACAAAGAGAGGTCTAGCTTTATGGATAATTGGGACAGGGACTCTTCTGATCCCTTGGGAGGCTTATTAACCAACAGGATTCAGAAGGATACCTTGCGACGTTCCAGTTCATTGGTATCGAGGAAACATGTTGAGCTGATGCCTCGCAGAGCTGCATCAGACTTAAAAAATGGGAGTGGCAACACTCACACCAACGGCAATGGTTTGATTTCCGGGGGTAGTTTTGGTAGTAGCAGTCAGAAGGCAGTGTTTGAAAAGGATTTTCCTTCACTTGGAAGTGAAGATAGGCAAGGAGTGCCTGATATAGCAAGAGTTTCATCTCCTGGTTTAAGCTCGAGTGTTCAGAGCTTGCCTGTTGGCAGTTCTGCTTTGATCGGTGGGGAGGGATGGACATCAGCTCTGGCAGAGGTGCCGGCTATTATTGCAAACAGCAGTACAAGTTCTTCATCTGCTGCACAGACTGTTGTTGCTTCTTCATCCGGGACTTCAAGTGGAATGGCTGGTCTCAATATGGCTGAAACATTGACTCAGGCTCCATCAAGAACTCGAACTGCACCACAGGTAACTGAGCAGGGTTCCTATGCCTTTCCTTCTATCATGTCATTCATAACTATAGACCATAGTTTGTCTAATGAGATATATTTCAAATCCACAGCTGTCTGTCCAGACACAAAGGCTTGAGGAGTTGGCTATTAAGCAATCAAGGCAGTTAATACCTGTGACTCCCTCGATGCCTAAGAATTTGGTAAGAGAACAGCATCTGATATTTAAGAGAGCTTGTTTCATAATTGTCCCATTTGGTAGTTTAACCTTGTAGGTCACTGATAAATCATCATACCATGTGCTCTACATTTTATCTGCTAATTTACCTTTTTTCAACATCTTGTATGTTGCATGCTGATCAGCATTCACTAATAGAGATTCCGGTCTTCATCTGGAACTTTGGATATTAGTCCTTTTGCGATTAGGCCAATTCTGATCTATAATTGATCTTGAATTTTGCCTGCTAATAAAACTACTTTTAATCAAAACCACAAATACAATTGCTTTTGACAGCAGACCTTTTAGTTGGATTAGTTGATTGATTGCCGTAGTTCCTTTTGCGAGGAATTTAGGCCAATTCTGATCTATAATTGATCTTGAATTTTGCCTGCTAATAAAACTACTTTTGATCAAAACCACAAATACAATTGCTTTTGACAGCATACCTTTTAGTTGGATTAGTTGAATGATTGCTGTAGTTCCTTGTTATGATTATTTTTAATGGAATGTTATCTAGGTTACCCGATTATCCTTTTGAGTATGAGACTATGTTCTGTTGCTCTCTTCTCCATGTAGTTTGCACTCATCTATACATGCAATGTGTACGTGCATGCATGCTGCACTCTGCACTGTACATTTCCATCTTCAAACGTCCTGCCGGTATTTTATGATTAAATGCATTTTGCTAGCTTGATGCTCTGTTATAGACCTGAATGCTTGTGTTTCTGTTGTATGATCACACTGCCGTGGGGGATTTCAAATTATGTTTTACTGAGAATGCTGGAAGTTTAGGCTTCTAGTGCACTTCAGTCTCTTAGTTCTTTGGGTTTGATTTGCTTTGGCTTTTGTGGAAACCTTCTTTCTAGTGTTCATTTGAGTTTCTTTTTTTTAATTGAAAAGGAGAGAAATGATCGGGATAAGTTTCATTAGCTCGCATTTCTTATGCTCAACTCTTTTTGTATCCCCATCTACTTATTTTGAAGGTTTTTTTAGCATGGACTCATTATTATACCACTGAAAGTAAAGGATATTCAAGCTAGGGGTGTGCATTTCCGGTTCGGTCCGGTTTTGGGCCAAAATAAATAACCAAATTGAAATTATTTTTTTTCAAGTTTTGGAACCGAACTGAACCGAAAACTGGTTCAAACTGACTATGTTCGGTTCGGTTCGGTTTTTTTTCCTTCCAAACCGTTTAAACCAGTTTGTCTTATTTCTATTTTCATAGCTTTGTGCTTATAAGAGAAATCTTGGCTTTCTCAACAAGCTAAACCGGTTAGGAATATCCAGAAATCCAACCCCAGTTTTCTTTTTGTTAGATCCTTGCTCAAAAATTAATCTTTGCACAAAAAATACACAAAACATAAGGAAAGAAAAGAAGTTATTTCACTGGAAAAAAAAAATTAAGATCAAAAGATATGTATTATTCAAATGTAAAACCAAAACAATCAGAAACTAATTACAAATTTTTACATAGATCCACACCATCTATTGAGTGTGTGGTGTTTTTATACTCGGTTTCTTCAATAAATAACCAAACTCGATGTCCAGTTGTTGTCCTCACGAGACCAACATCAAGAAAATCACAGAAAAACCTTTCACTGGTTTGACATAACAATCTTCTTCGGTTACATGGATATGAAAAATTATATAGCAATTACAAAGTTAAAAGCAAAAGAAAAGGTAAAGAGAGGCGTGGCTGAACTAAAAAAAATTAAAATCAAGTGAAGAAAGGTGTGCCTTTGATATGAGGACAAATAAGCATGGAGAAGCAGGAGCTTAACAATTCTTAAAAATTGTGGGATATGGATTGTGGAGTACAGAGAAAAATGAGAGAGGAGAGAGTGGGAGACGCAGAGAGCAAACTAAGGGGAGGGGGCGGCTGTCTTTAGAATGTTACTTTAGGTTTAGGGTTACAAAAAAAACATGTTATTTATACTTTTTTTTTTTTAATGTTGGCTTGGTTGAACCGGTTCGGTTCGGTTCGGTTCAATCGGTTTCAGACTTTGAAAACCGAAACCGAACCGAACCGAATTTTTTTGTGATTTTTCAATCGGTTAATTCGGTTTTTTTTTTCGGTTCGGTTCTTTTGGTTGTTTTTTTTCCGGTTTTTTCGGTTTAATCGGTTATTCGGTTTTTTTGCTCATCCCTAATTCAAGCATGGGACATGAAACCTTAATTAATGTCATTGATTTCTAATACGTCTTTTTTTGTGTGTTTTTGACTGGTAAAGCTTGAAGCATGTTCTCACTTTTGTGTCTTTTGCAAACCTTTGAGTTTCTGTTGCCTTTCTGCATTGATGCTTAGGTTATGTTAATTCTCAAGTTTCGGTATGGGTTTATATATCCATGTATATGGAGTACAGAATGATGTTTGGAGGATAGTATAAAGTTTTTTTTTTCACGAACAGATCTTGTGTATTGTTTGTGCAAGTATGAAAACTTTGTTAATGTTGAGGAACTATTATCTATAGTAGACAATAGTTCCTTGTCTACTACAATTAGCCTTTTTCTCCTGCTTGATTGTTCCGTGTCGTGAATTGTGTAGGTTCCTTTTTTGCTTTGTATTTGACCTTTATGATTCAGGTTTATAACTTACCCAGTGTTATCAAGAGGCTTTGATGCCCTCCAGACGAGGCGCTCCAGGCGAGGCCACAACGCCTTTATTAGCCTCAGGCAATGAATTTCAACGAAGCGCTGCCTAGGCAAGCGCCTCGTGAGTGGGCGCTAGGTGTTAAAGCAAGCGCCTGATTGAAATACTTCTTTTTCCATGTTGAATTTTTCTTTTAATTGATATATGTTTTGACCTATTTTGTTTTAAGGGTGAAAAATATAACTTTATACGACAATGTTATGGTATTTTATATTCTCTTTTGATTTGTTAATGATCTAATCTTAATTGGGAAGATATATATTTTAGATTTATATAATATAATATAATATTATACAAATATTTTTTTTTAATCTATAGCATATCGCCTTGGTTCATTCAGGCGAGTGCCTCGGGCATTTTACATGCTTGGCACCTTTTAACATCTGTCGCCTTTAACAACACTGAACTTACCATGTTTGAATGTCAATGCATCGGTTTGTATGGAATTAGCTAGTTGTCCAAGATGTCAATAACCAAGTTTGAATGATGACACATGCAGACACTGATTATTTGACATTTGTGATTACTGCAGCCCTTGATTCTTCTTCCTTACCTTGTGAACCACAAAAATTGTGGGTAACCGTTTGCTAATTTTCTTTCCTCAGGTTCCCAGTTCTTCTGATAAATCAAAGCCTAAAACAGGAATCAGACCTGCTGAGATGAATACGGCTGCCAAGAGCTTACACCAGCAGTCTTCTTCATTGCACCTTGCTAATCAATCTTCTGTAGGGGTAAATGTCAAATCTGATGCTCCAAAGACATCTCATGGGAAGCTTTTCGTTCTCAAACCAGTATGGGAAAATGGTGTCTCCCCTTCTCCAAAGGATGTTGCTAGTCCGACAAATACTTCCAGCAGAACTGCGAATAGCCAACTTGCTGCTCCTTCAGTTCCATCTGCACCTGTGAGGAGTCCAAACAACCCAAAGCTTTCTCTAGGGGAGCGCAAGCCAACTAGCTTGAATTTAAATTCAGGATTTGGTGGGGAAAAGAGAGCCCAGAGCAGGAATGATTTCTTTAATGACCTGAAGAAGAAAACTGCTATGAACACTTCTTCGGTTGCATATTCAACGTCTGTTGTTTTGTCTACCACCAGTGAGAACTCTTGTGAAGTAAACAGGGAAGCTGTCAGTGCCCCGACAAGTCCTCATGCTATTCAGAATGGTGCTGAATTGACTAGCAATGGTGGGAGTTTAGAAGAGGTTCAAAGATTTTCCGAGGAAGAAGAGGCTAAGTTCCTTCGTTCTCTTGGGTGGGAGGAAAATTCAGGGGAGGATGAAGGACTCACAGAGGAAGAAATCAATGCCTTCATTCAGGAGGTAAATACCACGAGCTTATTTCTTGTTTTTCCATCAAGATATCACTCTGCTTAGGTGTCCTCGTTCTGCTTAGGTTTTAAGAAGAAATGCCCATTTGATATTTTATGTGGAGTTTGTCAACCCCATTTTTAGTTTCATGCAACCAAGTGTAGTCACTTAACTCGGGGGGTGAAAGTTGGAACAGTGATCGTGAATTTTTTTTAAAATCATCCTGGTCAGGGGCTTGTATTGGGAAGTCTCTTGTTACGAATCTTTAAGTGCTGCTGTACTCATTTTCATGATTTCACCTTGCAGTATGTTACAAAGAAGCCATCCCTGAAAGTGTGTCGAGGCATGGAAATAAAGCTGAATGAATGTCATGCTGCGAGTTTGGGTGGATCTTCCCTTGCATCCAGCTCTTCTGACTCTGGATCAGATGCTTAATGCTGTTCTCTGAAATAGTAGACCCAGAAACTCCATTTTTTGATGACAGGTGGCTAGTTTCTTTTTCCCTTTGCTTTCTTTTTAAGAAGGCTGGTAAGTTGCGAATAGAAGAAGAGGGTGGATTTTTGGTTGGAACCCTTGCATTTTGCAAATAGTGCAATAAGTTACAGATGCCCCAATCCTGCCTTCCCAATAGAGGGTAATTTTTCAAGGTGTTACGGTTGGTTCGGGAGAGGGTAGGTTAGAGGCTGTTTTGTCTGGGAGAGATTGCTGCGTCATTTGGGGGGGTATTTGGTCTTTTTACTTTACATCTCTAGAGGGTTTGATTTTACAAAGAAAAGCTTATGGTGTTTTTGTCAATTTTACGGGAAAAAAAAAAAAGGAAATCAAAAGGGCTCCATTTTTAGTTTAGTTCATGTTTTATACCAAGTATTTTTGGTGCTGTCGTTTCAGTTTGAGCAATTCATGTCAATATTTTTTAGGCACAAATTGCACATGAATAAGAAGAAATCTTACTCCTAAATTTAATTTATTTTCCGTTATCATATTACCCTATTGTTCTTAGACATCCCCCCCAAAAAAACAAATAAAAAAAAAAAAAAATCTCAATTGGCTCGCAGAGATTGATGTGCCGACCCTCCTTTGTTCAGGTCATGTTTAGGTATGGTGATAAAAGAAAAGGCGAAGAACAATTAATCTAAAAAAGTTAAAACAAAATAAATACTTTATTTTTAATAAATATCCAGGAGCATTTTTTTTATATAAATTTCCCATGTTAGTTTAATTTTAACAAGTGATTGTTAATACCATTTTCTTGAAGAATATAATCAACCAAGAAAAAAATCTGAACATTTTAACCATGAATTTGCTTGGGACAAAAAAGCTTCGTCAGTCTCTAAAAACCTATGGTAGTCGGGGAGGTTACGTTATGGGCTTTTTGATCTAAAGAATCTATTTCAGCCTCCAAAGCCCATTAGCAAGCAATCACGTGATGCCCTATTTATTATTTTTGTTTAAAAATATATTAAAATAATATTTTTAATTTTTTTAAAATTATTTTTAATATCAATATATTAAAATAATTTTAAAATATATAAATAATTAATTTTGACTAGAAAAATTAAAGTTTCTTTTTAGAAAGATTTCAACTAAACCATTACTTCCCGATGCCAGCTCAAATATCTTCACACAAGAATGGAAGTGCTTTGACTCAACCACGAGTACATGAAAAACTGTTGTTATTTTGTTTTTTTATTTGCTCTAAAATGGTCTGATTACAAAGTCTTAGAAGGAGGTGGTCGTTTCCCAACAAATACTGCAACCATTTCACCAAAACGGATAGACTGGATTCATGTTCGGATAAAAGAAGCCGAAGTTTTGCTCAACTGCGCCTTGTTTCAGATTCTCATTGAACATTGCGAACAGGAACGTTTCCATGATTTCTCCCGGCCTCCTTGGCGTCCCGTTTGTCAGCACATGATTCACTAGGTTCCGATTGTAAATCATTGCGTTATCAATGCTTGTGTAAGGATCATTCCCAGCACTTGGCCATCCACTCTCCCCTATGGCAACTCTTAAACCAGGATAGCCAATTTTTTCCAACGCAGCATGAAACGCATCAACCATGGCATCGAAGAGATCATAATAGAGGAAGCTCCCATCGGTCACCACAGGAGTGGTTGCAGCAAACAAGGCATAGTCCACGGGAACTTGTGATGGATTTGAGGCATAGGCAAAATAAGGATACACATTGATCATGAGTGGTGCATCAGAACTGGCTAAGATGCCAGCAACAGCGATCATAACATCAGTTACATCGCTACTGAAAGCGCCAGCCGATGGAGGGTAGGAGGCTTCAAGTGCATTTCCTGGTATTGCAGTCGTCACTGTGACATTAGCCAGCCCGATTGCTGCAAGTGAATTGCGGGTGTTGGCTATTGCTGCGGGGACGTAATTGGCAAGCGGGCCTGGGATCACTTCATTGCCTAATATAATCCAACGAAATAGCACATCACTCATGTAAGGGGCGATATTTGTGTTGACCCACGCGTCGGCTGCATCAGGCCTTTGAGCAATGTTTGCCAAGTCTTCATTTGTAGGACATAAAGCAACAGCAAGTCCTGATCCTCTCAATGCTTCAAGCACATCAGATCTCGGCTCGTAAAGTCTAATGAATTCGATTCCAGATCTCTTATAGAGACCTACCACCTCACTTGGAGGTGGAAGGTTATTCCCATTTAGTCCATAGCAAACACCAATGGGGAGAGAACCTGCAACATATCATATATCAAACGTTAAGAGAAGAACTTCCAACCAAGTATCTTTCTGTTGATAATCCGTGATATAAACTCTTTCTGTACTAATGCTGGTAGATAAACTAATTAATTATGTGAAAACAAGAGATTGAAAACTTGTGATTATCTGGTTAAAACAAAGTCGAGCGTGTTTTCAGTACTAGTTGCAGGAGAGAGATCTTACTGGAAATAGAAAACTGGTGAGCCGCCAGTATTATTGTTGTAACGAGAATCAACCTGCACATTGAGCTCATCAACCCCATCTGTTTATTTTTAGCCTCAACCTCTAATTTAAGCATGCGAGGGATGTAACTGAACACCGCATGCCTCTCCATCTACATTTAGCAGTGTATATATAGGAGGAGGGGTGCCCTTTACCCCTGTCGACGGCTGTTTCTGACAATTTAATGTCATTGCTTGCACTCTAGATTGTGTGTTTATGTGTTTTAATGATTTGCACATCCTTGAATCATTATCTTCTGCTTTTGAACATGAGTAATTAAGTTTAGTGCCAGTTCTAGCAAGACCATTATGAAATTTAACTATTTATTGGCTACGTTCTTGCTTACAAGGAAAACAGAGCAAGCTGTACCCTATCGAGCTGTTAATGCTGTAAGGTGCATGCATGCCCTTAGTCTATCCTGTTTGGATTGACCATCTGGAAATGATTTATCAGTAAATAAACAAAAACCGAAATCCAAATAATATTAAAGAATTAATAGCAAATCATTCTAGAGTTTCGTTTGATAATAATGAGAAATTATGACTTTTTAGATAAAAAGTTATTTATTATATTTAAAAGATAGAAATAACGTTAAAAATCGTTAATAACAAAAATACAGTGCATAAATGATATTAATTAAACTATACAATATTTTTATTTACTTACATAAACATGTAACGTATTAATTATTGCTTCTTCTTCTTCTTTCGCTTATTTTATTTGATAGATTCTTTCTGTCATTAAAAGTAATTATTAAATTAGACACCATTCCTATTTATAATGTTTTAACTCGTATTTCTTTTCTTTTTTACTTGTATTATTTAAGAAATTTTATTATGTCAATGAAAGAAGAATTCGTGCTGTTATTTTTAAAAAAATCTTAAATTTAAGTTATATCTATAATAGTAATTTTAATTTGATTATTATGACTATAAATCACAAAATAATTAGGTGACTTTAGTCCTAATACAACACAACATATTAAAATAGTTATAGTATCGTAACCATAGTAGAAATTAAAAAATTGAAATAATTATTTGACATTCGAAATAGATTATTTTTATTTATTTATGTTAAATTAAAAATTCATTATAAGTTATTATAAGTTAATGATACACCTATATAAATTTCAAAATAGATCAATATAAGTTTTAAATTTAAAAAATACTTTTACTTGAAGATGCATATTAAAAAATAAATATAAAATATTTCAAGAATTTCATACAACAACTTGAAATTTTGAATTTAAACACATCTTTTACATAAAAAAATTTAACTCCTCCAAAACTAGTAAAATGCTTCTTTCATCCATCATTTATCACTTTGTCTATTATGCACATTCTCAAAACGACTTTTATTTGGAAATAGAATCGTAGTGAATTTATACATATGATTTTTGTAAATTGATTTAAGTTGTTTTTTAAATTTTGATTCAAAAAAAGAAGATATAAGTATATTTGGTTAGAATTAATTTTAGACTTAAATTAAAATTTTGTTACAAAATTTAGTTAAAAATGTTTTTTAATCAAAAGTTAAAAATCTTAACTTCGTACTTATAAATTTGACCTTATACTACCTTTCTTTTTTAAATTATTTGTTACCAAACATATTTGTAACTAAACTCATTTTTATCATATAATTTATTTATGAAAAAAAATTAATTGTAACTCAAAGTTTAAAATTATAATTTAAAAATTATATATAGCATACTCTTAATTAACAAAAGTTAAAACTCCTTGAAAAAATATTGATTACCCAGATTTAATTTTAATTATGTTGTTTACTCGAATGGGCTATTAGAGACAATGAAATTTTTTGAAAGGTTCATTAATCATTATTAAATTGATTAGGAATAATTTTTTATATATATTTTTCTAAAACACGATAAAATGTTTCAATTACTCTTTAAAGCAAAAAATTTAAAAATAACGCTTAGAGGTTTTTTTCACTTTTTGTTTCAATTTTTATCTTCATGCTTTTAATTTTTCATTTGTTAAATTGATTTTTCTTTTCAATTTTACACTTTAATAAAAAAATTATAGTTGTTCTCTAATTTATTTTTTTATTTCAATTCTGATCCTTATTTTTTTTAATTTTCCTTTTACAAAATTGATTTTTTTTTAATTTCACCCTTCAATAAAAAAATTAGTTGTCCTTTAATTTATTTTTTATTTCCATATTGATCCTATTATTTTAATTTTAATTTTTTATTTTGGATCCTTTGGTATAGTTTTTTTTTTCAATTATATCCTTTAACATTTAATTGATTCAATTTTACCTTTAATAAAAAAAAAATAGTTGTCCTTTATTTTTATTTTTTCAATGTAGATTCTCATTCTATTAATTGATATTTTTTATTTTTGATCCTTTTATAAAGTTTTTTTTTCAATTTTATTATTTAATATTTTATTGGTTGGGGATTAGACTTCATGATTTTTTCAGGTGGGGTGGTTTATGGTCTAATAATCCAAGTTATGGGTTTAGAAAGTTAACACAAGTTGACATTATTTATTTTATTTTTTAGTTCTATTATTGATGTTAGTTTTTTTAATAAAAGTTTATTTTTTAGGTTTTATTTATATTATTTTCTTTCAAATTATAATAATTTCATAATTTTAATTATGAGTTAATTTTAATTGTGTGTTTTAGAGATGAGATAAGATTTTTTACGGGTAAAAAACCCGACCATGCCGCATAGCTAATGTCAACATCTACGAATTGACTATAAAATTGAGAATCAAACTCTTTCACGCGCAAAAGTGGAATTCAAGATATAATATTTCATCATATACTCGTTCCACCGGAAA
>Ga0307510_10008792_pt1 | contig 12036 bp, 12 predicted proteins | sample 12_EM_MG_FD_207224 | JGI IMG/M metagenome (GOLD analysis project Ga0307510, IMG submission 207224) | Populus trichocarpa ectomycorrhiza microbial communities from riparian zone in the Pacific Northwest, United States - 12_EM | ecosystem: Host-associated > Plants > Roots > Unclassified | place...
TGACAGGAAAGGTAATGATAGACCACACACCAAGATAAATTAAAAGTACTCGTACTTGTACCGTGGTTGGGAGCAAATCTACGCAGATAACCTAGTTTCCATCATGACCATGCTGAACAGTACTCATCGAGCACTATTCTGAGCACTACAGGTATGAAGTTTTTCATATCATGATGACCTGAATAAGCTAGTGTTCAAGATTTTCAAATACTGGTACCACCCTTCATGTTCGATATGATACTTACATCATAGTTGTCACAGATATTCTTAAATTTGCTCTCTTTAGTTACTTCACCTCCAATCTTTTCCGCTACCAGCTGGACCCGCACTTAGTGCTAGTGCTTGAATACAGTTAAAGGGATGTGGTTGAGCTTGTCCAACTTGAATCACGTTACATGATGAAGGAAAGCTATTTATGAGAAAAACCTTCACGCCAAGCCACCTTGTGACAGGGTTTTTATGTCCCAAATACCGGTAAGTAACCCGCCTCACTAAACTACCCCCCTACGCTACACCGGTAGGACCATCGCACACCCGGGAGTTGGAGACCTGCAAGCTCGCTACAACTCGCCTTCTCGTCTCCAAGCTTGCTACAGCTCGCGTTCTTTCCCACCCACCACCCCTGAGTCCTACAGTGCGTCCTCATTGTGTCATCTAGGGATATATCGGTGGCAAAAATCTCAAGCGATGGGGGCAGCGACATTCCCCCAATGCCTTCGACAGTGGCCTTACGAAGGAAGTGTGACCGAAGGAAGGTATTGCTAGGATGGTGTTTGGTTTTCTGACTTCTCTATATTCTCTGGTTTTTCTTTCTCTCTCATATTAGATATGATCTTAATGTATTCGTTTGGCTTTGCAAAATTGAGTATAGTACGCTGACAAAATTAACCGCGTATCACCGATCTATTGCAACCCAGCCCTCCTTATCGTCGCACTTCCAACACCACCTGAAGAAATTTCTCTAGATCAGTTTCTACTATTCTACTATGTACCTCTTTTTTTCTGGCTTTCATGGGGGTGGGGTTGGTAGGGGGTGCCGTTGACATGGCCGAAGTTTTTCCTATTGCTGGGTGCGCAGTTAATTTTATCCAGGGACAAGACCATTATATTAGACCGCACAAATTCCAGCCCAACAGACACCACACCACACAGAAGAAAACCACCTTTCATCCTATTTCCCTCCTCCCCTTCGATTGACCAGCGGATGGAGCCGTACAACGCTGTGGGATCTTTGGCCGCCTATTTTCAACCTAGATGGGGGCATCCCTACTACGGGAGTTAAAACGGCCAGTTTTATGCTTTAATACTTTCCTGCAGTGATCAAGAAAGAGCTCTGTTATTGATGGACAACCCCCCTTTGCAAGTGTCCTCGGGGGTTTCCTTCCCGCCGATCTCACGACGCCTACTGTTAAGGTGGTGGGCATTTGGCAGCGTGAGCCCGGCTTCTACCCGGAGAGAAAGTTGTCTCTGAATACACGTTATAGTGTGTCTTCTAGATTGCTTCTCTGGTGGTATGGTTCATGACATCGAGTTGATCGCGGGGCGAGCGAGACTAATGAGTTGGATGAAAAGCCTAACTACCAGGTCCCTACCTTCCATAATCGCGTCTATAGCAGGGGTAGCTAGTAGGTATCTGCAAATTGCGACACTGTACTGTTTATTAAACCATATTATTTAGGTATGGTCTTTATATAGTTGTTCACAGTCGCCTCGAGAATCCTTACGCGGTCGTGCGCCGATTTTCCTCTATTTAAAAACACTGTACATAGTTTACTTATCGCTTGAGGAGGGGAGTGGGAAGAGCAAAAAGGTAGAGAAAAAATAGTACAGGAAAAGAAAAAAGAGCATGAAGCGGGAGGAACATCAAGTACGATAAGATAGAAAAGGCAAGACACAAACTGAGCCTTCTCACAATACTATAACTGATTGTTCCCACCGGTGTGACTTTATTGTATGATACTTTATGAACAGGAACCAACAGATCATCACTCGACCAAGTCAGAGAGTTTCAGGCAGGTATATAACACATATGCGCATTCCAATCTCCATAGATTTCTTTCTTCTACAAAGGGCGATGTCCGGGCCGGGGGGAGGGGTTCTATGTGCGACATGCTGCGGAAAGGAAAGAATAGCGGTGATTTCGACAAGGTGGTTCTTAGGCCTCACATGCCCGTGCGTGCAATCGCTTGGTGTGGCTCAAGCAGCTCTATCACCCCCTTATGGCCATACTTAACTGCCAACATGAGCGGTTTTTGGCCTTGGTTGTCTGGCCGGTCTGGGTTAACGTCTTCCCGCTCGAGGAGTATTTTCACCACTCCCTCATGTCCGGTCCGAGCAGCATGCGAGAGCGGCGTTTGGCCTTGTGCATCTGGCCTGTCGGGGTTAACGTCTTCCCGCTCGAGGAGTATTTTCACCACCCCCTCATGTCCGCCCTGAGCGGCATACGAGAGCGGCGCTTGGACGAAAATATCCGTGTGGTCGGGATTGACGTCATCCCGCGCGAGCAGGATTTTCACCACCCCCTCATATCCGCCCTGAGCGGCATACGAGAGTGGCGCTTGGACGAAAATATCCGTGTGGTCGGGATTAACCTCGTCCCGCGCGAGCAGTATTTTCACCACCCCCTCATATCCGCCCTGAGCGGCATGCGAGAGCGGCGTTTGGCCTTGTATATCTGGCCTGTTGGAGTCAACGCCTTCCCGCTCGAGGAGTATTTTCACCACTCCCTCATGTCCGGCTCGAGCAGCATGCGAGAGGGGTGTTTGGCCTTGGGTATCCGGCCAACCGGGGTCAACGTCTTCCCGCCCGAGGAGTATTTTCACCACTTCCTCATGTCCGGTTCGAGCAGCATGCGAGAGAGGTGTTTGGCCTTGGGTATCCGGCCAACCGGGGTCAACGTCTTCCCGCCCGAGGAGTATTTTCACCACTCCCCCATATCCGCCCTGAGCGGCATGCGAGAGCGGCGTTTGGACTTGTATATCTGGCCTGTCGGGGTTAACGTCTTCCCGCTCGAGGAGTATTTTCGCTATTCGCTCATGTCCACCGGAGGCAGCATACGAAAGAGGTGTTTGGATGAATATATCTGGGTGGTCGGGATTGACCTCTTCCCGCGCGAGCAGTATTTTCACTACCCCCTCATGTCCGCCCTGAGCTGCATACGAGAGCGGCGCTTGGACGAAAATATCCGTGTGGTCGGGATTGACGTCATCCCGCGCGAGCAGGATTTTCACCACCCCCTCATATCCGCCCTGAGCGGCATGCGAGAGCGGCGTTTGGCCTTGTGTATCCGGCCTGTCGGGGTCAACGCCTTCCTGCCAGAGTAGCATTTTCACCACTTCCTCATGTCCAGTCTGAGCGGCATGCGAGAGCGGCGTTTGGCCTTGGGTATCCGGCCAACCGGGGTTAACGTCTGTCCGGCAGAGTAGCATTTCCACCACTTCCTCATGCCCATTTCGAGCAGCCCATGCAAGAGGGGTATGGCCCCCAAAATCTTCTCCATCGATATCACAACTTTCCATCTCTATTAGAGCAGCTACCACCTCAGCGATCCCGAAGAATGATGCGCAGTGCAGTCCACTGAACCGGAAACTGGCACCTAAGTCCTCAACATGGGGATACCCTGCCCGCCCGAAGAGCAATTTGGTGGATATGTGGCCATCATATTCCTGAAGTAGATTTAGTGCAAGCGATCTTGCGTGGTCCGAGAGTTCCTTTCTCGCATGGACACCCCAGTATACAGAACAATATTCTGGAAAGGGCATGGCAGGGGTGTTGGGAAGGGTGTTATCTGAAAGCGCTTTGACATGTTGGGAATTCAGATAGATCAAGCAGATTTCTGCCATTGCCGAGTGAGGTCTGCTGAAAATGTCGGGAGAGGTGGAAAGATATTCTTGTAAAGTAAAGTGGATCAGTCGCACAGTTGATGCCTCCTCATCTACAGTGATAAGCCCTTGACAACAGCTCACCAATGTCGATATCGAAGGGACGTTGTCGACATTGAAATCCGTGGAGCCTGGTTCGATTGCGAGGGCATGGCAAAGCTCATCCGCCCTCAACGGCCGTTCCGCATGACTGATCCACATCAAAGATGCCATCCCGAGTCTCGATTTGTCACCATCCTGTGCCCTTATCCGCTCCATCGTTGCGTTGTAGGCTCCTCTAATAGTAAATCCATCTGTTATTTTGTTGAGCCGTTGTCGTCTCCTGTGCACAGTTGATTCCTCCAGGATTGCTTCGATATTCAAGGAGACGAGTAGGAACCTAAATATATCTATGAGCGGATAATGTGAGGCGGCGTTCTCGGCAACATGGCTCCTACATACATTTCCGATATCTCTTCAGGAATCTTCTCCAGAATCTCTGCCTCGAGACTCTCGTCCATGGCATCTGGCGCTTCGTCGTGGCGTAGCCTAAAACGAAGGTATGTAATGATGTCGCGATTCCTCGAACATACAGACACACTTTTCACTTGTCTAGCAAGACGTTTTTCCATTTCGGCCCGAATGTGGGATCTTCCAGTCACAAATATCCTGGTGTTTTGGGACTTCTGAAGGACCTGCTTCAGTGAATCAAGGAGTTGTATCCGTTGTGGTCCCGCGCATTCGTCTAGAGCGTCTATACACATAAACGTGGGCTTAAAGGGCATGACAGCTAATAGCATCTTGATGATATTAGAAAGTTGCGGTGCGCGTCCACCAATGACGTTTTTTTGTTCTTGAAAAGCCAGCGATATTTCCTCCGGAATCTCCTCCATTCCGCCAAGAATCTGCTTTAGCAAGGATCCCAGTACATTGATCGCAGACTGCTCGTTTCGCGCGGCGAATTCAAAGTAAAAACAAGAAATGGCAGTGTTTTGTCGCTCGGCATCCTCGCACAACATGTCTACTACTAGCGAACTATCATCACGGCTCGTTAGCACTGGCTCATACCCCTCTCGCCGGAGAATAATCCTCATCACCTGATAAATGTCTTGCCGACTCCGGGATCACCATAGCAGAACAACACTGCGTTGCTGCCTTGACCCCCCCTGTCATGCCAGCTTCTGAATTCTTCGGTTTGTATGAGCCATTTCCCCACATCGGCTATACGACGCTCTTGAATGTCGTGATGCCGTACCCTGGGATCGAGGGGTGATAACCAGGCTAGGAGTTGAGACCGCTCACCGGTAACAGGATAGTTGTCCCACACGTTAAGGAGATGATCCGTATCGTCGAAGGAGTTGGTATTATTACCGAAAGCACCCCGCGACATCTTCTGCTTTTGGCTGCTTGATCTGTTGACGAAGTGAAGGAGTCTCTGAGGACAGTTGTTGAATAAGAAAATCGAAGCAAAGCGGGGTCTAGTTAGAGAAAAGCGGAGTCAGTCTGTGTCACACCAATTTGGCAGCTACGGCCACTAGTACTGCAGAGTAAGCCACCCGAAGGGTGCGAAACCACTATCTTTCACATCGCTATCTCTTGGACGGTGAAACCGTGGAAAATTTTATGCCACCCCGCCGAGTGTCTGAGACACAGGCTCACAAGTAACTTTTGTTAATTGCTACAAATTCACAAGTTCTCAAACACCAGACCTGGCTGATATCGGCAATCGGTTGTATTTACGCACATCTTCACTGAGGAGTACACAGTGCTCCACTCGACCGACGGTGACTTATGCTAAGAGACTATACAAGTCAAGTCCTCTCCCACCACCGGTAGGGGGTGGCTCTTAAGTACCAGCTGGAGAATAGGTTTAGCTAGATCTATAAAGCACTACAGCAGCGCAGCCTAGGTGTCCAGCACTGCAAACCATTTCCGGTGGAGACCACAAACAGCATCGAGAGTGATAATCTCATGGGTTTCGAGCAAAGGTATACCAAGCTTTCCTTCCTGCTTCTCCATTACCGGTACATCCATTGCCACTGCTATTGCGAGTGAAAGCCACAACCTCTCATCAAGAATTACTTGCGGCGAGAATAAGTCTTGAGACCACGGGCGCAACCAGAATCCCCCACAACATTCAATCATCACAATACCACAAGAACACAAGAACTCAAGTCAATTCCAAAGCCAAAATCAAAAGTCCTATTACCTGGTCCCAGGTTCCTAAAGGGAAGGAGGGACACAGATATACAGGCCATGGTATAGTTGTGGTTGTAGCTGGTGTTACTACCGGTATTGTAGTTATTATGATGGTTGAATTTTGTTGGGGATTGTGGCTACGCCCGCCAGTTGTCAGGTCTTATTATCGCTGAGAGAAGATGTCCTAGGAAAATTACAATCGCCTTACATAAGGGAGAACCATGGTGATTTGTTTAGCTAAGAAATCCCGATTGCCTTCACCGGTGGTAACTTAGTACTGTGGGGTTACAAATTGTTCTATTAGGGTTTTGATAGAGATTTCATTTCTTTGTAGTCATGGGCACGAGAAAGTACTTAGTTAGCTAACGGGGAAGGTCGGGGGTGGAACTCCCGGGCGAAGAATGATTCGTAAGCACTTGCATGGATCGTAGGTTTTTTTAAGCGGTGGGCTTGGCCAGGGAAACAAAAAGGAGAGATTGACTTTTGTATCTACAACCACCGCTCTTTAGTTCTACAAGCAACAGTTTCAGTTCGTGTTTTTTTGTTTTTCTTGATAGTCATCGACGAATGTTCTACGGTTCCGATTGTGTGGGCGGTGATAGCCCGAATCGGTTCCTTAACTACTTTCCTCGGATTCGATCATTTCTTCCAGTTTGTTTCGTCTTTATTGGGCTGGGAACTCGGCCTGTGAATTATCTTTCCTGGGGAAGAAATCCTCCTTTCAGTACTCGAGTACAGGGGAGGTTTTTCAAGGATTCTCACCCAATACAGGTATTCTACCATGAGATAGGTGCTTCGCGTAGAGATTATCTTTAGGTCTCTCTAAGTCCACTGGACCTCCTGGATGCTTTTGCAATCTCTGTCAATTGGCGACATAACATACCCTTGCGTAATTTGAAAAAAACGTAGGACTAATACGGTGCCACAAGTAACTTAACCTAAGACAACATGGAAACCACCTCTACTCTGGGCGCCGGGGGTCTTGGTAACTCTTCCTCAAGCTAATGGGATCTTCGATGAAGGCAGCTCAAGATTTTACACAGCCGAGCATAGTGCATATGCGACCGGCGGGCGCCACAGTACAAATCACAACATCTGTAATCATCCACCACATCTCTATAAACCGTGAAGCGAGGAAATCCGTTAAAATCGAGACACCAATTACGGATAACACCATCCGTTCGCTAAGCAGGGATCTAACCCCATCCGTACAGCAGTCTATCATGTCGCGCCACACTTAATCTAATCGGACTGGCGCCACAGGAACAAAGGTATTATAGAATAACTGCCATTCATCCGTCCCACTTTCCTTCCCCGCCCGATTGGCTGACAATTTACCCCGCGCGATGCTGTGGGCTCTTTAGCCCCTCCGTTTTCAGCATAGATGGGGCATCCCGAGTACTGAGTTGAAGGAGCCAGTATTGTGGGGTAGCGAATGACCCCGGTGATGTCTGTTCTTGCAGACCCGACAAGCGTACTACCGGGGGGGCGTCTGGCGGCATCGAGGTGGCTTCTGCCGGAAGAGCGCGCATTGCAGTGTATCTTCCTGATTTTTTCCCTGTTTCATGCTGTCAAGTTTATCGCGGTACAAGTGAGCTTAGCGGGTGACATGGAAAGCTTGTTTGTTAGGCCCTCGCAGATACACCTGCTTATAGCAGGGTGGTCAGTTGGTATTCATTAAGTGCAATACTGGCACTGTACTCTTCGTTAAGCCACATTAATTGTGGGAATGAGCCTCCTATCATAGATACTCTTTACATAATCGTTCAATATCGTCTGAAAAATCCTTGCTACACATACACCATTTTTCCTCTATCTAAAAAAAGATTTTTCTATATATATAGTCTATCTACTACTGAGAGAAGGGGGTGCGGGGTGGAGCAGAGGAGGAGGGAGAAGAAACAGCGCAAGAAAAGAACAAAAGGAACAAGGAAGAATTTACGGCGAGAGAGAAGTTAAATACGATAGGATAGGAATCGCAAGCTATAAATTGAACCGTCTCACAATAATAAAACTGTTCCATTGTACCGATGGGACCCTACCATACTTTGCAAACAGGAGCCCATGAATGCCCGCGCGGCTAAGTTCGACAAGGAGTTCCAGACGAGTGATAACAGATATGTGCATTCCCAGTTCATGGGACCTCCTTCACCTACAAAGGGAGGTGTTGAAGGGATACCGCGGTGGGAGGCCCGGGATGAAATAGAAGGGATGACAGTGATTTCCATGATGTGGTGTCTTCTAGGCTTCAAGTTGGGCTGGGGTTTCAGCTTCGTGAGACTGTAGCAGCGCTACCATTCCCAAGTAGCCCCAATTACGTGCGGCCATGAGCGGTGTTTGGTTGTAGTTATCTGGCTTGTTAGAGCTGATCCCTCCATGCCTGAGTAGTATTTTCGCCACTCCTTCAGATCCATTCCGAGCAGCATACCAGAAAGGTGTTCGGCCATTATTATCTAGCTTGTCGGGGCTGACCTCTTCCCGACTGAGTAGCATTTTTACCACCTCCTCACGGCCGCGGGAGGGAGTTGAGGCGGCATGCGAGAGCGGTGTTCGGCCGCCAACGTCAGGATTGTCTGGGCTGACCTCTTCTCGTCCGAGTAGCATTTTCACTATTCCCTCACGCCCCCATGCGGCAGCAAGCGAGAGCGGGGTTTGGCCACCATCATCTGGCTCGTCGGGATTGACCTCTCCGCGCTCGAGTAGTAATTTCACTATTTTCTCATCTCCATGCCGAGCAGCATACGCGAGCGGCGTTTTGCCGTATCTACCGGGCTTGTCGGGGCTAACCTCTCCTAGCTCGAGTAGTATCTTCACTACTCCTCCATGTCCACCGTCAGCAGCGTAGGAGAGCGGTGTTTGCCCGCTGCCGTCTGGCCCGTCTGGGCAGACCTCTCGCTGCTCGAGTAGCATTTTCACCATTTCCCCATGTCCTTTCCAAGCGGCATGCGAGAGCGGTGTCATACCGGAATAATCGTTTATGTTCGGGCAGACCTCTCGCCGGCGGAGTAGCATTTTTACCACTTCCTCATGTCCATTGCGAACAGCCCATGCAAGCGGAGTAGACCCTCGAGTATCTCTTTCGTTGATATCATAACACCCCATCTCTATCAAAGCAGCCACAAGGTCCACAATTCCGAAGAATGATGCGCAGTGCAGTCCATTGAAGGAGGTATTGCAATCGATACTAGGATCGCTGCCGAAGTCGCTACCGAAATTCCAGCGAACATGATGCCCTACATTTTCTAGAAGCAGTTTGCTAGACATGTGGCTATCATATTCCCGAAACAGCTCCAGTGCAAGCCATTTTGCATAGTCTGAGGGCCCTCTTTTCGCATGGACTCCCCAGTATATGGAGCAGTACCCTAGAAATGGCTTGTCATGGGTAACGGGAGGGGAGTGGGCTGGAAGGGCCTTGACCTCTTTAGAATTCAAATAGGTTAAGCAGATCTCTGCCATCGCCGCGTGGGGCCTACTGAAAATATCGGGACGGGCGGAAAGATAGTCTTGCACAGTGGGGTGGACCAGTCGCACAGTTGATGTCTCTTTCTCCACAGTAATAAGCCCTTGACACCAGCTCACCAATGTCGAGATCGAAGGAATGTTGCGGGTATTGAAATCCTTAGAACGTAGCTCAACTGCTAGAGCATGACAAAGCTCATCCGCGCTCAGCGGCCTCTCGGCGTGACTGATCCACATCAAAGCTGCGATCCCGAGCCTCGGTTTATCCCCATCCTGCGCCTTTATCCGTTCGATCGTCGTACCATAAGCCTCTTCCCACCCCAATCCATCGCTCATTCCGTTAAGCCTTTCTTGTCTTCGATGAATAGTCGATTCCCGCAAGACCGCTCCGATATTTAAGGAAACAAGTCGAAACCTAATTATATCTATTAGCGGGTACTGGGGGTATGATTCTTAGAACTATTGCCTTCACGTACATTTCCGATCCATTTTCGGGAATCTTTTCGAGAATTTCTGCCTTTAGGCCCTCGTCCATGGCATCTGGCGCTTCATCGTGGCGTAGCCTAAAACGAAGGCATCTCGTGATATCGCCTCTGGCAGACCTTACCGAGACACTGGTCGCCTGTCCGGCAAGACGGCCTTCGATCTCCGCCCGGATATGGGGCCTTCCAGTCAGAAATATTCGGGTTTCAGGGGATTGCTCAACAATTTCTTTCAACGCATCAAGGAGCCTGAATCGTTCCATTCCTGCACATTCGTCAAGGGCGTCAAGGCACATGAATGTCCGCCGTGAGGATGTGATGCTCTGTAGCATCTTCACAATATTAACGAGTTGTGGCCTGCGCCCACCAATGGTCGTTTTCTGCTGTTGAAATGCCCGCCATATTTCCTCCGGAATCCTTTCCATCCCACCAACCATCTGCCTTAGCATGGATCCCAGTACGTTGGTCGCTGACTGCTCCTTTCGTGCTACAAAGTCCAAGTAAAAACATGAAACGGGAGTGCTTTGTCCGCTGGTTTGATCGCACAGCCTGTCCACTACCAGCGAGCTATCATCGCTGCTTGTTAGCACGGGCTCGCTTCCTTCTCATCCCCGTAAAGAAGCCTTGTTACCTAATAAATGTCTTTCCGACCCCGGGATCTCCATCGCAAAATAAAATAGCGCTCTCGCCATCACTTCCCTCACTACCGGCGTACCATCTTCTGAATTGCTCCGTCTCTAAGAGCCATTCTCCGACATGATTGACGCGGCGCTCTTGAATGTTCCAATGCCGCAAGCCTGGGCTCAGGGGTGATAACCAGGTTAGGAGTTGGGACCAACCATCGGTTGTAGCATCGCTATTCCCCACATCAAAGGCGTTCCCGTTATTGGAGGATTCGGTGTTATTATTAACGGTATACTGAGACATCTTCCACTCTTTATTGCTCGCGCTGTCGAAGTGAACGGGTTTCTGAGTATGGTTTGTTGACAATATTCCTGAGACGGGAAGAAAAGTGGAGTCTGGTAAAAGAAAAGCGGGGGTCTGCCAGTGTTAAAACAGCGCGTTAGGCGGACTACTCGGCTGCTATTTTGCTACTTGTACCAGAGGTCCCAATTCAGCTGCCCGAACCGTGTGAAACCACCCTTCTTCTGGCTATGATACTCTCAGCACCCTGGGATGTGGGCTTAGACCCGTTCCTGGTTCCTAACATATCGCACCACCCATCTACAATAATACTTCTAGCCACTCACGAAAATTCCTTAGCGCCCTCTGTAGAATAAGCCCAGCTATATCTTAAACAAGTGCAGCCTAAGCTGTCAACAGTACGGAACCTTTTTAAACAGTGACCTCTATTAGCAGTGATAAAAAATACTAACCCTGCCGACTTAATAATATTATGACCGAAGATCTCTCCCACTACATAGCTTACATGGCCACTGCCGTTGTAAGTGAAAGCCACAACCCCTTCAGGTGAGGCTAAAAAAGTGGCCAATCTGGTACACTGACTCCGGAATCAATACTTGGATTAAAAATAGGACAACTTGATAGAGAACGTAGAAAAGATGCAGACCACCTGACTTCTATTGTAACCTCAAATTTAATTCCCCGGAGAGTAGTAGCAATAGCGAACGAAATGGCACCAAGACAACACTTTTTGGTAGAAATCTCTGCCTTGGCAAAATTTCAAAGTTCAACTAGAGGCACGATAGTCCACTCACTTCTTCGCAGCGAGAATAAGTCCTCAGACAACGGGCGCAGCTACGATCGCCCGCGAAACCCAACTACCATGAAACCATCGTAGCGATCACGATCGCAACTACAGCTTCTCTCCAATTCATAGAGTATCTGGACAAGAGAAAGTCACTCAGGGCCAAGCCAGCTGGCTATACCGTATCTGGGAATTTCCTTGCCCGAAAAGAGTGCATCTGGTAGCCATAAACCTTGTTGACTATATCGGATAATAAATCTCTCTTGGCGCTGGCGTTACCTGGTTGTCTTTATCCGGATATTTATGAGTTGGCGAGAACAATGGCTAT
>Ga0307510_10008793_pt1 | contig 12036 bp, 12 predicted proteins | sample 12_EM_MG_FD_207224 | JGI IMG/M metagenome (GOLD analysis project Ga0307510, IMG submission 207224) | Populus trichocarpa ectomycorrhiza microbial communities from riparian zone in the Pacific Northwest, United States - 12_EM | ecosystem: Host-associated > Plants > Roots > Unclassified | place...
GGATGCCTGGAGGTCAGCCAGCGGTTGAGGGGGGCCTTGGTCTTGAGTGGGGGGGAGGTTGGCCAGTTGTGAGGAGACGTCGTGGAGCTCCTCCCTGATGGCCTCATTCTCCTGGGAGATTGTCGTGAGCATATGGGTAACCCCTGTTAGCTCATGGGAAATGGTGACGCGTCCCTTGACGGGCTGGGACATGAGGGTGACGGTGGTGGATGTGGAGGGGATGGTGTTGGCCAGCGTTTCTGCGCTGAAGTCTGGGAAGTCTCGGGGGTTGAGGCGAAGGGCACTTCTGGCTTGGGCCAGTTGTTCCACCATGAAGGCTAGGGGGTAGTCGGTCAAAGGGGTACCTGATCTCGACGGGGCCGGGGAGTTGAGGGGCAACATCCTGCCAAAGGCAGGGTTGCGCGGCGGAATCTGGTGGGGATCCGCCCTGAGAGCGAGCCAGTGTGGAGAAGTGGGCGCGGGGTTTGATCCGGAGGCAAAGCGGGGTAAAGTTGAGATTGTATGTGAAATGTGGGGGGGGGGAAGAAGTTTGCGAGAAGCGTGGGCCTATCCCTTTGTCGGAACCAAGCGCCTTATATAGCCATCTTCCCACACCCGTAACCCTGGTGACTCATTACCTCGCACTACATAAACCTCGATGACTCGTAGTGAGTCATAGCGCAAAATCCATCGATAACTGATATGGGTCATCGCGCAACATTCCGGTAACCAATCAAAACTCATAAACCAAGTCATGTGCTCAAGTGAGTGACATGTGTGAAACCCATGACTCATAATATCAGTCATGTGCGAATGTCATTACATCATATGACGTCACAATTGTGAGTCATGAAACAATCAACCAATTAAAATATAATGATGACTTGCAAGTGCGTAGTCATGTGAGAACTATGAGTCAGGTGACGTCATAGTGTGAAAAACTAACATACCTTATGACTAATCAGTATTAGTCATGTGAAATCTGCCTTCCTTAGTCATCATTTGTGACATCCATCAAGAAATGGAAGGGAAAACTAAACAGGTCAATGAGATAATGGAACAGTACTTACACAGTTACTGTTCATATGACCAGCATGAGTGGGTATCAGAGCTTCCATTCATGGAGCACAACTATAACATTTCTCTTTAAGAATCTGCCAATGCAAGTTCTTATGAAATGAATTAGGAATTCACAGGTGAGACACAAGGGTCTGGAATGGTATCCGATAAGAAAGGGATATACCCAGATAGTGAGCTCATGGTGAAGGATAGGGAAGCGACATGGCAAGAGATCCGAGAATCTTTACAACTGGTACAAGTAAGACAAAGGAAATGGCACTATAAAACCGACAGCCTTCTCCTGAATATGTCACACTAGCAGATGTCAGCCACAGCAGGGCAAAGAAAGCAGAACACGTAATGTTGAATGGAAAAAACATTCGCAGCAAGAGGTGAATTGAAAAGCTCGACGATAAAATGTTTGTAGCATTTGTGATTAAATGAAAAGTTGGCTCCGGGTCAAATGAGTTAGAATTTCGTTCAACGGGGACAATCTATCCTGTGTGGAATGTCGGGGTATTAGAACCCTATCGCCAAGATCCGATAGGGAGACCTGAGTAGAGTTTCTTATGGGGCGGACGGGGCCCCGAAAAACGCGGGCCCCCGGCCCTTTTCCCCGCCCCGCCCCACTCAATTGCCTGGGGCGGGCGGTCTTTTTCGGCATTTCCTGCCCCTGTCACCGCTCTGGCCCCTGCCGCACCCATCACCCAGACGGGTCCCTGTTATCAATAGGTGGTAACAAACAGGGCCCCGTCTAGGCAATGAATGAAGGTGGGCCCCGGACAGGGGCGGGGCGGGGATTACACGAAAAATACTCCCCCCGGCCCCGTATAAGGGCATGGTGTGGCAAGCAAAATCCTGCCCCGCCCTGCCCCATAACGAAGCCTAGACCTCAGTTGGGGATACCAGCACTGTTCAAAATGTGAACGCCAGGGGCACAATCTATTCTGTGTGGATAATACTGCGCAAGTGCGAGGGGGGTTCCGAGTCACGCTTGGTGAGGAGTATAGAGCCGATTTGGTAGGAGTTCTGGTTCTTCATTATTCCAAAACAGGTGAGCGGGAGCAAGCATATTTATACAAAAGTGTGGGCCCATATGTATGAAAGAAATATAGGGAAAACTATGTCAGAAACATAAGTGTGAACATGTTTGACCCTGAGATCCTGCCAAGTAATCCTAAACAATGTGCGGGAAACTATGAGGCTGTGATGCGAATATTAGAAATATCATGACCAATAATAGTGCATAAGAGATGCATAAAATCCTTAACACCGGATAGAAAAGCACATGTTAAATCCCCAAATATTATCCTAAAACAAGCAATAAAACATTATAATATATATCTTAGCTGTAGTAATGTAAGCGGTGTACAGGTGGAGCCGAAACACAAACTAAGTAAAAGAATACACGGTAGTGTTATGAAATGCACATAGGAAATATAACGGAATTTCAACAAGCACCAGACATGGTTGATAGTGAGCCCGGTTATGTGGTCTCACAAGTATATTCACTGACATAGTCATCTGGGGACTTAGGGTAAAGTGATCCCACTATAGTTGGGCTCTTAGATGTTCATAGGATAGCTTCATATGGCACGAAATGGGCTACAGAGAGAGCAGGAGTGGTCCAAACCTCCTGTAACCTTCAGGTGATATTCCAAACACTGCGCTACGGCACTAACGTTGCGACAGGATGATGGCATGGTCAGCTGTGTAGTGGTGTGCTTCCCCATCAAGTGAGATCCATAGGAACGCTCCCACAACACGGTATGAGTTGTTGCCAGCCAACCAACGAGAAGCTGTTTGCCAGATTCATAATGGGTATGGTGGTGACGGCCTCCTTGCGCCCCACGTGGATAACACCTGGGAACCACCTACGGGAATACTGTGACCTGCGGGTAGTAGTATGGTTAACAGTAGAGGGCGTGGGGCTGGCCTGGGAAGCTGTATGGATTCCAGGACAACCACCACAAAGCCAGTCCGAGGCTACCTGCTGAAGTGTAGCATTACTATGGGTTATTAGTAGACTCTAGAGGTCTGAGTCTTGTCATGGTTTAAGAGGGTCCGCATGGTTGGCTGTGGGTAGCGCACATGCACTCAAGCAGCAGGAGATTTCTTAGCGTGGAAGCATGCAGTCAGGTTTAGATGTTTAGTATAGGCAAGTAGATTTGCCGATGGAGTGGGTAGCATATATAGACGAAGCCGCCGCTGGGCCAGTGAGTCCCAAAGGATAGTATCTCCATGATGTGCTTGTCGGTCGGCCACCGACATGCTAGCGATAGGAAAGAGCTTTGGCTGATGCAGCTCTGGCTGAAGAGACAATACTGGGAACACTTCCTATTTGTGGAGATAGATAATATCTGAACAGTCTAACTGCCTCCAAGTGCTCATCCGCTTGGGGCAGGTGAGTTAGACAGCCTTGAGCTGAGCAGGGTACTCGCGAATGGTAACAATGGTTGACAGCTCATCTCTGACGTGACCTTATTCTACCTAACGAAAGCGAGCCATAGCCTATTCTCATAACCAATGATCCTCGTGAGAACTTATTCAATCAAGCTTTTAGGCTTAATGATATTAAGTTTTACAGCTTGATTCTACTTGGAATTATCTTTTTGTTCTTTTATCTTTCGTTCTGCTTTGAGTCCTCAGTATGGTCGGAATCTTACGATCTGTGTTCCTTCCGAGTACCCCTGTTAGACACATAGTGGGAGGGAAATCCCCAGTATTTCAAGATGCATTACAACTCACCTGCTTCTTAAAGACCATATGAAGAACAGCAGCATGCTGACCGATTTATGCAGAGGCCTTGTGATCGATTGTTCCAACAAGGTGGTGGAGATACCCTGTTTAATCAGACAGACTCCTGCGGATGGCCAGCCGTTGCCTGCTGATCCCCCCGAACTGCAGTTACTTCCTGTAGCGGGATTTGCTCAGCTTGAAATCTTAGTGTCTGACTTTCCCCCAACTCACAGGTTCTAGGTCCACCCCGCCCCCTCTACTGGAAAAAGGCAATCCCCAACCTGGGCTCTAGAAACCAGGGGCTATGGGTCAACACTGGTGGCGGACTTCACCTCCTAGGCTGACATATTCACGTGAGTAAGCGGATCAATCATTACATGCGAATCGTGACCATTGGAGCACTGATTGGTCAGGCGCACGTAATTCCTAGCGGTAACATGCAATGGATAATGAATCGCAGGATTGATCTGAGGACGTTTGATGATATATATTACATTATTCTATTCAATTATCGAGAGTATTTATTCCGCTGAGTTGAAACTGTGCCCTTAAGGTAGCAGTTCATATATTGCATGTCCGGCTGCAACTCAGCTGTGTGACTACTACATCATCTGTGAGCATTTAAAGGAATGTTTTCAAGATGTTGAATTGTACTGCATGGTTATAAGGCCAAGTGGAAGACTTACCATTCATGTGAGTCTGTCAAAATTCAGTGTCCAGCTTCAACTCAGCCGCGCGAGTAATATACATTCAGTAGGCGTTTAAGGGAATGTTTTCAATATGTTGAATTGTTCCACATGAATATCCGGTGGGGTTCAAGCTGAACACCTCAAATGGGAGTTGTCACATTGAGTGTCCGGCTTCAACCTGCGAGCGGGAGTAGTACATGATTCGCCGGTATTTAAGGAATGTTTTAAATAGGATCAATTGTTTCATGTGAATATATGGCCAGGTTGAGACTGTACACCTCTGGTAGCAGAGCGCATATTGCCTTTCCAGCTTCCACTTGGCCGCAAGAGTACTATATGATTCATGGACGTTTTAGGGAATGTGTCAAATATGTTGAATTGAATACGTGGCGAGGTTGAAGCAGGCAACTTAAGGGAGCGATTCGTGTAGAAAGTTTCTGTCTTCAACTCGGCCGCCTGTGTACTGCGGATGATTAAGGCAGAACTATGCTCTCCTGTAGGGAGAAAAGCCCACCAAAGTAGGGGGTCTGCATGGCAGCTGCGCTGGGCATCTTGTGAACTTTAAGGGAATTATGGAAGTGACAGTGGCATGGCGATAAAGAAAAAAGCGACCAAGGATGTGAGTGGACAGATCAAGGTCGCCAGAGGTCGAAGGGTAGTAGAGATGATGGCGGGACAGGTGCAACCGCCAGGAGTGGGCAGGAGCACAGTAGACGAGAGGATAAGGGGGCAAATACAATAGGCAGGCACTGGAAGGGGGTGGGGGAGTAACACGCTCATCAGACGCTGTGGAAGGAAAGTAGGATGCTCGGGTGTACCAGATGCCACAGATGAGAGGCAATGAAGGCACGGAAGATCCGGGACGACCGTATGCGAAGAGCGGATGCTATTTGTCTAGAAGTGGGCTCTGTCACCCCAGAGACACAGGTTTCTTTGCTCATGTGAAGGGATCCCACTTGCGGGTCAGTTACTCTGTCCCAAAGAGCAAACTTATCCACTGGCTTACATAAATTGCCAGGCCCACAATCTCTAATACCGTCATCCACCTTGACAACAGCTCCTTTTTTCCCAAATCCGAACTGCATTGGCTTAGCTACTGGTCAACCCCATCCCGGTTGATGACCCTCCACTTCATCAAGGGACTAGCTTTGGCCCAAGATGCCCTGATAGTGGTCAAAAGGCGTGCCCTCCCCTCGCATTGGCCTCCCCGGTTCCTGTGCTACAGACTGGCCTCTAGGCTGCTCTTCCCTATTGTCCTCTATGGAGGTGAGATCTTCACACTCACTGCTCACATGATACGTACCCAGTCCTGCTTCTGGCATGCGGTCCAATGGTGGTGTACCAACTGTTTCGTTTGGACCCCAGCGGACATTCTTAATGCTAAATCATCTCTCTCTCTGATAGGCTCTTTCCTACCACATAAGAGAATACTGGCTGGACTATGGGTGGTTTGTTTCCCCCTTAAGATCCACCCCATAAGGGTGCCTCTTCCAGGCTCAGTCCAAATGCCCTTACTCCACAGCCTTACACCACACCACAGAACCTTGCTTGCCAGCAACCGAGGTAGCCTCCTTTCTCTATAATAGACTCAACCACACCCTCCCTTCAAGAACTACACCCACCTGCTAATTGACACCACCACCACCTGCATGTTGTTCCTGTTGGAGCCCAGAGATGATGAAGCCCTCCCAGTCACCATCCAATACCTGCTCCCTGACCTGCCGAGGGACCCACCCCATCGATGTGCCAATACTCAACTTAAACCCAGTTGTCGCGACCTTCTGTTGAGAAAGTAGTCTGACCAGTCCCTCTCCCCAGATACAGACTAATACCCATTATCCCTTTGGCCCCACCCATTCATGGGTCTCAACAAGTTTGACCATGGCCAGATCCATAGCATGAGATCGAGCAAAAGCTACCACCACGAACTCCCTTCCTGGAATAACAACGATCCTGCCACTTGCGCAATCTCTAAGAAAGTACCTGTAACCTTCAACCATGCTATTCTCTCCTGTCGAGCTAAGAGGCCACCCAAGGACCCCTCCCTTCATGCTATCTCGAGCCTGGCCCCTAACGCTCACATCTCGTCCTCCTCTTGCCTCCTCAGTGCCCTCTCCTCTTATCAGGTCCAGCACCACCCCCTTCTCACATGGAATGTTCTCCTGTCTTACATCGACCACATTGTTGACTACTTCTCATTTATCCACTTTGGTTTCCTTTGGGTACTTTTTGTCATCTTAGAAGGCTTAAGTTTACTAGGTTAGTTTTAAGTACTTGAGCATTTGTTCTCTGTTCATTGTGGGAGGGTTTCCTTACATTGACTTTTGGGATGTTTGTGCTAGTATGTACGCCAGGGCCCAGTACGGACTCTCTTTGAAGAAGTGTAGCATAGGATATTTCCTTTGTTTGTATGCTTTTGATTTTAGGTTTTGCTTTCATTATAGCTAGCCCTTTATGTGGCTTCTTGAACCCTAACAACAAATACATGATATAAAATTTAAAATGCAAAAAAGAACCTCTATTTTCTTGGTTCTTTATGCGACCAGCAATTTCTTTCACGACTCCTGTACTTCAAAATATCACCTCTTCTATTCTGATGAACCAAGACATAAGCCATGTACCCCAGAAGCTGGCTCTTGATCTGCCCTTACGCAATTAGCCTTGACCGACGAACTTGCGATCGTCATCTCCCAACCTTCAGGCTAAGCGACTGTCATCACTTCCGGCCTTCCTGCCCGTCGTACCCCTTGGACTCTCATTGAGTGTCAAGACTCTCTTACAACTGCTAGTTGCTATTTATTTGAGCATAAACGACTAAAACTGTTATCAATTATGGAAACCTTTTAATCATCTATATCTATATTTTCAATAAACTTTTAACTTTTTGAAATTCTATTTTCTCATCAGCTACAAATTAAATTATATATGAACAATTAATTTGTTTAGATATTTTAAGAACAGGGAGCTTAGAAATGAAAGGGTGGTAGTGGCTTTTTTGCTGTTGCTATTGATCATATTCATATAGAAACTTATTAGACAGAAGTGTACAGCTACATTCATGTTTTTTCAGCCTGACCCACATTTTCAATGGCACGAACTATACTCCTCTCTGAAAATCCAAGTCCTGGGTTTAAAGTTCTAGTTTCTTGGCGCGCAGTGACATAATTTGTATCAGGTCGCAACTAGTGCATTTGGCTTCATAGATTGAAGGCATGATTCACAAAAAAGAAAGTCATTGTGGTAAATACCCAAATGGATATCTAGAGGCAAATATTTAATAATCTGGAGGAACAAAGTACCCTTGGTGGGGATTGGCAATTGCAGTATTATAAGTCTTTTGGTGAATATTTTTTCGTTGTAAAATTCACAAATTTTGAGTACGGAATTGTTAATGTTTTCTATGAGTATACTGTATTTTGTTAACTGTGTGATGGCGATGTGTTAAGTACTTGACCCGATTTGGACAAGATTATGTAATTTTCTCTTTTTTCCATTTGCCTTTTTGAGATTAAGGCTTTGTTTACACCATAGCTAGCGCTGGATGCGAGTTGTTGAACTGTAACAATGCATACATGATATAAAAAAAGTAAAATAAAAAACAAAAACAAGGTGGGATAGGTAAGAAGGTCTTAATGATGAAATATGTAGTGAATTGTAGAACTAAGCAATCAATAGCCATTTGTAATAGGTTTATTCGTGTCTAATGAGAATATAATAGGACCAGTGATAGACCTGCTAGTATTGGTAATAAGGGAGGCGGCAAGGGGCCGGTGGGTAGAAGGATAATATTTGAAGGACAAATGGGACTCCAGGCTCGCTGTTCAATTAAGTGTATTCTTAGACTGAAGGTCTGTCGAAGTCTGCTATGCCCTGCTAGCCTGCAGACTGGTTTAAATACAAAACTCAACAGGAATAGCCTTCCTGCAATCATGATCATTACCAGTAGCTGCGCACATACGGTGACATACTGCAATGCTGTAATCCTACAAGACCAAAGCAAGAAACATAGCGCAGCCTTCACCCGTTATACATGACCATTCCATTCCCGGAATCGTAAATAGCACCTTCCAGCAAAGCAAACTCAATATTGCAATATCATACCACAGTGTATCGGACACAGAGGCAGTGGCAAAGCTGAAATCAAATCAAATAAAGCAAATATAAATCAACCAAACAAAGGAGATCCTGTACTGCCCGCTCCTGTCTACTGTTCCCAGAAGATGTACACATGTTACATTCCAGTATTCTGCAAGATCAACAATTATTCCAAAGTCCTCCCCTTCCTCAGTGCACTCATCAGTGTGCCATAGGAGGCTGTCGTCTTCTGTGGGGAAATAATCCTACTCTCACCTGTTGGAATCATATTTCTCCTCGTCATATGGTTCACAGAAATCATCTGGGAAATCATTTGCTGTGCAGGGTGGGGAGAAAACTTCCCTTGGTTCCCAGGAGGCTTTAATGGAGTGGAAGGTATCTGGGGTGTCTGTTCTGCTGGGTGGTTAGCGTCCCAGTATTCCTTTATGAGTTCCAGAGAGTAGTAGAGGTTCTCAATTGGTTCCAAGGACTCGTCACCTTGCTCATAGCCTTTCCAGTGAACCACAAATTCATGCCTGTTGTTCTGGTGGCGGTAGGTGAGTATCTGCTTCGCTTCCAATTCTTCTGCATTGGCGATTAGAATGGGTGCTGGCGTGTCAATTCAGCGGAACTTGAATCTATCGGGATCATTCACTCTGTATTCCTTCAGGGAGGTGACGTCGAAGTAAGGTTTCTCATGGGCTATTCTAGGTGAAAGATGCAGTAGGTAGTTGTCTGTATCAGATAGATGTTCTAGGACCTGGATGGGTCCAAACCAGCATCGTTCTAGCTTCTTGCATCGTCCAGGGAAGCAGCTATAAGGACAGCTTCTACCTAGAAATCTGCTGCCATTCTTTAAAGGTTCGCTTAGGGGTTTGCGACATTTGTCAGCCTAGACATTCTGGCTGTCTGGCCAGGTATACATCCATTCTCGTAGCTTCATGGGTGTTTACAATATCGTCCACCGCTGGTGCCTTGCTGGCGGATCTCGGGACAGGGATGAATATCTTCCCGGGGCATACATGGAGGGCATGGTAGGGTGAGATGCCTAGGGATTGGGGCGGGGCGCCATTCATGGCTACTGGAATCGCTGGGAGAGTGCCGGATCAGTTGTTCTGTCTGGGGTTTACGAAGTTCCTGATTAGCTGTTTGAGGGTGCGGATCTTTTGCTCAACCTGGCCATTTGTTTGCCGATGGGATTGCGGCGCCATCCAGACCTGGATACCAAGGGAGTTCATCATTTGTAACCAAAACTTAGCAGTAACGCGGGAGGCCTGATCAAGGACAATGCTGAGAGGGAGGCCATAGACATCGAAGATAGTCCTGTTGAGTTTCTTACAGTTCTTTTCAGAGGTAGCCGCATCCTTGATGTGGATGAGATGTGTGTAGGAGGTAAAGCGGTCGTTAATTACCATGATAGATGTATAGCCAGCAGATTTGTTGAAAGGGCCAGTGAAGTCGATGGCTAGAGATTGGTAGGCTTCATCGGGGTCGGAGAGGGTAAGGGATCGCCTATATGGTAGGGTGGTAGGCTTGTTGTTAATCTGGCACTTATCACATGACCGACAGTATAGGACAAAGTCCTGGTGCATTTGTGGCTACAAGACAAAACAAGCTGCCTAGAAGTGGCTTATAGAGGCTGAGAAATGTCTGAGGCCTTCATGGACGGTTTCGAGGATGAAATCCCGTAGGGATGCTCCCTTCTTAAGAGGTCCTTACGGTATATAATGGTTTTCGTACCCATTGGTGTTTTGGGTGAGTAGTAGGCGATCGTGGATATAATAGTGAAACTTGTCATTAGTTTCTTTGACCCTAGGGTAGAGGGTGTCAGTGTAAAGGGTTTTTCTAACTGGCTAGGCAAGAATACCCATATGCCGAGAGTGTATGGTGCTTAGGAATTGGTTGGCATTTGTAGCCTCATCATAGTCATAGCCTGCCTGGCAGTAAAGAGGACTGAAAGCTGGTGAGGGCAGAGGAGAGGTAGTTGGGATAGTATCTTACATGTGGAAGGGCAGTAGGCTATCTGAGAGGTATGGGATATTGGGAGGCCTGTCCTTCATCAAGGGCTGTATTCAATATGGAAGTCCAATCCTTCACTTTTCTGCTTGCTTTCTTCCTCTGCTTCCGGATGTTATATTCCTTCGGCTAGTAGCCTGCACCTTCATTTTCATTCTTGTGTATTTGACACCAATCGTCAGTCCATGACATCCTGCTCATTTCTGAGTATCGTCGTTCTATTTCACTAGAGATGGGGAGAGTTCTATTATCACCCCAACCGTTTCCAATGAATATTCTGCTATTGTTGCCATATGCGCTTGATGAAGCTGGCGAGGAGGCAGAGGGCTTCATTTTCTGGGAACAGGTTACTGCATTGCTTGTGATTTGGTCAATAAGGTATTCAGGGCAGCAACAATTAATAGAGTCGCTGCTAGTAAGGGTGGGAGATGTCAGGGCTTTGCCTAAGTGATATATGACATTGTCTGATTCAATACGCAAATTGATAGAGGAGGCGTAGTTTCACTTGATTTGTAGGGGTTGAGTAGTGTCAAGTAGCTCAAGGTTGTCATAATCGATCGTGGGGTCATTGTGGCATAGATGTAACACTCCGGGGCTTCCCTCATGGATTCTGGATAAGTAGTCTGCTAGGAAATTCTGCTCTCCTGCCTGGTATTCTATTTTAAAATCAATGTGACCGATGTGGGTTAGCTATCTCTGCTGTCGTCTATTGAGATTCTTCCGTGTCATGAGTTTAGTGAGACTCTCGTGATCTATAACCGCGGTAAATTGTCCCTGTAGCTAATGCAGAGGGAATGCTTCTATAGTCTAAATGATTGCAACGGTATCGTGTTGGTGTGTAGAGTAGTTGCTTCGTGATACTGTCAGCTTCAGGCTGTGCAAGGCGGCAGGTCTGGCTGCATCTCTGGTTGGTCATTGGCCTATCCCAGCACGCATACCTGTAGGTAATGTATCGGTAAAAAGCCATATCATATTTGGCTTATTATAGTCGATCGGTATAAGGACTTTCTGCTTATCTGCAGCTCGGTGGAGGGCTTCGAAGGCGGCTTGCTGCAGATCCGTCAACAGTCATCTAGCGTTCTCACTCCACTCTGTGAGAGGGATTGTGATGGTCGGGATGTGGTGAATGAAGTCCACCATATAATTGCCCAATTCCATTGAATCGCAGCAGTTCATTCTAGGTCTCTATTGTTGTGCAGTCAATTATGATCCGGATTCTCTCAGTTCTAAGGTGGATACCCTCATCGTGGATCATATGGCTTAGGATATCGAGCCTTATAGTACAGAAAACATATTTCTTAGGGTTGGCATAATAGCCAGTGTACTGCAGCTTACTGCAGTTATGCTTAACATTCTGAACATGCTTTTCAACGGTATTGCTGAAGACAAAAATATTATCAATAGAGACCCATATCTTCCGGCCTAATTCGGCATAGAATAGGTCCTCCGTAGTTCTCAAAAATATTCTGTGCGCTTTCAT
>Ga0307510_10008795_pt1 | contig 12035 bp, 10 predicted proteins | sample 12_EM_MG_FD_207224 | JGI IMG/M metagenome (GOLD analysis project Ga0307510, IMG submission 207224) | Populus trichocarpa ectomycorrhiza microbial communities from riparian zone in the Pacific Northwest, United States - 12_EM | ecosystem: Host-associated > Plants > Roots > Unclassified | place...
GTTACAAGGCCCCTATATGGGCCTCATGCGTCGTTACAATTTGATTACAAGCTTACATTATACTTGCCGCTCAAATGTGGGCTCATTCATGACTCGTCCTGAATTATAATCTATATCTCAGGTCATTCAAGAGTCATGCCTCGCCGTGAGGACTAATGCCTGACCATATTTGCCTCCTGAGGCACCATTGAGCTCACAGTACACCTGTCAGATCATTGCAAGATGGTTCCCCACTCATTCTGAGATGCGTGTCATGTCCCGGGTCATGCAATAATTGTGTCAATTTCACATTGTGTTCATCTCCCAAGGCAAGTTCGCTGCGCAGCTTGACCTCAACTTCACATATGTTTGCTGTTCCGAGTCTCCCTGGCTGACCTCTACGTTACTACACACACAGATACAGATACCGGCCATATATTTATTTACAACCAGGACATAGTGTGATCCGTCTCCCCACGCCCAACCCTCGTGCCCATCATTTATGGTGGCCCCGCCATCTGACTTGGTGATCCGCTGTCGATCACCCTTGCCTCATCGTCTCACCCCGTCTCGTCGTCATAGTCCTGCAACCATCGCAGTCATCATTGGTCTTGTCATCCGCCATCATCAGGTCGCCATGCCGGGTCTGCTGTTGACATGGTCCTACACCGTCGCGACCGTTGTTGGTCGTCGTGGCCGTGGTCATGGTCGGGGATAGGATGTGTCGTCGCCATCAGTCGTCGTTGTCAGGCTCAGTGGACGGGGTCGTTGGGCATTGACATCGGCTGTCCGAGTCGTCATCGGGTTGTTGCCATCGTCAGGTCGTCATCGGGGACAGGGTGGGTCACCGTTGTGAGTCACCATCATGGTCGGCAGTGGGGTCATTGGTCATTGTTGTCGGGGATGCGGCCATCGTCGTTAGTCGTCGGGGAGAGAGTTGGTGCCAACTTGGTGGTGTTCGGACAGTACCACAGAGCCCTGAAGTGCACAAGCACGTCTAAACCACCAAGTGTCTCCAGCCGCCGACATCGCTTGACGCTCTGTTCGGGACATATGGGACGCAAACCCTGTTCGTTGCCACGCCATCTGGCCCTGGCCCCGTCTCATCGCCACACCACACTGGCACCTTGCTGTCCTTGCCCTTCATCGTCCACCTAGCTGGATGAGCCCAATTTGATGGGGGGAGATACGGTTGGAGGAAGTGAGGGCCCGGGGCGAGAGAAAAACGCGCAGAGGTACATACATCATGTCCAATGTAGAAAAATCTGGTCCATCCGAGCCCGTACCTGATGACAAGGCGAAAATCATGCAAAATGTGCTGGCTTGCGTCCAACTGGCTCGAAAAACTGCATAGTTCGATCAGTCCATAGCCGACGCCATGGTATGTGCCGGCCAGATTGATGCTCTGGTGGAGGAGTTGCCGGGACGACGTTGTCCCCCTTGCGACTCATGCGTCCTCGCGAGCATTGCTGACTGGTGACCCTTGACAAGATGGTAGTGGGTCACCAGGTGTCATTGTGGACAAGAACTATCCGGTTTTAGTTGGTCGATGCCGAGCAACTTTCTCACGATGGAAATGACTGGCATGGGTTCCATTACTGTCTTGAGTTATGAACGCAGATCAATCAATAGTAATAAAAAATGTTGATACCCGTCAAGGAGGGCTGAGTTACGAACGCAGATCAATCAACAACAAAAAAATCACTGTACACACCAAGGAGGGCTTATAAAAGAGGTGGCCCATGTCACGCTCCGTCTCCTTCCTCTGATTGTCCCCTCCCGTCTCCTCATGGCATAGCAAGACTATTCCAACTTTGAGTCGAAGGGGCTATTGTAAGTTTTTTGCCTTCGCATTCACACCAAGGAGTGCTCATGAAAGAGGTGGCTCCTGACTCCTGTAAAAACCTGCTTGCTCCGTCTCGCCCCCCCCCGGTCTCTCCTTCCTTTGTCTCTTTATGGCATGACAAGACTTCCAAATACTTTGAGTTGAAGTAGCTCTTGTAAGCTTTTCTCCCTTGCATCTGTCGTGTCTACACTGTATATTTGACAATTGCTTTTATTTCAGGCTCACTGCCATATATTTACATCTCCTTCCCTCTTCTGCCAGAATTGGTACGTTTCGGTCCAATACATACAGTCAGAACTCTCCTCATCTCTTCACCTATTTATCTCAGAAGCAGAAGTTGCCTTTGCCAGGTTCTTATACCAACTCTTCCGGCCCATCATTGCCTCATGCATCCCCTTACATGCCCACAGCGCTCAAAATGTTCCATGTTACCACCGGTGCATAGCAGGCATAGATGTTGCTCCCCATGCTCGACATGGAGCCGCCGATGCCAGTCTTGCTCGACTCAGCTCAAGTACCAGCTGTACTCATAGGCCACTGTGCCAGACCTGTGGGTTAGCCTGAGGAGGAGCACACATGTATGCCAGGTGTACAGTGCTCATTACGATCCACAATAGTTAGGATGAGTCTATGTCTTTACATGTCAGAATAGTTGTGTTTCTTGCTTGCATAAATAAAAATTTCATTTGTTGCAATCTAATTTGAGCATTACAACTCAATAGTATTCTCATGGGTGCCTTACACGATTGACAACGCCGTGCAAGTTCATTGCCAGGTTGACATGACCTCATGCATTGTCCCGAGACTGTCCTGGTCTTGAGCATGGGATATACGGCGGCCAAGGACTCATGCTCGCGCATGAAATGTGACAGGACCTCGTGAATGACTTATGCTCATATAAACGATCGTAGATCCTTGTGAAGCAATTACCAGATGCCATGAAACTCATATAATCAAAGTGAGATTGAGACGCCATTACAACACGCGCCACATATGAGAGGGCCTTACGAGGCCTTGTGCGTGCAATACAAGGCGGTAGCAAAAGTATACCGCTCATAGCAACTCACAACAGCTGATATTAACTCGCGAGGCGTTATGAGAATCCTACTGAAACCCTGATGATCAGGTGAAATGTATCCGGTGCGTGGGATATCCTGAAGATCGAGTTCGACAAGGCCACGAGTAGACAAAAGAAAATTTGGCAATGTTGGAGATGGTACGTGCCATAATTTGATCCTCTGGAGGCGAGGGGCAGACCCTCCCAGGAACATATCAGAAATCACCGGAGGCTTGTCTGCGTGGCAACTGAGGGAAAGCGTTCGTAGAATCGGAAATGGTTCCTGCATCAATGTGGCACATGCTTTGAGTTGAAGTCCCGTTAGGCCCGACAAATCGATCCCGACTATGCGATCACGGTGTTCGTCGAGGACGTCAATGATGCTATCGTCATTCTTGTAATTGGAAATTCCCTTGATGGTGATGGGCAAGGCTGGCCAAACATCCAGTGCTTTCATTGCAGCTGTTCTGGACCCGCAGTCAATTCGTACATCGAGATAGTTGGGCCATGCAAAAATGATATGTCGCCATTGTTGGCAAACATGTGCCAACGTACGCCATTGATCCCATGACCATGATTCGCTGTGGGCATAGAACTCCAAGTCTTGTCGATAGAGATTGAATATATATATGAGGACATCGTCCGAGAGTACGTTGATTGGCGAACGATCTATGCGGCACCTGTCAGTAATCGTCACGGAGACAACAAGATCGAGGACATACGACAACATAGTTCTTCACCTGAATTCTTCCCGTCGCCAGGACTTACCCTCTCTGGGCCATCTACCGAAGCCAGCAACTTTGAAGTTCTAGGAGTGCCATCCTCCGTGAAGCCGTTGATTTCTGAGGGCACTGTACAGTGGGCATGCCGCTTCCTGGGCTGGCTATGTGGGGCTTGATCAATCACCTGGGAAACGGGGCCGGGAAAGGCTTTCGAAAACTCACTGGTGGGGACTCATGGGTGAGGATGGCAAGGATTCGGTTTCAGAAGTTGAGGGAAAGGCGATTGGTTTGAGTTCTCGCAGTTCAAGTTCAAGTTCGGAGCTGACAGCGCTGACAAGTCACTGGCACACACGGCGGTGACCGGTGAACCGGTGAACGTTCAACGTTGAACGCCCGGAACACCAAACCCACAGCAGTTGTTTACTACGGCATTGTTGAGTCCCATGCTCTTACCGCCAGCGGGGTAGTCAGCCTTTTACTCAACGCCTTTGCCATCGGACTTCGAGCTCGGCCGCTTCTTTCGACCCTGCGCCCGCCGTCACACCTTTGACAAACTATTCATTCCCGCTCTTTCTTTGATCACGGTCTGTCGCCGGTAGGACTCGACTTCGTCTTTTCTCTCCCTTTTTCCCAGCTCAACTCTCCTTCCCGCGTAGCGTACACCGTCTCCCCTTTATCTCGGACCCAACCAGAAATATTCAAGCCCAGCCCTGACGAACGCCTGGGAACTGTGGCCCAACGTTTTCCCCCATTTCTGTTTCCGTGTGCTGGGCAACTGCGGCCTGATTTCTCGCTCTCTTCACGACTCGTTATCGACCAAGCGATACGCCTTTCGTTATCGCCGAAGCATACCCGTTGGCGGCCGCGAGGAATACAACTCGCACTTACCGCCCCCGCTCTACTCCTTGGGGCATTCTCGTTCCGGAAGCGCAGCTAGGTTTTGTTTCTTCCCTCTCGAACTCTCGCGCGGACTATCCGTCTGCGATATAGTATTGAACAATGTAGGAAAGGGAACCGTAGGGAAAGTACGTAAGGAAATCAGAAGCTAGTGGGACGGGGAGTGAACAATTACTCAGAAACAAGCTGGGGCCTTATGGGCACCTTGACTTCACTACCACAGGGTGACCCAATAGCTGGCGCGCATCGACGAATGGCTGCACTAAGGGAAGCAGCCAAGATTTGACCTGATCCCAGACCGGATCCCAATTGTCAAACCACACAATGGTGTCCAACAGGGGCAACACGTCTGCAGCTCTTTCGTCTGTGAGCCCTCCCAGTACACGTGCAATGTGTTTCAGTGAATTTTGTTCCCAGAAACACAGGGTCTTCAAGGCGCTAAATGGCCGAAGAAACTCCAGCCATAGTGTGCAGTCTTGGTCGTCTTGTGCATCATGATTGAAGACTCGGATTTCGAGGTCGTTAATTTGAGAGAGGAGGGGCAATAACTGGGGGTGGGTTCTTGTCAACCATGAGAGCTGGTTGTCTGACTCGGTGCACTGAAATTGCAAGCCGAGGCGGCCGCGACCTGGCGGAAAAAAGTATATGTTAGTACTGTCCACGTAAAAGCATACAATGGCCTGGAAGGGTGGCATGAAGGTCTCGATGCGATGCACAATCTGGGGTAGTTTTCGGACGCCGAAGGTGGGCAGAGGGAAGAATCGGAGGTAGAGGTCATTGAGTCGTGGGAGATGGATTCGAGCCATGAGGTCGTCCAGGTACTCGCCGCTGACACCACCGAATGAGAAGTTGGTGAGGGAGGGAAGGACGGCACGTGACATTGAAGGAGGAAGTTGATTTGTTTGAATTTGGGGAAACGACCTCCAGAATGGGGAGCTAATGGTAACGGATTGGAGCCTTGTCGACACAGCCAGGCATGTGGCCATTGCTTCAGGAGAAATATATCCAGTGGTCGGGATCTCCTCAAGATGGAGCTCGACGAGGTGGCTAACAGACAAGAGGAGCTTTGGCAGTGTTGGAAATGGGACGTAGCAAAGATTGACATTTCGGAGTCGAGGGGCACACCCTCCCAAAAACGTATCAGGAATCACCAGCGTGGTGGTCCCTGCGTCGCATCCGAGGGAAAGAAATCGCAACATTGGAAAATTTGCCTGCATCAATGCGACACAGCTCTCAAGTTGAGGTCCCGACAGGCCCGACAAATCAACCTCGGCTATGCGTTCACGGTGTTCGAGTGCGGCAATGATGTCCCCATCCGGATCATCATCTTTGAGTATTGAACGAATACCGATAGGTAAGGTTGGCCAAACATCCAGTGCTTTCGCTGCAGCTGTTCTGGATCTGCATTTAATTCGTATATCAAGATGGTTGGGCCATGCAAAAATGATATGTCGCCATCGTTGGCAAACGTGTACCAACGTACGCCACGGATGCCATGACCATGACTCGGAGTCGCTGTGGGAATGGATTTGAAACTCCAAGTCTTGTCGATAGAGATTGAATATACATATGAGGACATCGTCCGAGAGCACGTCGATTGCCGAACGGCCTACGCGGCACCTGTCAGTAATCGTCACGGATACAAGATCAAGGACATACAATGATATAGTTCTTCATCTGAATTCTTCTCATCACCAGAATTTACCCTCTCTGGGCCATCTACCAACTTTAAAGTGCCAGGAGTGCCATCCTCGGTGGTGCCATTGTTTTCTGAAGGGGCTGGACGGTGGGCAGGCTGCTTCCCGTGATTGCTATGTGGGGCTTGATCAGTCATCTGGGAAACAGGGCCAGGAAATAGTTTCGAAAACCCACTGGTGGGGACTCATGGGCGAGGATGGAAATGATTCAGTGTCAGAGATCGAGAAAGAAGTGATAGGTTTGAGTTCTCGCAGTTGAAGTTCAGGTTGGGAGCTGACAGATTACACACAGCGGTTGACGAGACAGTGAGAATCGAACCCGCGTGCCATGGATCGTTAAGTCTCATGCTCTTACCGTTAGCTGGGCCGTGCCTCGGTGGTAGGGCTCCAAATGCTTAAAATGGTTGAAATGGGCGTGTCATAAACAGGTTTGAGAAAGCTGAATCGCCGAATCACTGCCAAATCCGGCATCTCAACCCAGGAATTGAGCACCTTCGACCACGTGACGTCCTCCGTTTCACAAACGCCACTCTGTTCCTCCCTCGTCTTGCACGCCTCGCCTCTAACCCTCGCTGGCATACGACCGATACCTTTCCCCCAATAACCTAGTTTTCACCTCTCGTCGTGGCCTCAAGCACTACGGCCGAAGACACGCGGATGGCCCAAGAACCGTGGGCCGACGCTACAGATGCGCGCCACTTCGAAAATCCTGTCAGTCCACGTCGCACAAGTCGTGCACGTCCCCTCAGAGGCCTGGATCATGTCATGATTGGGAAGGACTCTTGCTGTACATGGGAATCAAGCTCATTTCGTGCGTCTCCTTGTTTTCATTTTCGTATTAGACCATCCGCTCTCCATGCCACATTTCCCCCTCCTTACTTTAGGTTTTCACCATTGAACGTTGCCACGCATCCTTCACCCTCGTCGTCTACGCGCCCGCTGTTGCGCACTTAGCTACATTTCGGTAAAATCTTCATCATTTCAGGCACCATTCTCCTTCGTTAACGTCGCTCACTCAACTGGGAGCACGCGAGCTGTTTTCGGCTTTGGCTAAATTTTGTTACCGTACTCGGACATGCCGCATGCGACAATAAAGTTTGGGTTCGTTTGTTACCATGAGCTTTACGGCGTTTGACGTTCCGGTTGCTGGTGGCCCAATGATACGCTCATTTCACTTTCACCAGCTGATGCAAGCATAAAGACGCACACACTTCGCAGGCTCATCGGGCGTTGTCACTTTTGCGAGCACTGGGCTGGAATTGAGATCTATGTCGTCTGCATAGGTTCGTTTCGCGATAGCCCCCACAAATGGCACCATCAGATGCGTGGTGTCGCCGAGCAGTACTACACACTCGTCTGGTGTTCTGTCCCATTTGTGCACAGACGGCAGCATCCACAACCGGCGCACGACGAAGTCCGTGTTGCCCGGACCGTCCGGTTTATCGACGAGCGCGCGCAGCCGCTGTGTCCACCCATCAAAGTGGTGTCACATCGCTGCATGAGTCCCTGGCTTCTCCTGGGCTGCCGCGTGCCGAGCGTGCCAAGGTGTGGCTGTAGGTTAGGTTCGTTCCATGCATGGCTGCTACTGGGCCTCCCAAACCCTATTTTCAGAACTTGCGATTTGTCAGATCGAGCCCGTGCCCTCGAACTATTTCCAACGAGGGACGCGCCATGACCGAGAGCTGCGTTCGGCCTTCTTGGTCATTGTTCAACTAATATCCACAACGGCCTATGCCCTTACCGAGTCCTTTTCCTGACGGAAGTGCTGGCCATCGCTAGCTCGGATTGAAGACAATGTGAATGATCCCGTTCGTTCTTCGTTTTCAGTAGCCTCTCCTTTCTTTTAGTCGTTCATTTGTGTCATGACCTCTCGTCGACTCTTCAGCCATCTCGACTTAAGCCCGCGGGTCCCTTCGCACTCTCGCGGAAAAGTGTACTTCGCTTCTGAAGGCATAATAAGCTCATATTTTGAATCAAATCGGAAATTCACTAAGTGGTGCGCAGAGTACTACCACGATAACAAGGTCATGGAGAACTTGAACAATCTACGAAGCTAACGTGTCACGCCTTGACTCTCGAGCTACAACTTTCCTGACTCAGAATACGTCGTCTGCAATGGCCGAATACTGAAGGGCGAGCTACTTGTGTACGCTGTTAACGACGGGCTGCAATTTACAGTGCAAGATCACGAAGAACTCGCTGGTTTCAAATAATCTATATGAAAAGGAAGAGGCTAGGGAAGTCGTAAGGAAAAATTAGTATTAGTAGCTAGCAGGGCTGGGGAATTAACGACTGTTTCGAAAACAATCCAGGGACAAATGGAACCCTTCACGGCACTTCCACAGGGTGACCCGATAGCTCGCGCGCATCGATGAATGGTTGCAATGGGGGGGTCACCCACGGTTCAACCTCATCCCAGTTACATAAGCCGCTCCACATAATGGTGTGCAACATGGGCAACACTTCTGCGGCTCTTTCCTCAGTGAGATCTCCAAGTACATGTACAATTTGAGACATTGAATCCTGGTCGCAGAAAATCAGAGTCCGCACGGCGTTAAATGGCCGAAGAAACACCAGCCAAAGCGTGGAGTCTTGGTCGGGTTGCATATCGTGATCGAAGAGTTGGAGAGCACCAACGTGAGAGAGGAGGGGAAGCCACTGGGAGAAGACTTGTTCCAACAATGAAAGCTGCCTGTATAACCCATAACACTCGAATTCCAAGTGAAGATGGCCACGGCTACCGAGGCACCCGGATGTGAGAGAGAGATCAACACCGTAATCATGAAAGTCTATATCGGCTTTATTGGGTGTCTTGAACCTTTCGAGATGAATAATCTGGGGTAGCTGTGGAACGCCAGAGGTGGGCCGATAGAAGAACTGGAGGTCGAGGTCATCGAGTAGAGGGGCATCGATTCGAGCCATGAGGTCCTCCAAGTATTCGCTGACACCACCAAACATGAATGCAGTGAGGGCTGGAAGGATAGCGCGTGTCGGTGGGGGAGGACATTGGCTTGTTGGATTTTTGGGAAACGAACTCCTGGATCGGAAACTGATGCTAACGGATCGAAGCCCTGTCAACATAGCCAGGGATGTAACCATCACATCAGGTGAAATATATCCGGTGCTTGGGATCTCCTGAAGATCGAGTTCGACAAGGCCACGAGTAGACAAAAGAAAATTTGGCAATGTTGGAAATGGGACCTGCCATAATTTGAACTTCTGGAGGTGAGGGGGAGACCCTCCTAGGAACATATCAGAAATCACCGGAGGCTTGTCTGCGTCGCAACGGAGAGAAAGCGTTCGTAGAATCGGAAATGGTTCCTGCATCAATGTGACACATGTTTTGAGTTGAAGTCCCGTTAGGCCCGACAAATTGATCCCGAATATGCGATCACGGTGTTCGAGGACGCTAATGGTGCTATCCCCATCCTCGTAATTGGGCATTCCCTCGAAGTTGAGCAAGGAGTCGATGGTGATGGGCAAGGCTGGCCAAACATCCAGTGCTTTCACTGCAGCTGTTCTGAATCCGCAGTTAATTCGTATATCAAGATGGTTGGGCCATGCAAAAATAATATGTCGCCATCGTTGGCATACATGTGCCAACACACGCCATTGATGCCATCCCAATGTGTCGTTGTGGGCACGGAATTCCAAGTCTCGTCGATAGAGGTTGAATATATATATGAAGTCATCGTCTGAGAGTACGTTGATTGCCGAACAACCTACTCGGCGCGTGTCAGTAATCGTCACGGATACAAGATCAAGGACATACGACGATGACGTTCTTCATCTGAAATATTCTCGTCACCAAGATTTACCCTCTCTAGGCCATCTACCAGAGCCAACAACTTTGAAGTGCTCGGAGTGCCATCCTCTGTGGAGCTATTGATTTCTGAGGGGGCTGTACGGCGGGCAGGCTGCTCCCTGGTATAGCAATGTGGGGCTTGATCAGTCACCTGGGAAACAGGGCTAGGAAAGACTTTTGAAAACCCACTGGTGGGGACTCATGGGTGATGATGGCAATGATTCGGTGTCGGAACTTGAGGGAGAAGTGACTGGTTTGAGTTCTCGCAGTTGAAGTTCAGGTTGGGAGCTGACAGATTACACACGGCAGCTGACGAGACGGTGAGAATCGAACGCTCGTGCCATGGGTCATTGAGTCTCATGCTCTTACCGTTAGCTGGGCCGTGCCTCGGTGGTAGGGCTCCGAATGCGTAAAATAGTTGAAATGAGCGTCTCATAAACAGGTTTGAGAAAGCTGAATCGCCGGATCACTGCCAAATCCGGCATCTCAACAAGCACCTTCAATCACGTGACGTCCTCTACACCACTCTGTTCCTCCCTCGTCTTGCACGCCTCGCCTCCAACCCTCGCTGCCATACAACCGATACCTTTCCCCCAATAGTCTAGTTTTCACCTCTCGTCGTGGCCTCAAGCACTACGGCCGAAGACACGCGGATGGCCCAAGAACCGTGGGCCGACGCTACAGACGCGCGCCACTCCGAAAATCCCGTCAGTCCACGTCGCTCAAGTCGTGCACGTCCCCTCGGAGGCCTGGATCATGTCATGATTGGGAAGGACTCTTACTGTACATGGGAATCAAGCTCATTTCGTGCGTCTCCTTGTTTTCATTTTCGTATTAGACCATCCGCTCTCCATGCCACATTTCCCCCTCCTTACTTTAGGTTTTTACCATCGAATGTTGCCACGCATCCTTCACCCTCGTCGTCTACGCGCCCGCTGTTGCGCACTTAGCTACATTTCGGTAAAATCTTCATCATTTCAGGCACCATTCCCCTTCGTCAAAGTCGCTCACTCAACTGGGAGCACGCGACCTGTTGTCGGCTTTGGCTAAATTTTTGATACCGTACTCGGACGTGCCGCATGCGACAATAAAGTTTGGGTTCGTTTGTTACCATGAGCTTTACGGCGTTTGACGTTCCGGTTGCTGGTGGCCCAATGATACGCTCATTTCACTTTCACCAGCTGATGCAAGCATAAAGACGCACACACTTCGCAGGCTCATCGGGCGTTGTTACTTTTGCGAGCACTGGGCCGGAAATGATATCTACGCCATCTGCATAGGTTCGTTCCGCGATAGCCCCCACAAATGGCACCATCAGATGCGTGGTGTCGCCGAGTAGTATCACACACTCGTCTGGTGTTCTGTCCCATTTGTGCCCAGACAGCATCATCCACAACCGGCGCACGACGAAGCCTGTGTTGCCCGGACCGTCCGGTTTATCGACGAGCGTGCGCAGCTGCTGTTGCCCACCCATCAAAGTGGTGTCACATCGCCGCATGCGTCCCTGGTTTCTCCTGGGCTGCCGCAGCGCCGAGCGTGCCAAGGGTGGCTGTAAGTTGGGTTCATGCCATGCGGGGCTGCTGGTGGCCTCCCAACCCCTATTTTCAGAACCCGCGATTTGTCAGGTCGAGCTCGTGCCTTCGAAGAAACTATTTCCAACGAGGGACACGCCATGACCGAGAGCTGCGTTCAGTCTTCTTGATCATTGTTCAACTAATATCTACGGTGACTTATGCCCTTTTCCTGACGTAAGTGTAACTTGAATGAGCGAATCGTTATTAAATTGCGTTTTTTCACTATCATAGGTTCCTCTTACGGCTTAGTGGACTTCTTTCGAAAGGCACCATACACCTGTAATACTTTTTCTAATCACACCGAAATTTCACTGAGGGGTGGGCCGACTGGTATCATAATAACAGGGTCACGAAAAACTCGTTGTATTGAAAAATATGTATGAAAGGGAATCCAGGGAAAGAACCCAGTAACTAGTGGGACCGAGGAGTAAACGATTGAGCTGTGGCCTTATGGAGCC
>Ga0307510_10008796_pt1 | contig 12035 bp, 5 predicted proteins | sample 12_EM_MG_FD_207224 | JGI IMG/M metagenome (GOLD analysis project Ga0307510, IMG submission 207224) | Populus trichocarpa ectomycorrhiza microbial communities from riparian zone in the Pacific Northwest, United States - 12_EM | ecosystem: Host-associated > Plants > Roots > Unclassified | place...
TAATATAATAATAATATATATGATTTGCTCATAGATTATTAACTTATTTAAAAATATAGTTGTAATTGTTTTAATTTAGAAATATATTAAAATAATATTTATTTTATTTTTAAAAATTATTTTTAATATCAACACATCAAAATAATTTTAAAATACTAAAAAATTATTAATTGAAAATAAAAAAAAAATGTTTTTTTTTAATTTTTTTTAAAATTACTTTTAAAATATAAAAACAAATAGTACTTTAGCAACACCAATCAACTTCAAAAGAAGACTTTTTTTTTTTTTTTTATGTAACTTGTTCTAAATATGTCTAGTTCACCGTTACAAAATCATGAAAAAAACTAAAGTTATAAAAAGAGAGGTCTATTTTTTAGAAGAAAAATCAAAATTAATGAACTCATGCCTAAAAATTGGGTTATAAATTGGATGAGTCGACAGAATTTAATTTGGGTTGATATAAATCAATATCATTTTATTTATTTTTTAAATAAAATAATATTGATTTAATTTAAAAAAACAAACAAATAAGGTTTTAATAAAATTAATTGGATTACAAATTAATTTTTAGTTGATTTTTAAAAAAACTTAGCTTAAATCGAAGATCGAGTTGGCCGGTTTTAAATCAACTCATAAATTAGATTGGGTTTTGTAATTATATATATATATATAAAATTAAGATTTTGAAAGTGAGGTGTCTGTATCATTATCGAGAGGAAACGACAGCCTATAACGTGGCACCGAATGCGGGTGTTTGTGCAAGAAAAACTACAAGACTCAAAAACACTTCACCTCTTCCATACGAAAACAAAAACAAAAACAAAAACAAAAACAAAAACTCTCTCCTCTAATAATTGCAACAAGAAATTTCAATTTCAAAATAATAAAATAAAAAATATATATACATATTAGCTATACAGTTCCATCATCATTCACCACCACCATTTAATTTCTCAGCCTTTCTCTTTCTCTAAAGAAATGGGTTCGAATAGTAGTAGACCGGGGTCACGCACATCACGGACCCGACCGAATAGCAGGTCGTCCAGGTTCTTCTCTTCTCTCATCTGTGGTGGCTCCTCTTCTTCTCGTACAGCTCGTCACGAGGTACCAAAAAAGAGAGATTAAAGATTTTCGACTTGAAATTGATTTATTACTTCTGTTTCTTTTTAATTGGTTTTGATGATCTGGGGTTGGTCAATTAGTGTTGATAATGGATTGTTTATGTGGTTATCGTGTAAAAGGAATTGACTTTAGAGAAAATAATGAGTCCCCGTTTTGTGTGTTTTTTTTTTTTTTTATCGAAGTTTGAATCTTTACATTGAAATATTTGTGCTTTTTGATGATCTAGGATTGATCATGTGATGTTGGAAAATTTGTCTTGTTTAGGTTTTATGGAATTTTGTTTCTGTTGCTTGTTAACTGTTTGTGGAAGCAATTTTTTATTTTTTCTTTTGTGTTTGTCAACAAATTTTGATTGGAATTATTTGTTTATCGATATTTGTTTATCCCTCCAGTCATCTGAATATTTGTTCACTTTGGTTATTTGATTAAAAGTTCAAGTTTTGTGTAGTTACCATTACTTGGAATAGAAAATGGTTTTAATTTTAAGGCTTTTGTTTTCCATGTGAGTTCTCATTGAGTTTTTAGTTACTTGGGGGTTCTTAGAGATTTCAGTCGAATTTCAAGATGTTCAATTTAATGGTTGCCTTAGGTTAAGTTAACGTTAACAAACAAATGGTTTCCTGCAAGATAATGTATCCCTGTATTTGAAATTGCTATTTCAGAATGTTTTATTAATTAGTTACATTTGACATTAGAGTAGCACAACTTTCTTAGTATGAGCACTTTCCCACCATAATCAATGATCAATTTATACTCGGCAGCTTTGCACAATGCCCTCAATTGATTTGCAAGTTTTTTAAAGAAAATATTAATGCTTGTTTTGCTGTAAACTATTTCTGTAAGTTTGTAATTGAAACTCCTTTATCTTTTTTATTATGACTGAAACTGACTATTGCGATTTGTGAGAGCATGGTTCTGCCATATGGAGCAATTCCATGGTGTTGATATAGGGTCTATACAAATCTAGACAATAGGCACTTCTCCTATCATTCAAGAACAAGATGTGGTGAGGTGGCAGTATTCATTTCCTGTGACATTTCTAGTCTTGATCAATGTGAAATTTATTTTTTAATGTTTGGAGAAGTCTTTTTAAGGATGCTATTATTCAAATGTTCGTGGCTACCTTTTATAGAGGATACTGATATGTGTGTGATCTTTTTCCAATAGATGGAAGACTATCCAGACAAGATTCTGATGAATTCTGCAGAACAGTGTTGTCCAGTCATCGAGGTACAGAATTCTGCAGAGGAATCATCTGTGGTTTCCAATACAGTAACAGGGTCTAGAAGCTCAGATACTGAAACTGGAGGATCATCTGGAAACAGAATAAGAGCCAGTGAGGGAACTTCTGAGAAATATGGTTATAGAAATCTTGACACAAACTCTCGAGGAAAATGCCTATCTGATAGTAAGGAGTTAGTTGGCCCAGATCAGGTAAGTGATAGTCATGATGAATCAGGTAGAAATATAAGTATTGCTGAAGCTAGTACTTCATTTAAAGAACGACAGTCATCAGATCCTGTATCAATGAATGTTTCAACTAACATGGATTCTGTCAATGGCATTGAAAATTCAGAGAACGAGGGTTTCTCTCAGATCTATCCTGATATAATACATACAAGCAGTTCAAACTCACCGAGGCATGGAGATTCATGTTCTAATGGTTTGGCTTTTGACAATCATATGGGTGAAGTAACAGACATGCCAAATTCTAATTCTGATTCAGTAAATCATAGATCTAATGTCCCAGTAACCTTTCGCTCAACACAAGATGAGTCTATCCAAGATCCAGTACCTTCAGATTTAGGACTTCTTGTGCCCAATAGGGAACAAGGGAGGACAGATGGAAGTGTACTCCATGTAGATGTTGTGAGTATCTCTTCCAGCATTTATTCAAGCAGCAATTCAGATACAAGCAGTCGTGAGGCCAGAAGGAATAGCAGAAGATTGTTTCGGGACGCATTTTCAAGGCGCAGTTCTAGGAGGCATGTTGATTCTCCTACTATTGTCTTCTCAACAGATAATACTGATGATCTTGAATCCCATGACAGATGGCTCCTTGATTTCAGTGGTGATTTTTTTGACGATGGGATAGGCAGTGATTCTGGATACATGAGCAGGAGAATTCACAGATTGAATGAACGAAGACGACACTCAAGATCTGAGGTGATATTTCTGAATAGTTTTTGAGGAAAGAATGCTATACTATCATTTACTTTTGCACACACACTTGTGATACATGTTGGGGATTATAGTTCTGTATATTTTTGGCGTTGATCAGTTCTTACAATCATCAAGAAGACCCTTGTACAGCTATTAATCCACTGAAGTTTGGATTTGGGAAGGAAGCCTAGGAAGACAACCCTGTACAGGGACAAAACCTAACAGGGGCCAGGGCGTTCAATTTTTTTTTAAATCCCCCTTATTCTTGGAAACATTTTAAATTAGTCCTAATGAAATCGCCACTTCAAAATAGAAATTTTATGTTCTCATCCTCTCAAGCTTCAAAGTCAGGGATCCTGGCCCTGTAATTCAATATCTTTGCACGAATCTTTGGCTTGATAGAGGTTTTTGTTTTTTATATAAAAAAAAACAATTGCAAGCCCTGGTCTTTTATTGTTGCACTATTCAATTGTTCTTTTAGTTTCTTTGGTATAATTGCATGCCACTCCATTCTTTGTCTATCCAGTAGTCACGGGGGCTGGGTTAGCAGAACATAAAAAATAAGGTTAAAATCTCTTTCCTTCATTTGTAATTCTTATGAACTACTCTTGCTTACTCTTTGCAGATCTGGGAAAGACTTCGTGGTGGCCTTGATGAGAATGGTCGACGAACAACCTCTTGTCCTTCTGGACTCCACCCTGACGGTACATGCTCGTGTGAATCATTCTTGATGGCTGAGGAGTCGAGTGCTCGTGGAAGTATATCACGAATAGTCATGCTTGCTGAAGCTCTATTTGAGGTAGTTCTCCTTTGACATAGCTTCTCCTGGCTTCACTAATCCCATTCATGAAAAACGGATATAGTTTGAAAAGCAGAATGCACCTATGTGATAGAGTTGCTGATTGAATCCATTATCTTGGTGCTAATGATAATTTAAGTTTCTATTTACACATCTGTCTTCTTTCGAGACTTTTGTATAAATTGCAAATTCAAGGTTATGATTGTGCTGAACCATGTCCAACCTGCTGTAGAGGTTTTAGTGCTAATCCCATTGTTTGAGACACTCCATTCCATTCTTTTGAGGAATCCAATGAGAAAAGGTGGGCATGATTTTGCAATTCTTTTGAGGACAAGGGTGAATCCTGACTAATTTAATACCCTTTTTACTTTGCCTGGAAAAATATACACTAGGGTGGCTTGCATTTAGATATTACCTGTGATTATGTCTTAACGCTAACAAGACTAAGATCTAGCAGTAGGTTTTTTGAAACTGCTCAGCTGTCTTTCTATGTAGAGGTTCTTAAAGAGGTGTGGAAGCCACCATCAAATTCATGATAAGGGAGTTGCTTTGACCATGAAATCTGTGCTAGGCAGTTTTACAATGATTTATACACTTCTTGGCCTGCATTATGTTGCTACTAAGTTCTGGTGTCATGTTTAAGCTGCAGGTTTTGGATGAAATCCATCGTCAGCCTGTGTCACTTTCTCTATCCATGATGTCGCTCCCTGCCCCTGAATCAGTTGTTGACTCTTTCCCTCTTAAGAATCACAAAAAGTTGGACAGAGTCAAGGGCAATGATGAGGATGAACAGTAAGTTTCTCATTGATTTAAATTTTGTGGTGTGAACATGCATGTACTCTAGAATAAGCCAGGTATTATACTTGCACATGAGTGTTATCGCGTGTAAAAGTGGTGGGGAACTTGGAGTTCAAGGTGTTTCATTACTTGGTTTGCACTAATATAAACTTGTCGTCTTTTGGACTGTGTTTGGTAATAACTTTCTGACTGACAGGTGTTACATTTGCCTGGCCGAGTATGAGGAAGGTGACAAAATAAGAGTTCTTCCCTGCCACCACGAATATCACATGGTTTGTGTGGATAAATGGCTCAAAGAAATACATGGGTATTGTTATTGCCACCCACCTGCGTTTTTGCTGCTTATGTTTTCATTCTTCTTAAACCGTATTCATAATCATTTTTTTTCCTTCTCTGGTGTGAAATTTTTGTCACATCCTTCTTCCCCCCTCCTCTCCCCTCTGATGGTATTTTACAGGGTATGCCCGCTTTGTCGAGGAGATGTCCGCGAGGGTGGTGCCAGCGAGCCTTCAATACCAAATCCAGAAATTACTTCTACTTGATTGCATTGTAAATATAATTGTATATAGTGTTATATAAATTCCATCTCTTGTAATATGGTTCCCTGAAGATTGGATTCTGTAGAGTATAGATCTTACATAAAGCTATACGGTATATAAGATTGGATTCTTGAGCTCCATGTTATGCTTCTGTTGCCTTGTTAAAACAAATACATCATAAATAATCCCAAGTTGGAAACCCAAATATGATGCAACTAAAACTAGGTTGTCTTGGATTAGTTGGAAATCCCATGATCCCTATTGAAAAACCTTCAATGGCTATCTATCATCAGTAATGCTTGGGGGGGATTAAAAACTTTTATAGCTGCTGAGGAAGATAAAAACGTTTACATTCTTCTTGCATGGGTTTGATGAAACCCAGCAGAACAAAAGGGGGTTTAAAATCCAGAAGAACAACATTGTTCTTCTGTCAGAGTTCATAACCAGAATTACAATAGAATACAAGCAAACAAAAAACAAGAATACCGCTTGCTTATCAAGCATAGAAACTCCCATATCACTAATATTGTTGCCTTGGGATCCAAAAGGGATTCTGGAATGATTCAGTCCTAAGCTTATTCCCATTGCTTTCAGAGTAGTCATGGGAGAAGGGATTAGTATAGGCGCTCTGATCATTCTTGGCAGTGAAATTTTGTTGCTTCTTTGGAAATGAATGATCCTGTTGAGAAAAAAGATTTGGGTGACAATTTTCGTCTTCATCTTCAAATGTTGTCCATCGCATTGAATTGTTGTGATGTTTTTCTCTTGCAGCATTTCTCATGTTCTCCATCTCTCCAACATGATCCTTGAACTCTTTCTTCACCACATCCAGTACAACATCACCATACCGATCGCACCATGACCTTAGAACACAACATTTTTGTAGTTCATGTGAGGATCCAAATAATAAGTTTGATATGCTGTAGCAAGAATGCCTATGATTAATTGCAATAGCTACGGTTTTTGGCAGATCAATAGATCAAATATGCTGCGAGGAAACAAACATTAAATTGAGATAGGTAAAAGAAAGAAAGCTGTTGTTTTCTTACTTGGGGAAGAACTTTTTCAGGTCAGCCTTGTCAACAGGAAGCTTGGTGGAAATTGCTTCAATTTGATCATCACTAATAGAACCACAAATAACAAGCACAATGCAATACAAAAGCAAGTGATTAATTGATTATAAAAACACACAAAGACAACTACTTCAAAATCATCTGATCAGTAAAAAAAAGCTTACGAAAATTTAAGACTAGGGTTTGTTGTGCAGAGTTCTGTTTGAATTTTTGAAAGCTCCTTCTTTATCTTGTCCCCTAAAACCTGTATAATTAACAACAGATAGACAAAGGCATAAGTTAAGGTTGAAGGATAAAGATTTAGAAACAAAGTTATATATATTGTCTAGACTGAACCTTATCAATGAAAAAATCTGAAGAAGAACCATTAGAATGCAGTTTCTTCTTTATCTGCTTAGTGTCTGGTCCCTCTCCAATGGGACTATTAACAAGGTTGCAAGATCCTGAATAAGCCTCACTGTCAGATCTTTCATTGTTAAGAGGCAGAGGAGCAGTCTCACCATCTGAATCATTTTTCTTCCATTTCTTAAAACCATCAAAACCCCAAGGCTTTTTTGCTGATTTTGAAGGTTTCTCCTCACAATTAAAACCATTAGCACCACCACCACCACCACCACCATCTCCCTCTCTTTGCTCCTGTCGAAACAAAGTCTTGAAGGGTTTCCTCTTGGGCTTATCATTGCTTGCGCTTTCTTTTACAGATTCATTTGGTAAGCTTGCTTGCATAAGAATTGATTTGGTTTCACTTTCCTTATCCTTCAAATGACTATCCCAAAGTGGGTTCTCTCTCTCGTTACTAACATGGCCAGAGGAGGGCAATCTTGCTTCAATTTCAAAAATACTCTTTTCTTCTTTGTGTTTGCTCAGCTTGTGATCTGATCCAAAGCCAAAAACGGAGGCTGCTCCTTTGATTTGCTTCATCGCTGAGTTAGGCTTTGATCTATTTATGGACTGTAAAGTTTCTTTACCAATCAACCTTTTCTCATCTTTTAAATCAATAACCGACCACTCCTCTTCTATCTTCTCTTTTGTGTCTTTTGGACCAGCAACAATAACATCTCTTGACTCAATTTCTGCTCCTTGTACTGCTAGCCTCTGTAACAAAGGTCTCTTTGATGAATGGTACTCATCTTCTGATATACATTTTGCATAAAGCAACTCCTACAAAATGTCCAAAACAAACCAAAACAAAAAAAAACAAAAATTGGTTCCATTTGATTGTCCAAAGAGAAAATTTTGAAATAAATCAAACCCAGGTTCTAAAAATTAGAAATTCACCTGCAAGAAGACCAATTTATCTCTTAAAATGACTGCTTGTTCATGTTCAAGTGGAGAAGCAATAAGGATTTCAAGCAAATGAGTCTTGAAAGCAGAAACCTCATTCTCAGCTAAAATACCTTCTTTATGCAACCCCATCAAATTCAATATTTGATGGAATGAGTCTTGCTGCCACTTCAAGTTATCAGACTGCAGCTTTGAGAGCCTGTGCTCCGCCGAGGTCAACCTCTTTTTCTTAAAGGAAAAAGGCAAGATTGTCTTGCAAATAGAGGTAATTGAGTCATGGAGAGTAGAGTAGTATGCTGGTGTGTATGTGTATACCATTTTTGATGATCTTTTCTTTGTTTCTCGATTTGAACAAGTGAATAAAAGCTAGCCAAGAATTATGATTTTTATGGGGTGCTAGAGCTGTTGTGATTTGAATGATGATTTTTTCAAGTGTTTCAGTTTATTCTTTTTTGTTTCTGTGTGGTGTTTTTCTTTATTCAGGGTTCTTCAAGTTTGAATTTTTGGGCTGTGAAACGGTCACTAGGAACTAGCCGTTGGAGGAGAAGGCAAGCAAAGCAAGGTGGAGTAAGAGGTGGACAAGAATTAGTGGAGTAACACGATGTCGTTTTCCAAACATGACTTGCATTTTCCGTTGATAATCTTCGGGTCCCACATGTGGCATATCTTTCTCGCATCATTCTAGTAATTTGATCAAAAGAAAAGTCGAGATGAAAATTTATTATTTCCTAAAAATCATTTTTTTAAAAAATAATATAGAATTCCTCGTGACTTATTGGTCAGTATGATTCAGAAAAATTAGTATTTTTATATTTTGTTTTTTACAATCCCTTAAAAGCAAAAGATAAATAAAATAAAAACTATCTTCATGAGCTTTTTAATATTGTCCTTTTTTTTAGTATAATTAAATGACTTAATTATTTTTAAATCATAAAAATACAAAGCTAGCTCTTAAGGTGTTTTTTGTTTTTTCAGTTTTTTTTATTTGTTATAATCAGGTTCACTTAAAGGTAACTTGGTAATGTAATTAAAATAAATATTAATAAAAAAATTTGGATGATGTGTATATTGTAAGCATCCGCGCGTGGATAATGTTTGTGCTCTTTGAATGATGTAAGCAACGTCGTCTAGTGGTTAACATCGCCTTCCACAACAATATTGTAAGTGTCCGGACATGGTCTTCATAATGGTCAGGTATGTGCATACAACAATGTAACGGCTGAGTTCTAATGCATTTTTTCCTTCTCCTCCTCTTTTCTCTCTTTTCTCTTTACTAAAACATAAAGGTGTCTGGTAATTTTATTTTTTATCCAAGTTGGTCATCATTCTCTTGATTACTTTTTTTTTTATATATAATTTTTTCTTTCATTTCTCCCCTTGTCATTTGATTTAACTTAGTTTCTAAATTAAATTAGATTCTTGTTCTTTTGATTGCTTTTTAGCATTTTTCTAATTAAGTTTGATTTTCAATTACATCCCTCAACATTTGATTTTCATTTATTTTTATGTCAAATTTGGTCCTCATTCTTTTTATTATTATTTTCTTTCCTTCTTATCCTTTTTTAATTTCATTTGTTTTTCAATTTCATCCTTCAATATTTTGTTGATTGAGGATTTTGCTTTATTATTTTTTATGGTTTGTCTTCTATGGGGTTAGTTCCGAGCTCATGACTAAGATCACAAGTTTCAAAAGTTAACATAGGTTGACTTTGGTTTTTTTCAGATCTTTTTTATTTTTTTTTTCAATTTTATCATTCAATATTTGATTTATTTGGATTTAATCTTCTTGTTTTTTTTTTCACTTTCATTTTTATGGGATTATCTCAATCCTATGCCTACGATTGCAAGGTTAGCGAGTTAACCCGGATTGACTCGAATAAATTTTTTTCATTGCTTTTTAAATTTTTTTTTCTAGTTTCGCCATTTAACATTGAGTTACTTGGTAATTGAAATTTAAGTTTTATTTAGTTTGCTTTCAACGAGGTTACCTTAGTATCATGAGTAAGTCGCATATTTAGCATGCTAACCTGGATGGGCTCGTGTCAGCTTTTTTGAACCTTTTTTTTTATTGTCAATTTTTTTTAAGTCTATTTATTAACATTGTATTTTTTTTTATTTAAATTATTTAAATTAGTCAAGTTTATTAAACTCAATAAGATCAATAACCCTCTTAATTTTTAGATCGCTTTAGCATCTTTTTTATATTAAAAAAAATTGTAAAGATTTTGTAAAGATTTTGAATTTTTTTTATTTTGAATTAATATTTTTAGTGTTTTTGAATTATTTTAATGTGCTGGTGTTAAAAATAAATTTAAAAAAATAAAAAAAATATTTTTTTTATATATTTTCAAATAAAAAATACTTTACAAAAAATAATTACTATAATGACCATAAATTAGATTCAACATTTAATGGCCCACTTTATAGACAGCAGAGGTGCATTATTTGAAACTGAATGAGGAGTGGGACTAAAGAATGGATGGACAGACAGTGATAGTAAGAGCAATGAGAATCACTTGCTGCTATAGATCACAGCTCTTCTCACTCAAACTTTCACCATGTTTTGTTTTACATGGCAATCATTGATAAAAGAAGACGACCACCCATCTCATCAGGGAATATGAGCAGCTAGGCTGTCCTTTTAATATTCGACCTGTACCATGGAAATTTTACATGGAAATTGTTTTTAGTGTTTAGGGATGAATTGGAAAATAACTCTTTTCTAAAAATAATAAAATTATTATAGAATCTAGTATTTTCTAAAGACTTCTGCAGAATCTCCATTGCCAAGATGGAAAATTAGAGATGAGTAAAATGCAAACACACGGAGAAGATAATAGCATAACTTGTCTTGGTACACCAAATCACTCTTGCAGAAGACAAGGTTGCTCCCGAAATCCCAATTGGTATCTACAAAAAGAACAAAAGAAGAGAGCGCCTAGGAGAGTTCAACACGTATTTCCATCCTGCAACAAGGACAATGGCCATTGTTTTCTAGCCATGGCACCAAACACCTGGGGTGGTACCTGTGTGCACAGGGAAGGTGCACCAGGGTCTCACCAGACTTGAACCGATCGAGGCAGATGGTGCACTCGTCTTGGTCAGCAGCTTTCCAGCTCAGTTTGGCCCAATTGAACCTCTTAGACCCACTCCTCTTTGTACCATACACCTCCATCTGTAACTCCCCTAGTACCATTGATCTGCCATCTACATCTCTCAGGTTTCCTGTGCTTTTGTGCCTAAATTGGACAAAAATCAATCTAGAACATAAGTATGGGAACTGATTTGAGTACGAGATTTGATGACGTATTTTGGATGCCAGGCATGTTGCATATTAGCAAGGACCATCTGGATTGTACTAATACGCGCCGCCTGGTAGAAATAGGGAAGCCATTATTTACCTTGTGGTTTCTGCTGTCTTCTTCTTTTGCAATCTTAGCCTCTCATCTAATCTTTCCTTGGCTTCTCTTGCCACTCCTCCCAGCTTCTCATCCTCGTATGCCTGGCTTGATACGCTCCTTTGCTTTTGCTTTTGCTTCTCAATCATCCAAATCAAAAGAGAAAAAGAAGATCTCAGCAACAACTCCCAAAAACAGAAGAAATGAAAAGAGAATCTTTAGATAGAGAGAGATACCAGAGAAGAGACGGAGCCATGATAACTTTCATGGCTGCTTGTGTACAAACAAAAAGATGGCTTTCTGGACCAGCCGTGTGCTGGGGCACCAAGTGAATCTCCGCTTTGATGGAACCTCCTCCTTCGAGCACATTCAACACCAGGCAACATACCAGCCATTGCTAAACCACCCCAAGAAACAAAATTTTCCTCAAATTAAGAAACAAAAACTACGTCTATTATTTCTATGCCTGGTCCTTCGAGCAGCCTAAAACAAGGAGAGGGAAGCAAGTATTGAGACTTGGTATTCTATATTAAAGAAATGGGAAAAATAGAAAACCTGAATTCGGTATCTATTAATAAATGCAACTGTTTTTACATTAGAAAATATATTAAAATAAATTTTTTATTTTTAAAATTTTATTTTTAATATTAGTATATAAAACAATTCAAAAATATAAAAATATTAATTCAAATAAGAACCCAAAATACGTTCGGTGGAAGACAAAAGAGGGTAGATGACATTTAAAGGTTTATTTTTTTTTACAAGAAAAATCTTTTGCCATCATTGGCAGTCACCTTCCTAGAAACTATGGTTTGAAAAATCAAAGAGCAAAAGATATGAACAGAATAAAGAAAGACGA
>Ga0307510_10008797_pt1 | contig 12033 bp, 9 predicted proteins | sample 12_EM_MG_FD_207224 | JGI IMG/M metagenome (GOLD analysis project Ga0307510, IMG submission 207224) | Populus trichocarpa ectomycorrhiza microbial communities from riparian zone in the Pacific Northwest, United States - 12_EM | ecosystem: Host-associated > Plants > Roots > Unclassified | place...
GTCTTCTTCCTGCCGACTGTGGTAGACGAGTACAAGGAGCTCGACCTGGACAGCTTGCTGTGCGACGGGATGCAAGTCATCGCAAACTCACTGCAGGATTTTGGCGCGTGGGGTCGGCGGGTGCGTCATCAACGCCATTCTCGCTCTGCACTCTGCTAGCCCGCAATACTTGCTCATCGTTTTTTTCCTCAGCTCATCACGATCCGCAAGGCCACGTCTCAATCGTACCCTCCGCCGATATTCGATTCGCACGCCACTGCGCCGCACGGTGGTGAACCAGTGGAGGAGAGAGACCCCTCGCCTCTTCCAGTCCACGTCCCCGCCCACCGTGACTTTCGCGAAAAGTACTTTCAGGGTTTTAGAAAACCGCCTGACGTTTGATCACCAGACGCTTTTGTACCTTGTAAACCTACAGTGGATACCGTGCCCGTCCATGGTCCTCTTTGGCAGAGCTTCGCTCCCTAGCAGCTCTCGCGCTCAAAGAAGGACACGGGAAACAATAAAGAGAATACACGAGAACAACTGATCTTTAAGCGACTGGCTCAGTAGCTGACTCGTTGGAAATGGTGGTTCTCTCCATCCACTCTTTATATTTGTTTCGGGTTCAATTCTATCATCGAATCTTCAGCTGCCGGCTTGTCGAATGGGAGAGTAGCTCAGCCCCTACAGGATCGAAAATTCATCACTATTGATGTTGGGCGTTGTTTTGTGTCTTCCGGGTAGTGGTAACGTTGATGCCGGAAAACTATCCCTTGGTCAGGCCTGTCAAGACCGGATGTAGAGTCTAGGTTCCCTGTTGCGTGCCCTACTGTATGCCTAGAAGCGCGCTGATAATTGGTGGTCACTCCATCAATGATAGATCGACTCATGGGGTTCATTGGTCACTTCTCACCCATCACGGATTTGTCAGGGTCGACAAACTATACTTTTAGTGGAACATAGGTTCAGTCGTGGATTCCTCCATGAATCCGCCTCCTCTGCCCCCGAAAAATATGCAAGCTACGGATGAAGTCATCTCACAACTCTTTGTGGGCCGACGAGACTCTTGGCTTCCTGGTGGCGTTTTATCAGTATAGAAGTGAAATTAAGCATAGTACAATCATGACAGCACGCGCGCATGCACATATACGCACATAGAGACGTTATTAATGGTGGCTTCGATACATTATGTGAAGACAAGAATCAATGATCATAAGACGAGTGATCAGTAAAAATGAAGCAGCTGCTTCGGCCTCGGGACGAAAAAAATACCCAGAATGACATATCCTTACTCATTCACTGACTCGGCAGCCAGTTCACCTCGTTCAGAGTGAACCCGAAATCACGAACAACTGAACATAGATCAGTAATATCCAAGGAGCACTGAACCACAGTGGCATGCCCTTGTTGGATATAGGGCCAAACCACGGCCAGCTTGCGGCGCTCACGGCCTCAAGCATAAACTATCCATCAAGTCTCAACATTCACCCCGGGTGGGAAAAAAAGGCGAACTGACAATTGCAAAGACTCCAATCCACCGCCGATCATATAGTCGGTAGAGGCCCGCAGCTGTTGGTACCATTTCGTCGGTAAGAGGGCCAGGGGTAGTGACTTCGCCCGAAGGAGCTTTCATGTTCTGATGAGGATCAGATCTAACGACGTGCTTCAGAGAGATCGGCTAGCAGTGCAGCAGAGGATGGACTATTGATGAGAGGGAACTCAGACCAGAGTGGAGGAACGACAGACGCAAGGGATTTTTGGTCACTTATGGGATGAACAGGAGATGCTTCTAATGTATGTTGTGTGTGGCTATACAGCCGTAAAGTTATGAACTATTTTGGCAGTTGATAGGGCTAATAGTAATTCCAGCAACTGCGGAACTGCGAACGCATCCTTTTGCGGCGTGAGCGTTTATATTCATCATATTAGTTGATCATATGCCCCACCTTCACGGCCCTTTATGGCTGTCGCTCATACCTCGACTTCCCATGAACGAATATTGAGTCCTGTCTTCAAGAAGCAGGATATTTCTGCAAAATACTGGGATGTCCCTTCGTGGCAACATCATGAGAACGACCTTTGACATAAAACAACGTCGAGGGTGTCATACGTGGTGGCTCTGTTGTTGGCAATGCGGAGGCGACTTCTGTTCCCTAAGTGGACGGCGGTGCACATGCTAAAGTGCGGGTTAGCAAGTAGATGTCACAACTCACAAGCGCTGGAACGACCTCTGGAATGGTATGGTGGCACAGCTATACAGAAATAGCCCACGAGTACAGCCTCCCCATACCCGGACTGTGTGAACGCAGCTAGAAATCCAGCACCCGCTCCAGGCACGGATGATTCCATGGAGGGGTAACCGCCAGTGGCACCCGTCAAACCACACCCTCTAGAAATGCTATTTCCTCTGGAGGGTGTTCGTTCCGGAAACGCCGGAAATGGGTTGGGAGTGTGTTAAGAAAGAGGCGTGAGCAGTCGTAAGTCGTGGGTCTAAGGTTTTTGGCATGTAATTGAATATCGCTGGCGTCCACAGGGCACAGGGCATCGCCTATGATTTGATTTGAGTTGAACGTTTCCGTCACGCAGTCACGCGTCGCGACTTTTCCCTTAGTGATACAATACACGTGCCAACCCTTTAACTATCCTTACGCACGGTCTACGCGCAGCCGCTCGTCGGTACATGCCCTTCACCTGCAACGGGCCCCAAGCTCAGCTCGTTCCCCCACAACATCTTGACCGCGATCGTACACGCTTCATGGCACATTTCTCCGTCTTCCCAAAAGCCAAGAAGACCTCACTCTCACCCACACCAAATCTACCGGACGTCTCCATGTACTCGGGCTATTCCTTGTCACCCCTTTCACTCCTTCCTCGCCCACCCACTCTATGTCCTCCCACAGGGCCAACCTGATGTTGGGACCGATGCCAAGTTGGCAAGATTCCAGAGACGTGACGTCCAGATTCCCCGGCTTGCCGTACCCGAACTTGAACCCATTGAGAAAATCGACTCCAATGTCACACCTCCGTTCAAGTCGTCCAGTTTCCTCCTTCCGGGACATGAACCCGCATCGATGAACACCACAATCACACTCAACATTTACCGCCTCGTCTTGCAAGCCCAGTTGGTATGCATACCCCCGCTTCACCTACTCTCGTTTCCTTCCGAAGGCATGGACGCCGCGGCCCCATAACACGCCCACATGTCGACTCGATTCCAACCGCTGACCGAGAGCAAAACTTCGGTAAGTCTCCAAGAAGGGTATCTAGTCTACATCTACATCGCCTTTGGCTCCCATGTCATCGTGGGCAAATAGTCCACTTCATGCGTGGCATGTTTCACCTGGACAGCTTTTTGGCAGTTCCGCCATATGAATACCCAGAGCGGGATTTCTTACCCTGCACGCCAACGTCGGCCAACATCCCGCCTGTTTGCCAGCCCTACACTCATTTTTTTTTACCCCAGCATCTTACATTCGGAGGGAGGATCGACAGGAGGGAAAGGAAAACAAACCATCAAGTACGTGTTGGTGCTACTGGCCCTAGTAACCATACTTACCTTTTTCCTCATCTATTCGTCGTCCTACGATTCCCATCTGCCCAGTCAAGTCACTCATCGATTCTACAGTTTCAGCGTCTTCCGTCTCAATCTCGAGACTGCGATCGCATCCACTCTGCGCACCTTTTCTGTCTTTCAAAAGTCCACTTACAACCTATCGGACGTCCCTTATTCCCTTGTCACTTCCGCCCTGTCCACCTCGATGACGTCCTGTAGATAACGACTCCGGTTCATTATCTCCGCACACGCAACGACATGGCCGATTGTGATTGTTTGATACTAGGGCTGACGCCAAAGCATCAAGATTCCAGAAACCCAACCTTTTGGTTCCCGGGCCGGCCACACGAGAACCCTACGGGAACCAGTTGAAGTGTTCGACTCTCTACCACTCAAACGCTTCCCTCCACCATTTCACCCAGCGTCGATGAGCACCTTAATCTCGCTCAACGATTTACACCCCAGACTGCGAGCATGGATAGGATCCAACCACCCGCTTGCTCTACCTTCCCTGTCTTCCCGGAGAATGAGCATCGCATCCCCATTCATCCCAGCTATTTATTACGCGCCCGAGTATCAACTTGATTCCAACCATCGGTCTGAACAGGATATTCAGCAAGTTGATTAAGGAGGTCAGTCAGTTGTCACCTCGATCGCCACCACAGCTAGACAGTCTGCTCCGCGCATCGCGCGCGTCAACTGGACAATCGTTGGCGGCTCCGCCTAGTGAAACACAGATATGGACCGCCGACCCTGGACCCCATTCTGGACGATTTACCAAACTATTTTTCCTACCTCACATTTACAACCTGTAGCACTTGTCATTCAGGTTCATGTGGCCCTTCCAGGCGCTCACCTCGATGCCGACTTCATGGCTATGCGGGTCTTCTTCGCAAATTGAACAAGGGATAGGAATCATGGGATTAGGGACTCTAGGGCAATGTAGTTGGATACATGAATTGTTATGGCCTTTCAGACGACAGTTATAGGCATGAGCATGGCGTGGCGGAGTTCCGCTTAGTTCGGGGTTAGTAGAAGAAGAGAACTTGCGCGATAGTAACCAAACCCGCAGCGAACTGTCGGGCCAGCACGATCCCTTGTCCAGGCACGGCGTCCTCATTCAAATGCTCAGGGATAGTCGATAGACCTGAGAAGCGGCTATCACTAGCTCGGCGGGGCCCGCGCCGGAGGCAACAACTAGACAACTCGCTAGAGGATTTCGGAACCACCGTCGTGTCTTGGTTCGGCGACGCAGCTGGTTCACACGCAGACGGTGGTAGCGATAGCGAGCCATCGTGCTTGCTCGCTTTGTGAGGTTCCATCGATGCTGCAGCGCCCGAAGGTCGTAACGCTGCTTAGAGTCCCTTTCTCGTTGCTAGACCTTGTCAACAGATCGCGCGTGCACTGCCGCGTCGTGAGCGTGCAGCGCATTGCGTGCTGATGACTGTCCCCGCTGTAGCGCCTGTCAAGCCTCATGGTTGTATTGACGTCTAAATTTCGTGAACGGTTGCCCATTTCGCTCGAACTCTGGGCTCACCAGTAGCCACTGCGGAGGCTCACCTATCGGGCTTCCTTCACCACTTGGCGTCTCTGCCTTGAGCTCTACGCCTGCAGATTTCTCAGGCGAAGACAATGCTGAATTCAAATTGAACGTTCGCATCTCGCGCAACACCTCAACATACATGGGCAATGTAGTTCATTCCCAATTCAAGGCGATTGCGGAGGCAACGACAGCTCGATCGTATAGATAGAGTATGTGTCGCAGCTTGGACTCCTCTGACCTTCGGAAGTCAGCAAGACTGCTTCGCGGGGGCTGTCATCATGTCATCGTCCAGCGTCCCGCATCGCCGAAGAATGGTGGCAGATCAGAACCTGATGGAACCGACGAGCAGGACGATGTGTAGCGACTTAGAAGAGTGTAATCGGTTGGAGGATCAATATGTTTTGTTTCTTTATCGTTGAATGCGCACTCGGGAGTACAGTGGACTTTCCGCACGGTGGTACCGCAAGGAAATATGCAATCCATGAGACACAATGATCACTTCACAAATCCATGGGCGTCACCCTAATCTAGGTTCAAATGGTGTCTGCTGTGCCCTTCATAAAACTTTATCGGTAAGTGATAACGCTGCGGGCAACGTGTACACACATTAGCTTGTCCCAATCAATTTAGACGAGATCTCATATGCAAGAATCCGTGCCTACGAGTATTACAGCGTGTAAGACTTGACGGTAAGTATGCTGTATGATAGAATGACATCATCCTACTAATGCTGCAATGTCAGCTGCCAGATTCGTATCTAGCCTGGAGGTGTTATGTTTACCGCATCACGTCCCATGAGTGATCAGTTGCAATACCTTAGAAAGCCACGATGCCCGATGTGGTCGTACTTCTACTGGGGCGAATAACTACATGCCATTGAAAAGGCGTATTACATCCTCTCTTCCCTCCCACACCGCCAAATCCAACGGAGTGTTCCTGTTAGGGCTCCGGGCTGTTGCGTCTGCACCATGCTCTACAAGGACGCGTACCAGATCCACGCTTCCACTCTGCACCGCCAAATGCAACGGAGTTGTCCCGTTATTGTCCCGGACTGAAGCTTCCACACCGTGCTCTAGAAGCAAGCGTACCAGATCCACGCTCCCATTCCGCACCGCCAAATGCAACGGAGTTTCCCCGTTATTGTCCTGGACTGAAGCTTCCGCTTCCGCACCGTGCTCTAGAAGCAAGTGTACCAGATCCACCCTTCCAACCCGCACCGCCAAATGCAACGGGGTTTTCCTGTTATTGTCCCGGGCTGTTGCGTCCACTCCGTGCTCTAGAAGTAGGGATACCACACCCACACTTCCCTCCTGCACCGCAAGATGCAACGGACTTGCCCTGCAATTGTGCCAGACTGTTGCGTCCACACCATGCTCTAGAAGCAAGCGTACCAGATCCACGCTTCCATTCCGCACCGCCAAATGCAACGGGGTTTTCCTGTTATTGTCCTGGGCTGTTGCGTCCACTCCGTGCTCTAGAAGTAGGGGTACCACATCCACACTTCCCTCCTGCACTGCCAGATGCAGCGGAGTTGCCCCGTTATCGTCCTGGACTCTTGCGTCTACACCATGCTCTAGAAGCAAGCGTACCAGATCCATGCTTCCATTCCGCACCGCCAAATGCAACGGGGTTTTCCTGTTATTGTCCCGGGCTGTTGCGTCCACTCCGTGCTCTAGAAGTACGGGTACCACATCCACACTTCCCTCCTGCACTGCCAGATGCAGCGGAGTTGCCCCGTTATCGTCCTGGACTCTTGCGCCCACACCATGCTCTAGAAGCAAGCGTACCAGATCCACGCTTCCATTCCGCACCGCCAAATGCAACGGGGTTTTCCTGTTATTGTCCCGGGCTGTTGCGTCCACTCCGTGCTCTAGAAGTAGGGGTACCACATCCACACTTCCCTCCTGCACTGCCAGATGCAGCGGAGTTGCCCCGTTATCGTCCTGGACTCTTGCGTCTACACCATGCTCTAGAAGCAAGCGTACCAGATCCACGCTTCCATTCTGCATCGCCAAATGCAACAGAGTTGCCCCGTTATCGTCCCGGACTCTTGCGTCCACACCATGCTCTAGAAGCAAGCGTACCAGATCCACGCTTCCCTTCTGCACCGCCAAATGCAACGGAGTTGCCCCGTTATTGTCCCGGACTGTTGCATCCACGCCATGCTCTAGAAGCAAGCGTACCAGATCCACGCTTCCCTTCTGCACCGCCAAATGCAACGGAGTTGCCCCGTTATTGTCCCGGACTGTTGCGTCCACGCCATGCTCTAGAAGCAAGCGTACCAGATCCACGCTTCCCTTCCGCACTGCCAGATGCAACGGAGTTGCCCCGTCACGGTCCGGGACTGTTATGTCCGCGCCATGCTCAATGAGCAAGCGTGTGAGGTCCACTCTTCCGTCTCCCACGGCCAAATACAACGGAGTCAATCTGTCCTTATCTCGACCATTTGCATCCGCACCATGCTCGAGAAGTAAGCGTGCCAGATCCACGCTTCTATTCTTCACTGCCAAGTGCAACGGAGTCGACTTGTCGTAGTCCCGGGCTGCTGCGTTCACGTCATGCTCTATGAGAAACCGTGCGAGATCCACGCTTCCCTCCTGCACAGCCCAGTGCAATAGGGTTGATCCGCGGTTATTCTTTGTCGCGGCATCCGCCCCGTGCTCGATGAGCAAGCACGCCAGATCCGCGCTTCCCTTCATAAGAACAGCCAAATGCAACAGAGTCGACCCATCTTCATCCGCTGTCACGTCCGCACCGTGCTCGATGAGCAAATGTGCGAGGTCCACGCTTCCATCCTGTATCGCCAACTGCAATGGAGTCAACCCGTTCTCGTCCTCTGCTGATGCGTCCGCACCGTACTCGACGAGAAGGCGCGTAATGTCCAGATTTCCCCTCTGCACCGCGAAATGCAACATAGTCGACCCATCCTCATCCTGGGCTTTCGCGTTCGCACCGTGCTCGATCAGAAAGCGTGCCAGATCCACACTGCCTTCCTGCACCGCAAAATGCAACGGGGTCCACCCATCATCATCCTGGGCTGTCAAGTCCGCACCGTAATCGACGAGTAAACGGGCGACTTCCGCGTGTCCCTTTTCGAGTGCCAGGTGTAATGGGGTCGACTTGTCATCAGAGTTCTGTGAATGCACCTCACTGGGGTATGAGGCAACTAGAAACCGTACAACGGAGGGAAAGCCACAAAAAGCGGCGTAATGTAATGCGCTTCGAGGGGGTGGTAGCGGCCTTTCGCCTCTTTTGTGTCGTGTCCAGCGAATTGGGTCGCGCATCCAGACCCAAACCGCAAGATGTGATTTGCTTGCATCAAACAGCTGTTTCATCCCTTCTTCGACAGTTTTCGACACACCCTCAAAACGGGCATGCTCGACCCAGTGTTCCGCTGCATATTCTGCAAGAGGAAAATTCTTCAGGACGTCTTCGGAGACATTTTCATCCAGATGAAGTAGAATTCCTAGACATGCTTGTGCGACAAAAGTATGGGCGGGTGTCAAAGAAACGTGAAAGTTGTTCGAAATGATGTCCGGTCTTTTGGAAAAGCGGGCGGACATCAAGAATTCTTTCACCGAAAAGTGGGAAAATTGTATAACTGGTGAATCGTCGATATTGACAAGTGCAAGCAATGTGGAGCATGTCGACAGCACAGCTTCTAATGGGTCTTCCTGGCGGAAATCCTCGCAAAATTTCGGAATCGGTCCTACATCAAAATCAAATGCCAGAAATTCGGCCAGCTCCTCTGGACTGAGCGGGCGTTTAGCCACCGAGACGCATAGGAACAGCCGTCGAGCGTATTCCCAGTTCGTGCTCTGGATCTCTCCCAACGTGCGTTCATATGTCTCGTCGAGTGTTTTTGGTAATTCGTCTAGAACCTGTCGGATACGTCCCGGGAAGGACACACCCAGGTAGCCGAGCTGGCAATACACCCATCTGAACCTATAGCAGAGGTGTCAGTGAGAATTATGACGAAATTAGGTGTTCATACATTCCATCAGCCCGCGCTGTCAAGACGTCAATGACAAGCTGCTTGTGTTCCTGCTTCCATCTTCGCATCTTTTTATGCGAATTAACAGTGGACCTGATATAGTTCTCGATATCCTTCATTTGTCCGTTCTCGTCGTGTATGGATATAGAACGGAAAGTTAAGGGCTCAAGGACGACTTTGATGTCGGCCTCGGGGCGGCTTGTAACGCATATACGCAGGTTCGCGGATTTTGAATCAACGAGGTCCTCTAGAAGCATGAGGACTTTGTCGCGGGGGCACACCACATCAGGTGTAATTGGACATTCATCCAACGCATCGACAACTAAATAAACCGGAGCTTGTCCTGAGAGTTCCAACAGGTCCCTCAAACACCTGGCGAGCTCATGATCGCTGGGACTTTGTGCGCCATGGTGGTGTGTGGAATAGAAATTGGAAAGGACATCGGAGTAGGAGTCCGACTGGTCGCAAAGCTGGGACAGAAAGGAAGAGAGCAGCCCACGGAGATCCTTCTTTTTGTCTTCCCGGAAGTCATAGTAATAGAACGCGAGTGATGCGAACCCGCGTTTTTGCATTGCCTCGATTTCCTGGATGATCGTAGAACTGGCCGACACCATAAATTTTCGAGAAATGATACCGAAAGTTTCACGTACCAAAGAACACTCTTTCCTGCGCCCGCTACGAGGAAGGAGGATGATCAATCTCTGTGACAAAGTAAGCGGTAGACGGCCACTCACGTTTCCCATGCATCCACAACAAGGAACTCCGTCCAGATGCTTTCCACTCTGAAAATATCTCACCCTCCACGAACCAGGCTGCGGTCCCTTCGTGGTGGGATTCACAAGCAATGTGCTGATTTTTCCATGGATCAGGGGGAGAGAGCCAATTTCGAATATCCCGTTGTAATTCGTCACCTGTCACGCCATTTCAGTACTTCCTGTCCGCAATAACAACATCAGAAAATAACCGACGTTTCGACTTGTTCTTATCGCTCGCCATTATATGTGGAATTTGGGAAGTCGATTCGTTGGGACAATGTGATTGCCAGACGGTGGAATGTGATGGTGAGAATTGAGGGCGAAGAATACTGTCGCGCCGCATTGCCTCATCTGACTCATCCGTTTATCATTGTACATGGACGCAATGTCATTGCTTGAAAGATATGGGCGCGGTGTATCCCCTCATTTTGGTCATGAGTCAGATCCAGGTGCAAGGCACCTCGGCAGGGATGACCAGCCGAACTTACAACTCAACAAACACCAAACCAAATGAATCGTCCACACTTGTGGACCTTGTGGTCGACCTCCTCGTCCTCGTCTGATACCTCCTGAAGCCCTGCGGGAACGTAGTCTCCCTGCGAACAACAAGGAGCTCGATCTGGACAGCGAGTCCTACGATGGCCCGATGGGATGCAAGTCGTTGCAAATACGGTGCAGGATTTCAGCATGTGAGGTCGGCTGGTACGTTGTCGGAGGCTACTATTCCCCGCCCCTCGCTCGCTCGATTAACTTGCCAGATAACTTAGGCGTGTCGTACCTTAGCTGATCACGATCTACAAAGTCGCGTCCTGATCGTATTACACTGCCTTCACGACTGATGTTCGATTCGCGCGCTGCTGCGCCACACAGCGGCAAAGCAGAGAGGGAGGGAGGCCCTGACGTACGTTCCCACCCACCGCGACTTCGGGAGAAGTACTGCAACAGCCCTTTCATGGCTTCAAGCGTCTACAATGTCGTTGCTTGTTTCTTGAAAACGAATAATCTGACTTTCCCTGACCGGCGAAACACCTATCATAGTGCTACGAAGGATAAGGGTTGGTGTTGGGTCGGGATTTACCCGCCCAATGTCGGTTGTTCTTCTCGATCGATCGACCGATCGGTTGATCGACGCCTGCAGTTCTCAGAAGCCAATTTGCACAATAAACGATCCTTCGTGGCCCCAGCAGGTCTACAGTTGTTTGTACCGTACGCAACGGAAAGCGTCATCCAGGCCTCCGTATCAGCGGGGTTGTCATGCGACCGCTTCCTCGGCACAAGCGTGAAATTATTCGCACCATAATGGCACATATATAGACATACAGATGTTGCAAGTTGTGATATATCAAAGAGAGATGTGCAATAGTGGTCATAAAATGATTGATATATGTTGTAGGTTCAAGAGAGGCCAAGAAAAAAGAAACAAAACATGCCCTCAAGTTTTCGCCAAGGGCTTCTCCTGTGGGGACAATGTCACCATCTCGTTCATCCCCATGCCTGCCGTCTTTTTCTCCTCGTTCATCTGTTCATCCAATTCGCGCCGCGTTTGTCTCCCTCGGAGGAAGAAAACGGATGCAGTGATGGCGAGCACCCAGGCGCCATTGAAGATGATCGCGCGGCGCATGTTTTGCGGTGGGTCCGCCGCGGGAGAGGCACGGAGGGCATCTTGTACTGTAAAGGACAAAGCAGAGAAGAAAATGAGTAAAGAATAACCATGGTGTGAGCGAATGGCCGAAAATGCGAGGCTGACCTAGTATAAAGATGAAGCAAACTAGATTTCCGCTTCGAATAAAGGAAATATTAGTTCTTCGGTAGGACCGTTGACGGAGAAAAAGGAAGTGCGCACAAGAACCATAATACGGCGGAGCTTCCGTCCGGATTCCTAGTCAGTTCGACGCCGAGTTCAATCGCGACGGGTAAAAGTGTTATCGAGCACACCCCAATGACTGCGAAAATGACAAAAAGCGCTGCAGCGTTATGTGGCCTCACTGCAACAAACACGGATTATATCAACGCCCCGAAGGGGAAGATGAGTAAAGCCTTCTTACCGGCCCAGATAAGAGATAACCAAGCCAAAGCAATGACCGGGCATAAGATGCGCACGGTAATTCCGAGGTGATGCGTTAAGATGCGATCAAAGACTGGTGCTGTGGCAATTGCCGCCACGATACCCGATAAGAGCAGAGCTGCTCCCATGAGACCGGAAGTGTCA
>Ga0307510_10008798_pt1 | contig 12033 bp, 3 predicted proteins | sample 12_EM_MG_FD_207224 | JGI IMG/M metagenome (GOLD analysis project Ga0307510, IMG submission 207224) | Populus trichocarpa ectomycorrhiza microbial communities from riparian zone in the Pacific Northwest, United States - 12_EM | ecosystem: Host-associated > Plants > Roots > Unclassified | place...
CCTCTCAGGTAATCTCAATATCATCCAAGAGATTAACAAAGACAAGAAGAAATTGAAATTATCAAAAACTGAAAATATATTCAAAATAAAACAAATGGTCGAACTCAAGGAAACCTTCAATTTTCACCCACTAACAACCTCATGTGTTCTTTTTTGTGATCCTTTACATGTTATTTCTGTCGCTGTTATGGTGGTATGGGGTGCGGTGAAAGTTGAGGAGGCTATTTGGAACAAGCCAAACTGAAACACCTCACGAGCACCTTCTTTTAACATTTCCTGTTAGAACAAGGTTTCCAGAGACCGATCCCAGTCCAAAATGCAATTTTAACATAACAAATGATACTACTCCAAGAAGAAAATAGACGAAACTTGGTATATCTGCTTATTGGAAAACCACTCATTTAAGCATTGTTATGAGAAAAACGCCTCAAAAAACCGTTCCCAACAAACTTTCTGATGGAAAAAGTATAGATTTCTAGAGGGAGTATAAAACAAAAAAAAAAATTATAAAAAAAAATCCAAACTTCTTCTATTTAGTCACGAGTTGCGCAACTAAACTTGACTAATTCCAGTAAATAAGCGACACTAGAGACCTCCTGGAGGGATCAACCTGACAGTTCAACAATGTACAGCACTCCGACTGCACATCTTCTTTGTATGATATGAAGTTTGCGGCTTCAGTTCTCCTGCAGAGACAAAACACAAATAAACCCACTTATGAGATGGTATAGTCATTGTGGACAGAGTTAAAACTTCATACCAATGTTGCTACTATTTTGTCTAATTTCAGAGTAATGCTTCAGAAATTTGGGCACATCAAAGTGATGCCATGAATTTAGATGACTATTGGACTCCTTGGACCCACTCAATCCAAGAGATTTTTTAAATTGGAAGACCTGTCCACCAACACCACATTCATATGACATGGATTTCATTATTTTTTTTCAATTATGCAAGGGGTGTGAAAGTAGTAGAAAGTTTTGGTCACCTGCTAATGTCATGTTGTGCATATACCATCACTTGCACGTTCATATGATTATTGCATTAAGTTTAGGAAAAATAAAAAAATGAGAATAATTTGCAGTCTCAAGTTCAATCACCTTGCGAAAGACATAAATTAAATGTTGTCCAAAACAAGTGAATTTAAAGAATGTAACCCTACCTGCTGCCTTCAAGACCTGGATTTTGGGAGGTGATCTTTCATCAGGCTGCTTAATGAGGCCAATTACGAGTCAGTCTCATCCTTCAGTACAAACCAGCATAAACACACAAATCTCTTTTTTCTTGGTTGACCCTTGATAACAAGGTTAAAAAGGCCGCCACGACAAAACTCACATCTCAAACGTTCTGTTATACAAGTCATCTGAGCTGGGCATCCGAAATTTTGAATCCTCATAACCAGAAGTGTAAAACTTATTGAATCCCACTCTCTCATTCCTGAGAAGCTCTGTCATACGCAAACTGTTGCCACCCTGAACCTCATTCCAGCCATCCCAACGCCCATTTGGCATAAGCCCATTCCTCGACTGCTGTAAGGACAGCTGTGCATAAGGGGATAAACCACTGATTTGTGATTGATCCACAAGCCTTGAAGAAATGCCAAAAGAATCATTGAGAGAAGAAAAGCTATCCCCAGTGTCAGCATATCTTGTGTTCTGGTGTGGGGGCAGAGATCTTTGCATTAGTAGTTGAAGTCTTGCCTCGTTATCAAAATGATGCAATTGTTGTGGAAAATTTGATCTCATGTCCACTCCTAGATTGTTAAGCCCGCCCTGAAGTCTCCCTTTTCCAACAGCCAAAATTGCAGGATCCATAAATTCAATTTCTCCAGCACTACCAGCATTGCCAGTTGGTGGTGACTGAAATGAATTTCTCAGAAAGGAAGATGAGTCAAGCAAATGATTCCCTGCAAAAGGAAAAGGAAGATAAATATCAGCTGAAAATCATAATCAAATTTAATACCCTGGATGAGAATGACTAACCAGATATAATGTCAAAACTCTGTTCCATTCTTTCGTGAGAAGAAAAGCCTGGAGGTGGTGCTCTGCTTGGCACAGAGAATCCAGGTGGGGCAGAAATTTGAGATCTTGAAACTGTTAAGAAGAGGGAAAAAGTATCAGTTGATTACTGTGCACAAAAAAAAAAGAATTTGTGGGACACAAGGAAAATTCATAAATACTTGAGGATAACAAGATGCTAAACGAACACCAAATACAATACAAAATATAAACAAATGCTAAAAAATAAAGTAACAAATACAGTAAATAGAGAACTGAGATAAAGTCAGGGTTAATAGAGGAACAGGAAAGGCCTCAAAACCAGATGAGATTTTATACGAGGCAGAAAAAACTTATGACAGTCTAGTTTTAGTAATGGGATTGCATGTGGTGATAACCATGCATTTATAGAAATTTATGAAGTCATGTTGGTATGGCATTAAGAGTCCACATCCATGCATTGCAAATGATCAAAAGCTTTTAGTCTGGCCACTGTGAGACGCATGGCAGCTTATCAAATTCAATCACAACATTCAAAAAAATATTTTAGTCCTCTTCAATACAGGAAGCTTATATAACAGCATACAGAACTCATGACAATTTAATAAAACTTGTTAAAAGAGCTCAAGCAAAGGAAGAAAATTCAAAGTCAGCATTAAAAAGATGGTAATGTTACATCCTACAAAACCATCATTCACGAGCTTTTACCTTTCAAAACTCACGAACACCCTAAATAAAATAAGTTGTTATTTTACCATATTGTCCCCAATTAAAAACAAAAAAAAAATAGAAAAAGAAAAAGAAACATCACTGTAACACTAAAAACAAAGAGCATAGAACTTGGATAGTTAGAGAAAAAACTTACTAGGAGGCCTGTTAGAAGAGAAAGTTGAAGGACTGAAGGTAAAATTTTCAGGTTCTTCAAAAATGCTGGATGAAAAACTATTACCAATCCCAAGCTTTTCCGAATATGAATTTCTATTTTCACCAAAATCCTGGTTGGATGAATAGTTATTTGACAACTTCCCAAATACATTAAGAGATGGATCGACACCCAGTGTTTGACTTCTCAACTCCTCCTGTCTTGCAAAGGAAAATCTAGACTGGTTGTTATTATTTTGTACCTTCCAGTTACTTGACATTTTGAGAGAACTAGGCTGTTTGTCTGTTTCACTCAACAACTTGGCCAAATTCTGAGGTGATGTTAACGAGTTATCCCAGGCATCAAGATCTAGTGATAATATATTTGAAATGATGCTGCTCTCACCCACATCCAGAGCACCATTGCTATCAGCATCACCCAGTGATCTGCCCATGTTCTTCCCTTCCACTCCATTCAAGAGAGAAAATGAGCGCTCTATGTTTCTATCTGAACAAGCAGAACTGCTGACTAATTTCTCAGGGTAACCATTTGATGTGACACAGTTACTAGATGAATGTAGAAGTGAAAGATCACTGACTCTAGTATCTGCATATTGAGAATCCGAATTTAAACTAGCAGCCCCAAAAGACTCAGTGTGTTGCAAAGAACTAGATCTATAATGATTTGGTATATGAGGTAAATGAGCTGAATTCGGCAAATAAGTATCATGGCTCGCTTCCTCTGGGTCCTTGAGACGTAGTCTCTCAACCGCTAATATATCCTCCTCTACTTCAGAAACAGTGCTTCTAATTGCATGCATCGGTTGATCTGTTCTCCAATCCAATTGTTCACTTGAAGCAGAACCCACATATTCTAATGCACCAGTTCTCTCTGCTGCTAGTGGAGTAGGTTCACAGTATTGTTCAGCATATGTAGGCTGCAATCCTTGATTTCCAGGTGATTTAATCATACTCCCATCTGAAAATGAACTAGTTCTAGTTACACCAGAAAGTTCACTTCTGATATTACTATCAACCTTCATTGAAGAGATGTCAGGCAATGAGTTCTGAAAGTTTCCATTAGGTATAGCAAAGCCTTCCTTTTCAGATTCAAGAGATTGTTGAGTTCCATCAAAGGACTTTGTAATATTTGGCAGCACATCTGAGTCCCAGCCATTGTACATGGATGGCAGTGGACAAGAAGACTGGTTACTTAAAGTTACAGTAGCAGTAGCATCGTTTATAACTGGTTTCTCGGGAGCAGTGGCTTGGCTATCCAAGCTCACATGGTGTTTTGCAGATTTCAAATCTAATTTACCTTTTCCATTCATAGATTGGCTTTCTTCATCACATGCAACCTTTCTACCCACATCATTCTGCAACATAGAACCCTGACTTGTGCTTGCAACTGCAGAAGAGAAAGCTACCATGCCACTAGCTGTGTCTGGTTTAAGCCTTATTGGTCCATTAGACTGTGTCAAGCTTGTTGCTTGAGGCTGGTTTGAAGCACGCGTTCCCCTAGCACATCATTTATTTCATGAAAATTAACAGACAAATTCAACAATTATGACTAAACACAAGGAATTGACATACCATGACGCTGCAGCAGGGAGTGCCATAGATCTACCAGTGCTTCCAGTTGGAGGTGAACCTTGGTCATTACTCATTATATTCTGTTAGATAAATATATAACTTCAAAACCAGAGACAGACAGATATGCATCTAGTTTGAAACTCGTCTAAAATGCATAAAAGGTGTAAGATATCATTTCAGTGTGTATTTTAGAAAAAAAAAATAGTAAAATCTATTAACAGAAAAAAATCTTACATCTGATGCATTTTTCACAACTGGTTTTGCTGCAGAAGCAGAACTATTGTTACAATAATCATCTGCAGGTGGAGGCAACATACTCCCTGAACGCCACAACGGACTGCTTGGTGCACCGGTAATTTGTTGAACTCTACTCCTACAAAACCATCATCAGTTCATTAATCATCAAAATTTCCATAAAAAATGCAAGATAACATCAAGAAACACACTGCCAAAAACGAGTTCTGGAGGTATGTTGAATCACAACAAAAAAAAATGTTTTGCTTAGGATTGAGAAAATAAAGACCAAAACTAGACAAAATGGGTATACGATCTAAATAAGCATTTCAAAAATTAAAAAAAAAAAATTAACTTTCTGAAGTCCAAACAAGAGGAAGAAAAGCCATAGCTTCAACAAAAGAACAAAATCAATTTGGCTCACAGCAACCCTATCTCCAATTTCTCAATACTACAGTTTTTTAACTTTTCATGGAACTTTTGAATCATAAAGTACTGATGAATAAAAAAACATTGGAGCAACTAAGGGGCATCCATTATTGCTGTGCTAAATCTTTTCTCAGGCTAGCAATGATATTTTTCTTCTTTAGACACTAAACTGGAACAAAAATTCGAGAGGAATAAAAGAGTACAGCATTTCTACAAGATTAGATCAATCTCTCAATGAGTTGTTAACAGAACGCAAATATACCTTGTGTATGCTGATATGATCTCATCTTTTGTAAAACTATCTTCTTGAGAACCAATCTCGTGCAAATATAGACAATCAGGATTTGTGCAAGGCTGGATCCAACAGAAATTGCATCCAATTAAACTCTATTGCACGTTACTAGTTTTCTTCAAGCATTTATGAAATCAATTCCAAGAAATAATTGCCACTGGAAAGTTTAAAATGGCTCATACCACATTTCTCAGCCATGCATGACAATACTTTGTAGTTCCAAAGCACGCCCTGAAATTGCCCAGAATATCAATATGAAAGCAAACATTAATGAACAAATGAGAATATGTAAAGATGCACATACTTTAAAGATCTACCATCCAAGATAAAACCATGTACAGACTGAATACACCGAATAGCTTCTTCCTCCTTGGAGTAAGTTATATATCTGCGAGCAAATAAAAATTACACAGACAATGAGCTTGTTTAGAGAATGTAGAACAAAATATTGCTCCTGAAAAGCATACAAACAGGTATATTACATAAAATGGATAAGAGGTTATGCATACTGGTGTAAATTACAAAAACACAAAAATATAGAGCATTTCTATAGTCCTAAAGTCCCACGAGTTTCGATAGATAAAGTTAAAAAGGACAAAAACTGCAAAGGTAGAATTTTGAATATGGTATGTTTACGGACTAGACATCGATACATAAAGTCAGACAACATAAAACCTCAACCCAGACTAATCAGGGTCGGCTATACAGAACTTTCTGCACCATTCAGCTTGATCATAAACCAAATCCACCAAAATAAAAGGTCAAAGATGCTTTTAACTTACACACTACAAGTATTGTTTGGAAACTGTTGAATAACACCAGCTGCTGTTCGAGACATAGAGACTTTTAGAACCTTCCCGTATTGACCAAAATACTCTCTGTGCTGCAGAAGCTGCTCAAAATTTCGAAAACACTTAAAAGGAGATTTAAGAAAATGGGAGATGAGAGAGGGGGGGAGGGAGAGGGAGAGGGAGAATACATCTTCATCTGCCAGATTAAGAGGCAACCCAACTATGTACACCAGATTCCGTTGGATCACTCTAACACTACTCAGTTGCTTCCTTCCTTCAGATGGTTTTGTCTTTGCCTTATGTGACTTCTTTCGCTCCATATTGATTTCAGCCACCAATCTATCAAGAAAAGTCCAGCACAATCATTAGGGGAAAAAAAATATCAAATATAATTTGTTAATGCCAAGTACATAAACCCAGTGCAGTTGAAAGAGGGAGGCTTAGGTGTGCCCAAGGGAACAAGGTGCAAAGGCTCACAGCTAGCATCAAATATAATTTGTAATGCCAAGTGCATGAACCCAGTGCAGTTAAAGGAGGGTGGCTTAGGTGTGCCCAAGGGAGAAAGGTGCAAAGGTTCAGAGATAAAGTGCTTCTAGAGAACTGGGTCCGGGTCTTTAAACAAGGTGCACATGAAACGCCTGACATTGTATCTGCCAACAGAGGTTAAAGGAAGAGAAGGATTTTCAGAGGTAGGGGAGGGAGTAGCTGTAGGGTTGACACTTTCCTAGTTGGGGTGTACAGAGAGTAGAGCAGAAAGGCAGGAAATGGAAGAGTTCGTACAGGTGAGAATAATTACAAATGCCAAAGATAAACTTAACTAGAGTCAGCTCTTCTTTTAATTAAGGTGATTTTGCCAAAAGAAAATAAAAGGTGAGGGACCATCCTCACGACCCATCACAGGTGCTGAGAGTTCCTATTGTTGGTTGGTTTGAGCCCTGTTAAAATCAATTCTCCCCTCGTTCAAAACCAAGCACATAGGAGTGCGTGCAGCCCTTTTCAATCTTCGTTTCAAAAAAAAAAAGTTTTCCTTTCTCCTCTATTCATTGCTCTACTGTGTATTCTCTTGTTGCATCATTCAGTATCTCTCTGTCCCTCCCCAACTTTTTTTACAGGTAGCAACATGGCTATTTTCTGCAATTCACCACCATTAGAGCTAATAGTGTAAATATTATGAGTCCATATAAATTAGTGCACATGATATTTCAAAATTAAAGATCTCCACCATGGTTTCTGCTAAACTTAGCACCTATGCTAAAGAGACCCTGGTGCTTGTAACAACACTGAACAAACTGTTGAAAGAAAGACCACCTCTCGCAGTCTCCAGCCGTCCCCACAATCTTCTTCTTGTCATAAGGAAGGCGGCATGCTGGACACCTCCCTTCTGTGTCATCCTTCTCCGCCATGTCCATTATGTGATGCCAGCACCAAACACATATCTGTGAAGGAGAAGATACATTACCACAATCAAATAAATACACCGATAATTGTTGTTATGAAAACAAAAGGGGAATAGTCAACTAGTTGCAAAAAAAAATTATAATGAGATTAGAAAGCCAAGAGCTCGCCAAACAAGAAGAAAGCAAAAGCAAGGAAAAATTGCTGAAATAACTTGTCAGATACAAAAGTTTATCATTCTATGAATGACTGACAAAATGGTTTGGCTACAAAGACCAGTTAATGGACTAACAGCACAATTAGGTCATAAAAACCCTCCTGGTTGCAAAAATGCATTCATCACGAATATAGTCTAATCTAGAAAAATTACAAGGAATTCGAACCTCATAACCACATTTGCAAGGCTTTAACTGCTGATCAGTTAAATCCATCTCCTCAGCGCAAAGTGGGCAAGTCCTTTCTCCCTCGTCGCTCATGGTTGCCCTATTATTAAATTCAATTAAAACAACAAAGAAAGTAATCAATATATATAAAAAAAAAATTATGACCCCAACAGAACGAACATGTTTTGTCAATCTCAGCTGAATTTTGATTTTCTATTGTAATATAAAATAGGCAGGTTATAATTTCAAAACCCTAGAAAAATCCCCAAAAAATTCTCTCAACAAACCCTAAAAGGATTATTCACTCATACAAAATCAGAAAATCAATTATGATCTCCAACACCAAAAATAAATCGCAGATCAGGAGAAAAAAATCAATTCACAGACGACAGAATTTAAAAAAATCAAAATCGATTGCGTGTAATTCTAAAAAAAATAGAAAGTAATTAGGGATCTTGAAAATTATAGCCAGATCAAAAGGTTAAATCTGAAAATTAAGGGTCATGGAGGCTTACAGTTTGTGGATCGAGATAGAAAGAGGGCGAATCTGCTACGATGAGATTGAAGATAGGGGAAGATAAGGAAGAAAAAACAAAAACTTGAGAGAAACAAACCACAAAGGAAGGGAAAAGAGAAGCTTTTTATTTTATTTATTTATTTTAGGCGAGGGAGGGAGGGAGGGAGAGAGAGAGAGGCTGTGGCTGTTTGCGACTACGCGTTGGTTTGGTTTGGTTTGGTTCTCTCTCTTTTCTTCTCCTTTCCTTTGGCTGCAGCCTATTTTGCCTTTCATTTCACTTTCTTTGCGTAGGAGTCATTTAAATATTGTCATTTTCCACATCATGCCCTTGGTTTTTACTTTATTTGCCAAACCTCTCCCAGTGGAGTCCCCGGCTGTGGCGTTTTAGATGATCGCCGCGTGGTCCAGGTTTGGAATCTCTCGGTTGGGAGAGATTTGGTTATTTTTTAATTTTATTTTTCAGTTGAGCCCATTATTATGTGGGCCTCCCGGGTGCTTGTTTTCCACAAGACGGCTCGTGTCAGGTTTTAGGGGAAACCTCAGCTTAGCCCCTAGCAGTTTACCCCATTATCAATTAAGTCATTAATGTTTTGATTTTATCAATTTCACCCAAATATAATCGACATTGGATGTTATCATCCCTCATCAAAGTGCTAAAATAAGCTTTAATATATCCTAATGAAAGATTTTAGCATCAATTTAATAAAAAAGTGAAGTTTTATAAGATAAAATAACTTAATATATCAACCACACCGATGGATGCAAGGTAATATGAACTTATGTCAGTTGTGTTTGACAAATTTGATAAAGTTAAAGTATTTAGATTTTAATTGATAATAACGTAATATAGAAGGTGATGAATAAAAGAAGTCTCATGTGATTTTTTTAATCCAATAATTAACAAACAACTAAAATAAATAAATAAAAGTATTCATTGTAGCTACTTTTGCATTTTTTTTATTTACCACTATAGTGTAGTGATCATTTTGTATTTCTTAAAGAAAAAAATATGTTTTTGGACCAGGGTTATTTTGGAGTTTTTCATAATATGCATTAGTTATTATTGATTTATTTGGAGATATTTTTGTCTATTCAAGGTTTTAAAGAACAATGAAATAACCAAAATACCCCCAAAAGTAAAAAAAAAAATGAGTGGTCTCGGGTAGAGGTATTTAGGTATTTTTGTTTTTTATACAAAGTAAAATTACACTTGTACCCCTTGATGTAAGGCATTGAATTCATTGTAGCTGAGAGTATTTGGGTCTTTTAACATTGGTGTTTTTGTTAATTTTAAGTTCGGTTGAAATTAGTAACGTGATTTAATAATTTTATATTTAAAAAGTTATTTGGCATGTGCAGAGCACGCACCAGCGCATTGGAACCGCCATACATTTTGGGCGGCATGTGTGGTAGTTTCCATCGATAAAAAATGAGCTTTCATCGTCTCAGTTTATTCCTCAATGTCTCATCTTCTATTATAGGCGGTGTGTATTATCCAAATGTGGTCGTTGTATCGTCAATGATCCATTTTTTTTCTTCATTCGTTTCTCTCTCCTACCTTAGTAAATACATCATGGTCCTAGTTATTATAGTTATTTCAGATTCAGACTTTTTAGTTTTAGTTGCTGATTTTTAGTCTTTTTTTTTTGTTGAAATTTTATTTGTTTTCAATCCAACCATTGGTGTTTAATTTGTATATATAAGGTATTTCGATTCGGTCCTTTTACTTTTACTTTTTTATTTTTTTATTTTGCTCTTTTATTAAAGTTTTTATGGCTTTTAATTTTATCCTTCAAATAAAGTTTATAATTTTTGTTTTTTTCAATGATTATAATGATTTCAAGTTGGTTCCTTTTCTTATTATTTTACTTGGTTATTTTATCAAAGTTTTTATAGTATTTAATTTTATCATTCAAATCAAGTTCATGATTTTTTTAGTAATAATAATAATAATAGCAGTAGCATCAATGGTGGTAGTGATAATGGTCGTAATAGTCGTGGTGGTGGTGAAAAAAAATAATATTAGTCATAACAACAACAACTAAAATAATGATATTAGTGATGATGATAATAATGATTATTAATGATAACAACAACAACAACAACAATAATAACAACAATAATAATGACAGTGGTTATAATAATAATAGTAATAATGATAGTATCACCTATTATTAATAATAGTGATGGTGATTTTGATCTTTATTTTTTGAATTGCTATTTTTTAAAATCCTTTTGTATGATTAATTCTTTTTTCTGATTTCATCATTTAATATTTAATTTTTTAGAATTTGGACTTCGTGATTTTTCTAAATTGGGTGTTTCAAGTTGAAAAACTCGGATCACGGGTTTAAAAAGTTAACATTTTTTTTAAAAGACTTTATAAATTTTTTTTTAATTTTTAATCGGGTTATTCCAACCACATAATTTGGACCATAGGTTTGATAAAATGTTTCGTGTTGACTTAGATCTAATTAGCCTTTTTACATATTTTTATAAATGATTTTTTATATATGTATTTTTTTACCTATTTTCAGTGCTTGGATATTATTTTTTGTTAAAAAAATAGTCAAATCCCACGGAAGATAAATGCTTGGCATTAATAGTGGATCCAATCATATAACAACTATATTTTTTTTTATTTTTTTTAATCATTAACAGAAGCACACAACCTACACTAGTAGGCTTAGCATTAATAGTTAGTTGTTAGTTGTATAACCCATATAAGGACTAAATTGCCCACTATTACAAAGTTAGAAGGTTATCTTGCCCCCTTTTACAATTAGCCATTTTTTAAGCTCAAACTCTCCATTTAAATTTTTTTATATATATATAAACCATAACATTAGGCTTTGCTTGATAGTTTCAATATTTTTCACTTATACAAAATATTTCTTAAGGATTATTCTTTTCTTATCTTTTGTTGGATTTTTTTTGAGAATATAGGTTTTTAAATTTACTCGAAACACAAAGTAAAGAATAAAAGTTTTAGAAATGTAGACGATATATTTTTTCAATTACATTTAAACACCTTTTAATTTCTTATGTAGATAGAAATAATTTTTTATTATATTGAAAAATAGCTAAAAACTAAATAAAATTATTTTATTGATCTCGAAACATAAATGCTTTGAATGTGTATTTAAAACCAAGTAAATCTATAATTGTTATTAAAACCTTCACTTGAATCAAACATCTATATATGTTATTAAAACATTCAAGTGTATCAAATTATTTTCAAAACAAAGATGAATTATATTGATTTTTTTTCTTCATTATTTTTTTTATCAAAATAATATTATTTTTACTTTTTAGCTCAATAAAAAATCAAGCGACAGCCATTATTTTTTTTATCAAAATAATATCATTTTTACTTTCTGCATAATAAAAAAATTTGATTGATCCTGGTAGCTCCGATCATTCGACTCAGCCCATGACTCGAGACATGACGAGATCGACTCAGGGGCTAGGCTTTAAATGCATTATAAAAGAATAAACACTAAATATGATATGAAAATTAATGAAATTGAATAACAAGGGA
>Ga0307510_10008799_pt1 | contig 12033 bp, 7 predicted proteins | sample 12_EM_MG_FD_207224 | JGI IMG/M metagenome (GOLD analysis project Ga0307510, IMG submission 207224) | Populus trichocarpa ectomycorrhiza microbial communities from riparian zone in the Pacific Northwest, United States - 12_EM | ecosystem: Host-associated > Plants > Roots > Unclassified | place...
GCGTTCTACGCTCTTATTGTCGAGGCCATGGCCGATGGCGGGGTCATGATGGGGTTGCCGAGGGCGGAAGCGCAGATGATGGCTGCCCAGAGTAAGATATTACCATTCTATCTCCCATCCACTCACTAGTTCATTTGTTGATGTAATTGGGTGTGGTGGGGTTTATTGTAGCTATGCAAGGTGCCGGCAGAATGGTTTTGGCTGGTCAGCATCCGGCAATCATCAGGGAGCAGGTATCAACTCCAGCTGGCTGCACTATCTGTGGTTTGCTCATCTTGGAGGACGGAAAGGTCCGCTCGACCATTGCAAGGACTATCCAAGAGGCCACCAATATGGCTGCAGGGCTTGGCGAGAAGTAGAGGGCTATTGCCGGAAAGTTGGCACATAAAACGGCACAGATAGATAGATACTAGATCGCAATACTAGACTTCCGTCCTTGGGGCAGATGGTGCGGCACTTGGCAAAATGAATAGTCTTACAAGGGAATTACGAATGGTGTTGGCTTTGACATGATGGTAGACAGAAGGAGATGATACAAACAGCCCACCCCACCATGAAGAGAAAAGGAAGGGAGGGAGGGGGGAAAGAAATTAGGCAGAAACTAGAAAACAAAGCCGTCCAGTAATTCTATGGGGCAACCCAGAGGATGCCTCCATCTTCCCATGGACTTCCATAGCCCATTTTTGTTAACTGAGCTCGACACCTTAAGAGCCTGTCTGGCTACAACGGTTCCGTTCCGTTCTCCCATACAAATGACCCCTTTCCTTCCATTTCAAAACGGAGAGAAGGTCATTTTCACAGCAGAGACGATCGTCCAACGGAACGGAAGTGTTGTGGCCAAATAGGCTCTAATCTAAAGCCCTCGAATATCACCTTCAGAAGTGGGAAAAAGTGTAGGGGGGGGGTCTTTTTTTTTTGAGGTTACTGTACATTTTGAAAACCGCTTTCTCGATTGGAGAAAGATACAAAAACAAACCGGACCACTTATGCCCCCCCTTTTGCTATACTATTTAGAGCGGACCCATCCTTAAACCACTGTATCTGACCTGTTGACGTGTTAGGAGTGGCTAGACAGAGGATTAGGTCAGGGGGGAACGATTACCTTCATTGAAGGTGTGGACTAAGTTCGTCTCCCATGGCTCGCCGTTCTTTGGAGTAAACTTAATTCTCATTAGCTTTCCAACAGCCAAGTCGGTTACGCGCACTGCAGAGTTATTAACTCTCTGCATATTCTACGTGGGGCAGGTAATACTTACAGTCAATCTTGTCATCAGGATTGATCTTGTAAACTTAATTCGGATATTGCACTTTTTTTTATAAACAAAACGGACCGCTCACGCCTCCGCCCCCCTTGCCATACTATTTAAAGCAGATCCATTTTTGGGCCATTGGATCTGATCTATTGACGTGTTAGGAGTGGCTAGACAGAGGATCAAATGACCCTTTTCCTTCCGTTTCAAAACGGAGAGGTCATTTTCACCGCAGAAACAGTCGCCCAACGCAACGGAACCATTGTAGCCAAACAGGCTCTAAAGTTCTCGAATATCACCTTCAGAAGTGAGAAAAAGTGTAAGGAAAAAGGAAATAAAAAATTGTTAGGGTTACTGTACATTTTTTAGGACGCTACCTCGATTAGAGAAGAGAAAGAGAAAAAAACGGACCGCTTATACCTTTGCCTTCTTTGCCATACTATTCAAAGCAGATCCATCTTTAAACCATTGGATTTGACCTGCTGACGTGTTAGGAGTGGCTAGACAGAGGATTAGGTCAGGGAGAAACAGTTACCTTCATTGAAAGTGTGGACCAAGGTCGTCTCCCATGGCTCGCCGTTCTTTGGAGTAAACTTAATTCTCATTGGCTTGCCAACAGCCAAGTCGGTTACGCGCACTGCAGAATCATTAACTCTCTGCATATTCTACGTGGAGCAGGTAATACTTGCAGTCAACCTTGTCATCAGGGTTGATCCTGTCATAGTCCTCAGGATTCTCAAAAGTCAATGGGAGCATTCCCTGCTTCTTAAGGTTGGTCTCGTGGATACGGGCGAAGGAGCGGGTGATGATGGCCAAACCGCCCAGGTGCCTGGGCTCCAAGGCAGCATGTTCCCGCGAGGACCCCTCCCCATAGTTCCAGTCACCAATAACAACCCACTTGACACCCTTAGACTTGTAGTATCTAGCGGTAGCGGGGACGGCATCGTATCCACCGGTGAGAGCGTTCTTAACCTTATTTGCTTCTCCGTTCTCAGCATTAATAGCACCAATCAGCATGTTGTTAGAAATGTTGTCAAGATGTCCACGGTACTTCAGCCACGGGCCAGCCATCGAGATGTGGTCAGTGGTAGTCTTGCCCTTACACTTGATTAAGATAGGGATACCGTTGGCGTCCATACCGTTCCATGGCTCGAAAGGGCTGAGGATCTGGAGGCGGTCGGAGGTTGGGGAAACCATGACACCGACAGCAGCGCGGTCAGCCGGAGGAGCTTGATAGGTGTCACGACCAGGGTCATAACCCTTATCGGGGAGGCCAGCACCGGTCGGTGGAGAAAGCGTAAAGTCTTTTCCGTCCTTGTCTTTGAGAGTATCGGTCAAGGGATTAAACCGAAGATCCCCAGCGATTGTGAAAGCTGTGACAAGATCCGGTGATGTAACAAAAGCATGGGTAGCGGGATTTGCGTCATTCCTTCCAGTGAAGTTGCGGTTATAGGAAGAGATAATAGAGTTGGCCTCTCCTTTCTTGACATCCTTACGGTCCCACTGCCCAATGCAAGGCCCACAGGCATTGGCGAGAACAACGCCACCAAACTCCTCAAAAGTCTGGAGCTGACCGTCACGCTCAATGGTGGCACGAATCTGCTCAGAGCCAGGGGTGACAGTGAACAGAGATTTGGCCTTGACACCATGGTCCAAAGCATCGCGAGCAATTGAGGCCGAACGAGACATGTCCTCGTAAGAGGAATTGGTGCACGACCCAATCAAGCCAACCTTCAACTCAGTAGGCCATCCGTTTTCCTCAACAGCAGCCTTGAACTTGGAAATAGGAGTAGCCAAGTCAGGGGTAAACGGCCCATTAACATGAGGCTCAAGCTCACTCAAGTTAATCTCGATCAATTGGTCGTACTCTGCGCCCTGGTCCTCCTTAAGCTCCTTGGAATAGACACGAGCAAAGTCTCCGATGTCCTTACGCTTTGTGGCCGCGAGGTAGTTGTACATGCTATCGTTAAATGGAAAAACAGAGGTAGTAGCGCCAATTTCGGCACCCATGTTGCAAATAGTACCCATACCAGTTGAAGACAGTGAATCGACGCCAGGACCGTGGTATTCAACAATAGCGCCAGTGCCGCCCTTGACGGTGAGAATACCAGCAACCTTCAAGATAATGTCTACAAGGGTTGTTAACGCGAGCCGATAAAAATCACGCAGTTGTGGAAATACCCTTAGGAGCGGTCCATCCGCTAAGCTGTCCAGTAAGTTTAACACCAATTATCTTAGGTGCTTTCAACTCCCAAGGGAGGTTGGCCATAACGTCGACGGCATCGGCACCGCCAACGCCGATAGCGCACATTCCCAAGCCGCCAGCATTTGGTGTGTGTGAGTCAGTACCGATGAGAAGACCACCAGGGAAAGCGTAATTCTCCAAGAGAATCTGGTGAATGATACCGGACCCAGGTCTCCAGAAACCGATATTGTACTTGGCACAAGACGAAGAAAGGAAGTCGTAAACCTTTAATATCCAGTTAGTACTAACCGAACTGAACTTTAGTCTACTCGCGCGGCCGGATTGAAGCCGGACACTTTGCATGGGCGTTGCCACCAGAAGGCCCTGTCGGTTGTGGTGGGACCATTCCGTTGTCCCATACAAATGACCGTTTCAAAGCGGAGAGGTCATTTTCACAACAGAAACGGGCGCCCAACGGAACGGAACCATTGTAACCGAACAGGGCCTAAGTGTCCGGCTTCAATCCGGCCGCGCTGGTATGGGAACAGAGATTCAAGTGACTGCGCACCTCCTTGTTGGTGGCCTCTGCTCTGGCAAGATCCTCAACACCTCCAACCCGAGCCTCAATCAAATGGTCACAATGCACGGTCGATGGGGTAGCAACTGAAGGCATTCCCGCACTCATAAACTGAAGAATTGCCATTTGCGCGGTCGCATCCTGGCAGGCTACACGGTCGGGTCGAAGCTTGAGGTAGGATTCACCACGCTCGATATCCTGTCCGTGCGGATCGTCCAAGTGAGAGTAGAGGATCTTCTCGGCATATGTGAGGGGACGGTTGAGGCGACTACGGACGATAGCCAGGTTCTCATTCATCTTCCTGCAGTTTGACGTAAATGTCTCTCAGCACAGACCCTTGACATGTGACGACGTGCCGCCTAACCCCACACCACCCCGGCACCAACGACAATGCTCATGGTGTCGAACGAGGACCAGAAATACAATCGCAGAACAGGAAAATATAGGTCTACACCCCTAGCAAATATACAGTTCACCGCTGACTGGTCGGACCTCAGTAATCCTGGCCTACGAGCCAATCAATGGGGACTGTACTTGTATATTTGCTAGGAGTGTATATTTTCCTGTTCCACGGTCGTACGAGTTTTTTTCTCTAAACAACAAGGGGTGAGGAAGGGGGGAAAAAGACACACTTATAATTGATGTAGTTTCCCTAAAAGCATAAGATAGTTAGCACTTGGTTCCTGAGGCATGCGCCTAACAACCGCCATTCCGAGTGAGAATATCGTGATGCCGCAACTGACCTTCTCCCAGTTTGTCATTTCAACTTTTCGACTGAGCGGATCATCGCCAACAGTGGCGAGCCCGCGGCACCCACGGCCCTGAAGTTCGAAGAAGGTTTATTAGAACAAAACCGGCCGGGTTTGTGGATTGAGCCTGGATAAACTTACAAACCTGAGGCTGGCGGTCTGTAATCCAAGCCTCCATTAGTCTTATTCCTCTAAAGCCCATAACATACAGTATGATGAAGCCAACCGTTATCCGGTAGCTTGCGGGGGAAGGGGGGAATCAAAAGCAAAAAGTAAAAGAAAGAAACAAGAGGAGAGACTTACGAGCTTAGAGGCCCGGGAAACCCTAGATAGCATTATGAGACGAGGGAACAAATCCTATAGAGTGAGAAAGGGAGGAGGAGGTGGTGAGGGAGAAGAGGTGGGGGGGGAAGATGGTGAGAGGAGCGAGGAAAGAAGGGAAACTACGGTGCAAAGTGCCTAAAGGTGGGCCCTCCAATGAAACGGGAATTCCATGGCAACCGATCGGAGTTGAGCCAATATTTGCCAAGCCCAGACAGCGAGCAGTGCTAGTACGGTATATTCTCATGAAAGTCGGAACGGCACTAAAGCGAACTAAGGTGGAACTAAGGTAGCCGAACCAACGGGAAGGCACGAAGGACGCCAAGTCGCCACAGTTGAAACATATAGAGGGTGGCGATTGGGCACGTTTCAAGGAAATCATCACTAGCGCCATTCTTACGTAGTATGAAATTTGAATTTATAGCGCCATTCCGACTCTCATGAGATTTTCCGGTATAGTGATTGAGGTGAAAATCATTTAAACCATCTACTCGAGTACTCTATGTACGAGTACTGTAAAATTGGCTCTGAGCAAGAAAAAACCCACCGAGGATAAAGAGTGAGAAATTGACATCAATTTAGCGCTGCGATAAAGTGCAGTACGGTATCGATTCAGTCCCCCTCCTCAACGCTTGAAAGCAACAACCATTCCCCACCTTTTTGTCCGCACTAAGGAGCCCCCACCACCTTAGAGAAAGGAATTTTTTGTTTTTTTTCCAAGGCTAAGTGAAACATTTCGCGGCCGGGGAACTCCGTACTTGTACCAGCCTAAAAAGCCTCATGTTGACCATCCCGGGATCCGCCATCCAATCAAAGCGGTTGTATTTGTGAAAATTACCGTATGAATGATAAGGAAAAACTCTCGAGAGGGGCGGGAGGAAAAAGTTCCTTCCATCCCCCCGACCCTCGGCCCGTGGCACAAGTTCAGACTACGGTATGATATGGTGCCAGGCACTTGAAATCAACCGAAAACTAACACAACAATAATTCTCGAAAAACCTCAACCAACCACCACCACATCTTTGAGAAGATATGGCTTCATAGAAGTGCTCAGAAGACTTCTCTTTAATTCTATGTTTTCCAATTTTCAATCAAAGCGATATTAGTGGAGATGGTAAAATTCCGAATTATCATACCCATGTATGGCCATTTTCGAAGTTACTTTTGCTAAGCCCTACCATTTATGTGAATTATGTAAGCAGAATGAATTACCTATGAGGGCTGATTTTTGTGAAATGCCCTGCACCATACCGTATCATACGAGTGCAGCCGATAGATATATCCGTCAAGTGCTTTTATCAGGGCACACTGCAACAAGAAAGTTCACCAAAGTTTGACCCACGTGACGGATATATCTATCGGCCGCACTCGTAGAAGGCTTCCCCCTCCCAAAACCCAATTATTAGTAACCTGATTGCCAAGACCTCACACCTGGGAGCTGTGTGTGGAGCTAAACCCATCATAGGTAAGTCCCCCAAAGAAGAGAAAGAAGAAAGAAAATAATCTAGAGACCAGTTTTCCGCCAGCCGCTTACATACCGCTACCATCCAGTCTTCCACAGCAACAACAAGTCAAATTAAGATAACCATGGGCGCTATTCGTCGTTCAAAGACAAAGCGTAGGACTCGGTATGGAAGAAAAGTCCCCTTGTTGTTTCCTCATTGATATAGCAAAGCTATTTGGGAAGCCCATCACTGACTATTGTTGGTTGTTGGTGACGGCGATGGCAGCGATATGGATCAAGTTCATTCCGACCTCCGCGATCCGAAACAGCTTGCTCAACTTAAGGCTTTAGTTCCGGACGAGGATAAACCAGGCCTTGGTCAATTTCATTGCGTTGAATGTGCAAAGTATTTTGAGAGCGAATGGAATATGGTCCAGCACCGTCGTGGCAAGAACCATAAGCGGAGGTAATAAGTATTCCCAGAACCTGTTTGTCCGGATCTTTCCCCATGATTCCTTGGCATTATTGGATTGCCTAACTTTGTCATTGGCGTAGGGTGCGATTGTTGAAGGAGGAGCCTTATTCTCAGAGGGAGGCCGATGCTGCGGCAGGCATTGGAACGGCAACCTTTTATCAGGCTTCGGAGAACAAGAAGGAGCAGGAGAAGATGGGCCAGCGGCTCGGTTCGATGGAGCTCGAATGATCATATCTGTACCTTTCTACAATATGCGATGTGGGGCTGGGCTGGAGATGATGAAGCCATATATACTCCAACCTTTCTATTTGTAACCGGTAAATTTTTTGCTGCGAGCACTGTATTGCAAACCTAGGCGCTAAAAAAAAATAACTTCAACACAAACCAGCATAAGTAGCAATATTCCTCATAATATTATTATAGCTCGTTGATCGATCGCCGTGCAAGTATCGTCATAAGCTAGCCTATCTTTTCACTCTCATATCACAGACTCTACCCTCTGAACTAGTAAGATTAGTCTATCTACCGATGCCTCTCCACATCTGACAAGCACAGAAATAAAAAGATACAGAAGACCTGGTATTTATCCCGCTCTCCACGCTAACGAAACAAAACCAACACCCCGCTCTAGTACTCCCCAAAATCACTATGCCCTGTGCTTTTCGCATGCGCCACAGCTGCCTTCTCACCCCTGAGACCGGTTTTGCAGATATTGCATTTGAGAGAAAAGTTTTTCGTATTAGTGAAATACTTTCTCTTCTTGAGTTCTCTGCAAAGCTCTAACGCCCCTTCTAGCTCCTCATCGTCGCTAGAACTGAAGATCCGCTTGTCCTTGGAGGGATCATTTGTTCGGGATCCGGCAGGCGATAAGACGATTGCGTCGTAGTGAATACCGGAATAAACCACAATGGCTCTGTTCGCTTTCCCCTCGTTGAATCGGATGACTTCGTTTGTAGAGACATCAATGGTGCATATCTATACTATCAGAGGGGAACCGGGTTCAGTGCATTAACGAAAACTAACCTCGAGCTCAAAAAAGTTTGCGAAAATGCCTAGCTCAATTCCTCCGCCCCAAGAACTCTCCATCTGAATCCATTCGCAATAACTGTCTCGCTTTTGCTCCAATACTGCTTCGCTGTAGGTGTCTGCGTTTTCTTGGATTGTAGTAGCAACGAGCTGGCGTAACTCGGTAGCTGAGTAAAGGGAGCCCGTAGCAACATAACTTATGGCCTAACCACAAGGTCTGTTAGAATTTTTGGGCTCGAATGGATAATTTGGAGGTACAGACCGAGAAAAGACAACTGTTGTCGTCTTCCATCACGCGCAAAACCATCGTTCCACGTCCACTCTTTAAGGGGACATCCGGAGGATCATCTTTGTTGATTTTGGACTTTAGGGACCGATTTAACGTCAACGGCGCATCGGGCTGTGAGGCCGGACCTTGCGTGCCTCCGGAGAAAGAAAAAGGAGCATTTGAATTTGCGACAGACTTCCCTTTCTCACTGTAAACAGCCACAGAAGGGGGATCGCTTCTGTTTGCAGTGGAGGTGTTGGTGATAGGCCCGGTCCCTCGAATTACTCCACCACCTCCGCCACCACCTCCCCCGCCCTCGGATATAATCAACTGCTCGCCTTCAAGTTTGGTAGGAAAATCTTTGAGGAGGGTTGACAATGGGTACCCGCTAAGCTGCAGAGATTTGGGCGGATAGCCATACTTGATTTCGATATCTCCGGATAAAGATGTTTTCGAGCGAACCTCTGAGAGAAACGAAGATATTGTCGTCTCTGGTGATAATGTGAGGACATGGGATCCGTTGGGTGCGCGGATTTTGATTCGCATCTTTGTTTATAAGTAAAAAATATGTTTGTAGAGGAATTAAGAGAAATAGGGATGTTTCATAGGAAGCTGGTCTGGGGGTTCCCGCCTTGGTTGAGTGAGCAGAGTACGGTAGGGGTGCGTTGGCGTTGGGAGGGGAGAGGAGACGAGGAAGCTGGGTCTTTTCACAGGACGGTATGGCAGGGTTCGTAAGCGGGAGGTAGCAACGCTCGAAAGACCCTCATAGAATATTGCGGAATTGATCCTACCGGTACATGGTACATCCCCTTGTGACCTCCTGTACTAGTACAGTGCGCACGAGCAAACTGAACATATTCTAAGGTGGCAAGCCCCTTTGCCCCCCAGCTCTGAGATCTGTCCTCTTTTGTGGTGGTGGTTGGAGTGGAGTCTCATGCACAAAGACACCCGAACACTTTTGTCCCGCCATCATATTTCCAGCCTTGCGGTGCAGACCTCGGTAAATAAAAACGAAATAAAGATATGAAAAAATTCAGGCCTTTCATCGTACTTGGCGATCTCGTTCTGCTGCAGCGGGGCGGAAGCACTGACAGTGGATGATGCCGCTCGCTTCTGAAGCCGGGGAGAAAAAAATACATAAAAACCAAGCTTCAAGACCTCCTCAAATTGTGCTATGAGTTGAAGTATGATAGTTATTGTTGACATCCGATTTCATTCACAACCTCTGATGTCATCTCCGCTAATTTAGTTTTTCGCCTGCGTGCCTGCTCTGCGGAGTTCGGAATATCCCATGATCTGCACCAGGATCAATTGGCTAACCTGCAGTGAGGATCATTGATATCTGACTCATTAAACCATAGAAAGGAGGAAAGAAACACTGTAAGACTTCTAGAACAATTCCAAGAGTAGACGTCCTTAGAGTAAGCGAGGAGTTTGATTGGTGCACGTTACCCCATAAGGATATGGTCTGCTACGGTAGTACAAGTCCCCCGCAAGTGCGGAGCGAACACGGGGGGGATCCTGGGGGGTGGGTTTCCGTTGCCAAGCACACTAAATCACCCATGTAAATAGTAAGAAAAAAGGGGATTTTTTGAATGAAAAAAGACTTTCTTCACGTCATATAGAACAAATTTATAAATGTATATTAAAATTTAAGAAAATAGTACAAGATATATACAAAAAATAGAAACTATCCAAAATTTACCAACGAGTATGACCCCCAGATGCCGCAATGACAGCCTCTATTCGCTCAGGCATCGAATCAATAAAGGTCAAAAGATGAACCTCAGAGATTCTTTGCCATTCCTCCTTAATAGCCTCCTTCATTTCCTCCTTGCCCTGGGGCCTCGCTGGCCGCTTGTTTAGGTTATCGTTCAGGATATACCAAACATTCTCGATCGGGTTCAGATCGGGGGAGGATGGGGGCCAGTCTAACTTAGGAATCCAATACTCCTCCCGGATCCGCCGGGTATAGGCAGCTCTATGAGCGGAGGCTCCATCCTCCATAAGCCAGAGAGAATGGCCTGCCCGCTCACTCTCCTGATTCCAGAAGGGCTGGAGCACCGGGATAAGGACATTGTCGACATAACTTCTGGCAGTTATTGTCCCCCAATTGTCCTTATCCCAGAGGACCAGCTCACTTTTCTTTTCTCCAAGAATACCACCCCATATCATTATGGAGTTCTTCTTGGGGAATTTGGGGAGGAGGCAATCATCATGATACTCCTCCCCAGTGCGCCGGGTGACCCAAACACGGCTAGTATGGCCAGATAGCCATACATAGCACTCGTCTGTCCATATCACCCGGCGCCAATCCTCTTTGCTCCAGCCCCGATGGGCTAGAGCAAATGCAAGCTGTAGCCCTCTCTTCCGCTCGTCAAGAAAGGGCTTTTTTCGGGCTACCCGCCGAGAATAACCCTCCATTCGAAAGGCCTTTTGGAGGGTTCGTTCACAGGCTTGCACACCGCAAGCCGCTGCAACTTCGGTAAGTTGCATCCTTCGGTGGGCTGCACTCATCGTGGCAGTTGCCACCAGTCGACGCCGAGTTGGGGTATCCAGCGAAAAGGTACGTCCTTTGGGCTTCTTCGGGGTTGAGGGGCCTTGGCATATGGCATATATGGTGCTAACACTAAGGTTTTGGTCTTCGGCGATTCGTCGATATGTCCAACCTGCAGAGAATCGCAGGGTTTGAACAGCACATCGTTTTTTATATGATGCACATTCACGTTGTGGGTCTTCCATTATGTGCTAAATTTATGTAAGTGTCCATTTATGATTCGATTGTATTTGGGGTAATTACTAACCTGGGCTTGTCTTTTTTTTGCTGTTGATACATCACAATATTTGATATTACTGATACTTCGAGAGAATATGCAAATACTGGGAAGAGTATTGGCTTTTTGATTAATCCACCCCCTTTTTTCTTACTTTGATGCTAACTACTTTTGCTATTTACACGGGTGATTTAGTGTGCTTGGCAACGGAAACCCACCCCCCAGGATCCCCCCTGTGTTTGCTCCGCACTTGCGGGGGACTTGTAGCTGTGGTCTTGTCTCCCGTTTCCTTAGTCATCTAGGTGTTGGACAGCCTGGGCCCGGGCGGGTGTTTTAATCAGTTTTTTTTTTTTGTTTGTTAATTCCGTGGATTGTTTCTAGGTGCTACCTAAGGTACATCCGCGGCATTCGGGAAGTATCCCATGGCAATGACACCCTACCCCCTCCAGCCAAGGGAAAAACAAGTCGTCCCAGGTCCCTCTGGTATGGAACCAACCGCACATATATCTCCAACCGGAAAGGCACAGGACAAAATAACCAAGATAATAAGCAGGACACTTGTCCGACAACCTAGCCGCCAGAAGCAGAAGACAACAAGAAAACCTTTCTGAACATCTCATGACATATGAAAAACAAAAGAAAAAATTGGTAACACAACTTGCGTCTGATCCATCATCATCCTGGGTGTAGGGCCGTCAGACAAACCCTCCCTCACTTTTGGCAGGAGCAAAGAAACCTTTTCTTGTGAATAACCTTATGCCAACCCAAGAGTAAGGCATTAGGGAAAGAGGTAGTAAACGGTAGGCAGGGCGGTGGTGCAGCCAGAGGTAGTTAGTGTTCGTTACGGGGCCTCCGGGGCCCTGAAACGGGCGGGCCCCGGCCTCAATTCCCCGCCCCGCCCCGGTCAATGGCCCGGGGCAGGGCCTTTCTTTTTTTCAACCCGTGCCCCTGCCCCCGTCCAGGC
>Ga0307510_10008800_pt1 | contig 12033 bp, 13 predicted proteins | sample 12_EM_MG_FD_207224 | JGI IMG/M metagenome (GOLD analysis project Ga0307510, IMG submission 207224) | Populus trichocarpa ectomycorrhiza microbial communities from riparian zone in the Pacific Northwest, United States - 12_EM | ecosystem: Host-associated > Plants > Roots > Unclassified | place...
AAAAACCAAAAATAAAAACGAAAACAAAAAAAAAAAAAAAAAAAAAAAAAAAAAAATAAAAAAAACACAACAAACACAAAAAAAAAAAAAAAAAAAACATTCAACACAGAACATAAGCTCACTTAGAAACACAATCATTTGCAATAATTCATAAGAGAAAGGGCAGAACAAGCCTCCAATTTCATACTAATGTATGAATTACAAATACTGCAGACATATTGCCCTTTTGCAGTAGCTATGCAGTTTAAGACCAAGCACACACATCCACATGCAGACAGCCAAACTAAAAGGAGCATACTTTCCTGGCAAGCACACTCCAGGTTAAAAGGAGTTTGTTTTTACTTTTAAGCCACACCCACATGCAAACCTGAGTAAGTGTTCGAGTAAATGGTTCGGTGCATCAATTCTTGTGAATTTCTTAGTAATATCATCAGATGTATGTTACATATTTGCAGGCTCTAAGCCTCCAGTTACCCAAAACATAAAAACTAGATGAAATCATAGTCATTGTTTGATTGGAATCCCTGTTAACAGTGCATCCAATCTGATGGTTGACTAGCTTGATTTACGTTCCACATAAGCAAAAGTAAGGTTTTGATACCATCTATGAGATAGATTCAAATGTCACTAAAGCAATACATGATATAGCATACCACAAACTATGTAATATGTCATTAGCTGTCAAATTCTACGAAGTCCAGGATGAGAATGAAATACCAGTCATTAGCTACAGCTGGGGAGAAGGAGGGAAGAAAGGGGATGGTGAAATAGAAAAGGGAGAAAATACATCACTTACATGGATAAATGCTGTGTAGTGACCGCCTCCCATGCTTCCATAGTGATTACTGATAGCATAAAGCATGTAACGATGGGATAACTGACCATTCTTGTAGGAAAGATGCGTTGACAAATCGAGATCATCAACAGGGAAGTCAACATATGTCTCTAGCTTGTTCTTTGCAGAATGCGTATACGAGAATCTCTTTAAATGAATAACCAGAATCTCTGGCAGTCTCCAGAGATCTAATTTTTTACTGGCTTGACGATGCTGCTTGCAACTTGGACAGTACCTAAAATTGCATAAGACATTTCCTAAGTTACAAGAATAAAAAAAGAAACACAAGACTACATTTCACAGCAGGGAACCTCCAGGTTTAACAAGTATAAACACACACACCCTACTTGATCACTTCTCAAGTGTGCAAATCCCCTGCATACATAATTCACAAATATAATGAGCAAATATACACCCACCAATCCCAGATACACATAATTCCAATAAAGATGCTGAGGTTGGTTAGTGGCATTTGTTGAGAGCAAAAATCCATAGCAAAAAGAAAATTGCACTTTTAGAGGCAAAACATAGAGCCATTTGATTTTTTATTGCATGTGCAACTCAAGTCATATTAAAAAGGAGGATAACATGAGTTGACTTAGAGAAAAAAAATTATTAAAAGCGATTTCAGAGCTAATACAGAGAACCTGATTGCTACAGCAAATGTGTATATAATGACAAGCCGCTTCTACCAAAAGGTTCCTTAAGCTGTAAGACAATATTGAAAATCTTTGGACATGACTAAAACTCCTTGTTTATCTACCAAAATAGAATGTCAATGCGAATGGGATGTTCGCAAATGAAAATAAGGAGCTATAAAGAACAAAAAACTAACTGACAATAGCATTTCTGCCTAAAAAATCACATCTTCAAATACAAATACTTTCCAAGTAATAATTATGAGAAACGAAGTGCACTGACCACATGTCTTCTGGTCCAAGAGGTTCCTCCTTTAAAAATGCTTCTAGGCAGTTGTATAGAGAAACAGATTCCTGAGGTCTCTTTGCAAAAAATCCAGACTTGAAAATCTCAGGTAATGAGCTAAGAAGGCTTGTGTCATACTGTTTAGTCAGTTTTTCTGGCCAACAAACAAGCACGTTAAACCGCCTGTGTAATCCTATCTTCGGTACAGGCTCATTCATTACTATATTTTCATCCTTGACCATTCCCTTCTCATCTGTTAAATAAAACTGTAGTTCAGAATCTGATGGTAACTCAACCCCTTTTGCACTACAGGGTTTTGCATCCCCATCAGGAGAGGAACTGGTGTTATCCACCATCCCTTCCACTTCTTCAATTGTAGTGCTGTCCAAGTCATTATCCAAGGTACCATCAGGAGGTATCCGAAATGGAGCAACCAATTGCAGATATAGATTATGAATGTCAGACCCACTGACAAAATTGTGGACATTCCCTACTAGAGGGATTCCAAATGCCTTCCAACTTGAAGTAAGTTTCCCATGGAAGTAATGCCTGATAATATAAAATCAATCAGAGACCTTGGATATGGGAAACTAAACAAAGAATGAAAATTATTCTTGTATCAATCAAAAAAACTCACAAGTACTTGTGAGTACACGTTTTCATTGAGAATCACAGATTGTGATAGCAGTATTCACATACACACTTCTCCATATACTGATGCATAAAAAATACAAGCAAACTAAGAACTAAACATAAGAGCATGAACATGATCCAAGAACTAGGAATACTTACTCCTCCATGTGCTGATGCATAAAAACAACCAAGGGAGAATTGTCAAAATCTTTTTTTAACCGATAAGCAACCAAGCGGTCATTATCCCTGATTAAGGACAAATAATCTGCTGGCTCCTCTAGAAATCGTATAATGCGATTGTTGTATACCTGTATAGAACTCTACTGCTTAGTGACCAAGTTAAAAATATATGAGAAAATTAGAACCCACCAAAAAGATTCAGATTTCATAGCTCCAAAATACCTCCGCCACCAATAGGGTCTCATCAATCCCTAAAGAACATGCAATGCTTAGAGCCTGGATAAGATCTTCACATTTTCCAAACTTCGGCACAGAAATGGTATATGAAGATGGTTGAATACTGCCATCGGCACTAACAACTGTCAAAGTCATAGTCCGGGTATTTGTTGATGGTAGAGGTAGTGATAGGTACATAAATGGATCAAATGTAACAGAAACCTTTCTGCAATCAGGACAAACTAGAGTTGATTTATATTGACCCTGCAATAAAATAAAAGATATGATGTGAATGAACATATGGCTTAAACAGTTACCATATTAGCATGCAAAAGCCACCAATTTCAATCTCAAGCAAAAGAGATAATTAGGAGCGATCTAGAACCATAGAGATACCATATTCAGATCATTGACTTTAAATAAGGAGATCCACACTAGTAAAAAAAATTCAAATCAATTATACATCAAGTTACATTAATCTAGCCATATATAGTCAACTTAGTCTTGAATGTGGTTTTGGTTCTCTGTAAGGATCACAAGAGGCTCCCTTATGCAACCAAACAAAAAATAAGATTGATCTGTATGTAAGGAATAGAAGCCAACTGTTAATGCAAGAGAGAATCTAACAAAATACATAGAAATTAAAAACCTGAAATTTAACTCATTAGTACATAAATAGTAAAAAACTGAAACTCAACTCATTAAGAGCTCACAAATTAAAACATCTTAATAACCTCTATCAAAGATTATTCCAGAAATGGAAGTCTTAACTGACCATTGAAAATGTTTTATGCTTGTCTAGCATGTACAAACAAATTTGTATTCCATACATATTACTATCAGCAAATTGCAAATAAAACAAGGAAACAAAACACATACCTGGCAAACATCGACAATAACAGAGTCATTGCGAGCCACATGATTCTGCCAATATTCATCAGCTACTTCTTCATCTGGCCGACTCTCCTCATCTTTGGCTTCTACATAAGGTTTGGATTTCACACGATTCAGATCCTCATGGAGCCCATCCAACAAAAAAGCAAGGAGTTCCTACAGAAAATCGTGTATCAAAATTCAGAATACATATATATGTTATACTGTGTCCCTTGAACCATTCTTAAGAGAGCTAGACAGACTTAAAATTTTGGAGCAAGAGAACCTAATAAACCTGAGAATCATGCTGATTAAAGCCACTGAATTGAGGAGCAAAACGAGCAAGCTTTGACTTGAATGTTCTTGGAGCCACGGGAGTTGCTCCAGGAGCCCACAATCTCCTTAACAAATCCCCGAAAGCTAAGGCAATCTCGCCCTGGAAAAGACAACAAGCTATGACTGATAAGAAAGCAGACATGATGGGCGATTTGAAAAGAGAAACAATTAGAGAATCATCAGGTATGATAACCCACATTCATCCCCAAAGGGTTCTTGTGGTTTACTTCTCTACCATAATCTCCAAGAAAATAGTCTACAAGCTTTGGTGTGTGTGCTAAGCACTGAATGGCACTATTCATGAAGCAAGTATTTCCAAGATTCTGTAATCCTGTCAATCCCAAGGAACCAGCTTCTCCAGATCTGCCGAAAAACGCTGAAGAATTGCTGCGGAAAATACTGGTGCTTGTATTGCCAGCATTTCCATTCATAGCAGTTGAAGTTCCAGAAGAATGTATTCCGTTATAATTTTGTACAGCCATATCAGCTTTCTTCCCTTCTCTGCACTTAATGCTATCAGATAATCCATAAATTTGCAACTCCAGGAGAAGCTGTAAGGAAAAATGATGTTGATGACACGGAATCAGTTAACATGCATAACATGTCATGGAATGACCAAACAAACTAGTCTGTGCAGACATGAACCACAAGATATGTAATTTTATATCAGATCTGTGTATGACCAATAAGAGATTCCAGAAAACCGAACAAAAGAAATGTACATGAAATCCAGCACTAAAACAAACATTGAATTACTGAGGCTTGGACTCTCAGTCCATGTGTTTTTCAGGTTGCACGCAGCTTATGCAGCAGGGTATGTTGGCTACCAGCTATTGGAATAGATGTTTTGAGGGTAAAGTTTTGTGCATTATTCTAAGTGTCATGCAACTAGATATAATTGGAGGATTCGAGTGCCAAGCTGGGATCTCTACATCGAAGTATCTTCTGTATGGACAGCAACCTGTCCAGTATTCTGACTTCAGTGAATTTCTTTATCAGAAAGGAGTGTCCTGAATAACTGCTAGATGTGAAAAATAGGCATGGAAGTGGATTACGATTTGGATTGTACCTAAATAAAATAAAATAAAAAATGAACAGGAACAGGAAACCCTTAATTATTGGTCAATATGATGCAGCCATCCACCCAAATTTTGAACTTTTATTTATGGAACCCTCAAATTTTGAACTTTGTCATCTGAACCTCTGTCCTTGTTTTAAACAATCAGTTAAGCAAGAGATGAAAACAAATTAGCAAAATGATGACGCTGTCAAGCTGGAGATGTAGCAGAGCAACCAGGACGGTTCCACTTTATGTCTAAGATCTTTGACCACAGCCACAAGAATCAAGAGCTATAGATGGAATAGAAATTTCAATTAATGACATCAAATCTGGGATTTTTACAATTTCATTGGTTCAGTCCTTCCAAAGGAGAATTCTTCAGATTCTTATTGGATTTTTTTTTTCACAATTTATTGAATCTGTCAAATTCCACGAAGCAGCCATAGACTTGTCACAATCAAGATATGTCAATTGCACATTGGTGAGCAGTTTCCCAAAAACCACCACACCCAATATCACTAGAATCACACCAACTTACAGCCAAGTCAATGCAGCACATTGTCTAGCTTAATACCTAAAACTAGCAATCATGAATCCATTCAACATTTCAATCAACATGGTCCGCAAAAGTCCAATAACAATTTGACAATTTCAAATAGCATTTGACAAAGTTGAAAGGGAATGGCCAAATACCAGTCCCTGAAGGATTTAAGGGTATATTTTTTATTTTGCAAAGATCTATGCGCATGCAGCATAATGACCAAAAGGTTACAAAACAGCTACAACATAATTTACATTTTTTTCTAGAAAACATTTTTTTTCCTGATAAGTATACAAATCTACTGACACGGACACCAAGAGGCAAGAAGAACCACTCATTTATAGAGAGAACCAAGTTCAATGACAGTACAGCACATGAAAACACAAAAATTATGTGATTGATAAAATTCAAGAACCCTCTTCATTAACAAAAAGTTGTCTAGCTCGCCAAAAGCATATAGTTCAACCCAAAAAATCCAAAAGGAGTTGAGGGCTGACTCTTAATCCTCAGATATTTACTTGCTTTACTCCTTCCACAATACCGAAAATATGTTGAGGATAAAACCTGAATATCTTTGTTCCCTTTAACAAAACAACAACTTCTTCAAGCATTTAGCTCCTGGTCAACTGAAAGTGTCATAACCCAGTGGAAGGCATGCTAAGTAGGCATAAAATTGCCATGTCACATGTTGACACCATTACACCATCTGAAAACTTATGTGTGGCTTCAAATAGATGTTACATCATATTTTCTTCTTGTCTCCCATTTACTCGTACTTTTCATCCCCAAACCTAAGTTTTACCTAGGTAGATGATGGCAATATTTCAGGACATTGGCAGGTGAATGATGCCAAGGTTAATGGCATACAAGTCAAACCAGAATGTAATATCTATGTTCACACCATCCCATCAATGCTCATGTGCACATGTGTGTGTGAGCAAGCGCATACACAAGCATACGTATGTAAAACAAAAGAGCTCTACATCAAATTTAGGAATATTAAACTTGGCATCTCTTTGGATTTTTAGGAGAGGGGTGGAAAAGGAGGGGGGCAATATATATTCTTAATTCATTTTGCATGGTAACTTCACAATCAACTGGTGGATCATTACAAGAACTAATTTATACTTGGTTTCTTTCACTGAAACCAACAATCTATGAGAATTAGAGATTGTATGAAAGCTTAGACATCATAACTCACTCAAGTACATTCAGAAGGCACCAAGAGCATCATTGATGATAGAAGTGAGAAGCTTCCCACCAGAGTTCTCTTGAAAATTGTATGACAGGTTTAAAACAGTTTTCAGTGTTAGATAAATTAAATATTACGGAAATGTGCAATGGGTGCGGTGCTACCAAGCTTAGCTTAGACCTTAGCAAAATACTTAACATTAATTCCAAGTGATCTAAGATCAAATCCCACTGACAGAAGGGATGGCAAGGATGGGAGGAAGACTGCCCCCCTTGCATGGCTCAAATCCCAACATGCTTCCCAATGAAGCAAAAATAATGATGCTGATGATGATTACAACGACTGCATGCCCAGGATAATTGATGTAAACATCATTTTCAGTCTCTCTTGGAAACCCTAATTGCTGTGTATGGGCATGGTTAGTAATACATATAGGAGGAATTTGATCCCAGCACTTATGTCTACAATCATCCAGGCTCTAATATCAATTATAACATGATCTAGCATATATTCATAGTAATCATGATTTCTAAGATAAATTAAAGAATCTAAAAAATAAAATAAAAAACACTTACCTCCTGATCAGACTGCTGCTGACAGTCCTTCGGGAACTTAGTTTTGTCATTTATGAAAAAAAGAGCCGTCTGCCCCGAAAAGTCCCAGATGCGAAGCTGTACAGCAGCAATAGTTGGACTCATTAGCCATTCATAAAGTTACCACTACACCAGCTGGACGAAACTCTATCTTACCATCTCAGAATCAAGACTGAAAATCTTGCAGGCTCTTCTGAACAGCTCAGTTACATTGTCCTGGAAAAATTATAATGAACATAAGGTATGTCGTTGAACCAAAGACATCCTCAACAAGCTTCATGGCCAAAAAATTGCAAGCATAAAAGCACGAGAAATTAGATGCAGGCAACATTGTTGAAGCAAAACCATTACTCAAAGAGTAAGGAAACCCAATTGTGACTGGAATTCTTAAAATGCTTGTATCAATTATATAACTATCATGATGTCAAGAACACTGACACAAATCAATGTCCCAGATTTAATTGATCACCAAAGTCTATTCACAGAAAGTAATTGCAGCATAAAAGATGTGCCAATAATTACACTCAACTCAAACTTACACAGTTGAAGAACATACCAAATACAATACATCTAAGAACGTATAGAAAAGCATGAAGAGTTGACGGACCTACAGATTCTCAGAAAATTGATTAAATAATACACACTTTCAATTGGAAAAGTGTAGGGGTATGATGTCCTCTAGTTTCAAAATCATAGGGTCCCTAAGCTTTCAATAGACTGTTCAGTACGACTACAGTATGAACAACCAAAACCAAGATTACAAAATGGATAATACTCCTCTGAAGCTAAATACGTTTCTTAATTAGTTTCCTGTCTGCAGTGCAAAATGAAATTAGGCTCAACACCGCTCAAATAGGTTTGACTTCCAAGTACTTAACATTGAAAGACAGAACCCAAGTGATAATAAGAATAAGAATAGTTTGGATTCTCCACCTGAGCTTCTATCTCTACCTGCTTCCAACAAAATAAGAAAAAAGAGGGGCTTAGTCTTGCAAAGTAGAACTTAAGAGCCCCTTCAGATTTACAAAAGTGCAAGAAAACAGGTAGGTAAAAAAGTTCAGATATTTTTATATCTAAACAACCATGTACCTCAAGTGTTTCAACTGTTTTTATTTGAGGATTTAAATTTGACCTAAAGACAACTGGTCCTTTACTCAAGTATTTGATCATAAGAAAATCCACGGCCTCCAAGTCAAACTAGGCCACTGAATTGCTGAAGCAAAATCACTCTCTTTTGCAGCTCATATCTAGTCTTCCACTCCTATATATTCTCATTAAATAGATTTTTGCACCATAAATTTAAATCCATTGACTAGAAAAGCTAAAATCTGGACTTTGGATTGGAGATCCATGCTTTCACTTCTCTTTTCCATTAGGCTTCAATAGAAACAGTCAAGAGTTAAGATCATTTGAATTCAAGATTGACATTGCAAAAATAGCAGCTTATTTGGTACAGGTTAATCGAAGAAATTATCAGAGTCCAGACACTATAGTACTGTAAAATGTAAGTTTTGGGAACCAAAATAGCCAAAGCATGGATAAATTAAACTGACCTTTTTGATAACTTTTACTCCTAATGAATTTGTCTCTCGCAATACAGAAAGCCTGAGTTGTAAAGGGTAGACATCTGACATGTCATCTTCTGCAGCAGAAAAGGTTTTTCCACACTTTGCTGCAACTTTAGTGTCACTGTGCCTGAAGAGAGAATTAATATGAAGTAACTCCAGTTTTATAGATAACAAAATAAAATAAAGCAACCAATAGGGCTTTACTTCTTGCATGAGAACAATAAACAGTATCCTAAAAACCAATATGCATTTAAATTTTTAATCAATCACATAAAAGACATACCATCATTATAATAAAGAGCAAAAAAGAAAAGGTAACTTCCATATTTATCAAAGTTCAAATAATAAAAACACTCCAACAGGTCTTTTGCTAGCTTCCAAAAGATTTTAGGCTGGTTGCAATGGGAAGCTTCAAGCTAGAAATTTCTAATTCATATGGATGTAACCATCCCTTATGTTTCTCGAATGAACTTCATTCAAGATGAATAAAACTTTCAAAAGCAGCACAAGCTGCATTGAAATAGTTAGCTGCCAGACAAAAAATTCCAGATGATTTTTGTTGCCCCACATTGCCAAAACTGGCAGAGTAGTTTCTCATGAATTTACTCAAGTGTATCATAGGGAAAAATAGTTTCAACTGCACTTGGAAGACTGTAGAGTCCATCCCTTAATTACAAAAAAGCATCCAACAAATTCATGAGTGATCACTAGAAATTAAATTATAACTACAGCATTCACACAGCTTTGGAATTGAAGGCAAATGAGATATTGGGAGAAAATGCACAAGATTGCAACAGGATAGAGTCTCCTTGCAAATATCTCAAATACCAAAATTGGAAGAACTGGCATGGTGCGGATTAAAGTCATTATTTAGTAATTAAAACGATGCAATGTATAGAACAAATAGCAACAGATTCGTATCAAAACCTCATTTTGGCCTTGAAACACATTTATAATGGCAAAAAATGATCAACTACTCCCATGCAACCCTAAGACAAAGAGTTGTTTAACTAATTATTAAAAGCTTTTATGGTGAGGCAAAAATAAAAAGACAAATGCTAAGAGGATTAGGTGAAATGAATTATCAACCATAAACAAAAGGCTATAACCGTATTCAAAATGGAAAAGAATAAATTGATGAAGTGAAGCAACACTACTTATGGGATCTTCAAGGAATCATTCCAATAACTACTTCAGTAATTAGCATGCTAAAGAATAACAACAACTACTAAATGATATTAAAAGAAAAAAGAGGCATCTAAAGCACAAGTGCCGTCATGCTAAAGAATAAATTGATAGAGTGAAGCAGCACTACTTACAGGATCTTCAAGGAATCACACCGATAACTACTTTAGTAATGAGCATGCTAAAGAATAGCACCAACTACTAAATGATATTAAAAGAAAAGAAAAGCATCTAAAGCACAAGTGCTGTCATGCTAAAGAATACCTTCAGTACATATTTACATAAACCTTGCCAAATTCTCACAAAACTACCAAAAACTTAATCTAAAGAACTTACCATTTAAGTGCCTGCAACCACATTTCTCCAGAAACCAATGCAAAATCCCGCCCGGAGATACCCACTTCACCACTTTCACCATTCTGCAAAGAATTCTCTTCTCTCCTCAAATTAAACGCAAGTTCTGGATTGAAGATGCTATTTATAAGCTTCATAGGACCTGCATACGATGAAGGTGGAGTTGCCATAAACAGAACCCCTCTATTCCCATCTGATTCATCCGACGTCGTTGCATCTTGTGCATCCTTCCACCACCTAATCACCCAAATCAAATTGCAAAATGCAGGCCGGCCCACGTCATGAAAACATTAAACAAAAGAAAAAAAAAAGATTCCCCTTCTTCTCTTCCGAAAAATCATATCTAAAAAGCAAGCCTCGAGATTGAATCCTTAAACAACTCAAATCCCAACCCAAACCAAACCAAACCCATTTCATAAATTGAATCAAACTCAAAATGGAACCAAACCCACTCCATAAATCAACGAATAAAACCACAAAAACAATCTACTTAGTAACCCCACACTGTTTCCCAAAAAAACAAGAACAGAATTTGAATCCTTTGATCTTACATTCCTTCCTATTGCTACTTATTTTGAGATTCAAAATCAAGATTTCTATTCATTTATTCCCTCTTAAGTTTTGAAGTTGATTGATTTAAAATTCAAAAAAAAGAGATTAAATTAAAAGGAGGCAGGCATCTCTGTTTTGGTCTAGATTTGTAAAATGTAGACCCTTCAAAGTATCAGATAAAGTAGTTGAGAGAGAGAGACCTGTAAGGAACAAAGTAGACTCGCTGGTCGTTGTCTGATTCGGGTAACTGAGTTGAATCGGAGAGATCTTCAGAGAGACCGTTCTCCATTGGAGAGAGAGAGAGAGAGAAAGAGAAAGAGAGAGATTTGAGTGATTTTAAAAATGGATAAAAGAGAGTAATGCAATGCAAATCATTATTTTTAATCTCTTTTTTGTAATAGACAAAGACAGACGAAGAGCATATAGCGGTAGTGGATTTTGCCGGGAGAGAGCTGGAGCTTTTTTCTGTGAAGAGGATTCAAGAAGGGAAAATAAATATATAAAATGCTATAATAATAATAATATGTAATTTAAACTCTAACAAATTAATTTATTTTTTATCTTAATAGAAAGAGTGTTTTTTTCGTAGTTAGCCTTGTTAAGTTATTTTTTTGTAAGGAAAGAAATCAACAATCTCAGATATATATAAACGTTATTTTTTTAAATAATATTTTTTTATTTTTAACATTAGTATATTAAAATAATTTATAAATACCTAAAACATTAATTTAAATTAAAAAATTAATTTTTAGAAAAACTATAGCATAGCCGTAAAGATAGATATAATCTTAAATCTCAGAGTTACCATTTAAAAATATTTTTAAAATAGTCTAAGAAATAAATTTAATGTAAATTAATATAAAAAATACCTAAAAATATTTTTTACAATAAAAAAATATAAACAAATTGATAAGCCCGGAGATAGCATATGCTGGAATCTTCACATCATTTGAAAAATAAAAATAGCTTCTTATATAGTAATAAATTTGAT
>Ga0307510_10008801_pt1 | contig 12032 bp, 6 predicted proteins | sample 12_EM_MG_FD_207224 | JGI IMG/M metagenome (GOLD analysis project Ga0307510, IMG submission 207224) | Populus trichocarpa ectomycorrhiza microbial communities from riparian zone in the Pacific Northwest, United States - 12_EM | ecosystem: Host-associated > Plants > Roots > Unclassified | place...
CATGGAAAGTAAAGGGGTTGGCTTGTCACAAGTAGTCTGTACTTTCCAAATTTTTACTTTTTTTACACAAAAAAAGCAATAAAAGCAGTAAAAGTAGCAAAAAGCAAATGAGGGGTTTTCCTGATGCTATGGCAGATGCAGATGGGTGAGACCTGGCCAGGAACCTTTACAAGTCGGTATTCTCACCAGCAGATAGCTTGAGGGTACGTTATTATAAGAGAACCACAGAGGTGCTTCGTGATGCCGTGATAAGACTGCGGAGAAGGAAAGGGAGAAGAATGACTTCAGAGCGTTGGGTGAATTTTGTGCATTATGGTGCGTCATTCTAGGACATCTGGTTGTTATGATTAAATGATTAATGCGTTTAACCTTTATCTAGTTACCACAGTTTGGTTTACTGTTAGGCTCGTCAACTTTGACCGCGGGCATGAACATCATCAGACAGGGATAGTATATTACCAGTGTATGTTTACCAGCGAATGTAGTGCAGGGACAATATCAGGCTTTAAACCAGTCGGAGCCGACTCACGCTATGAATCGGCGTAATTGATTGTAAGACACGTGATAGATCAGAAAGAGGATTCCGGGTGTCCACATCTATCTTCACCAGTGGCGGCGTCAACGCAAAGAGCGGTATAATAAACGTGCAGATCGCGACTTTGCGAACGGGCTGAAATGGTATAAGGTCTGAGACGCTTCTCCTGTGCTGGGCTTGCGTGAGCCCCTCTCCTCAACTGACTTGACATACCACACCAATGGATAACCCTTGAGCTGTTGCTCACATTGCTAGGATATAGCCATGACACAGCGTACCCGAAGCTGGATGTGCTCACAGGCTGGCGCGGTACTAGCGCGACGAAAAGTGGGACCAGCCCTGTGGATAGGGCAAATCTTCATCGTCGCTGGTGGCCGAGAGCCAACGCAAGTGTGCATGATGAGGTGACGGAACGGTACTTCCTGCCTCTTGCCGTGACCGCTACGCCCTCCATTCCGAGCGTGGTCATGTGTCGCTCTTCTTGTTCGAGATTCCATCGCCAGCGCGATTTCCTTCGTTTGGTATCCACATCCCTCAAGAGAATCGCAAGCGCAGCTTTTCGCTCAAAGCCGCACCTCACGCGTTGATGTCCTACGTTACTGTAAACACGGCCATGCACTAGACACGTTGCTCATGTATGTTACTGTGGAACGGGGCTGGGATGCAGGAAGATGAAGGTCAATCCGATGGTCATGAGAGAATCTCTCACCACATGAGATGCCTCATCCCTGATGCAATTTGATGGGAACAGCTCCTCAACAGGAGATTAAGAGCAAGATTAATGATGTTTTTGAACTGGGCTCCTCAAAATCGAAGAGGTGTCGCATTGCTGGGACAATAAACTCACCTTCCAAAAAAAAAAGATATCGCATACCTGGCAACTACCATCAATAGGGTTGAAGATTTGTCCTGGAGCATGTTGGAAAATGGTGTCTGTTAGAATTCATAAGTGATTCAAGTGAACAGTAAAAATATTGGCTGAACGAAACCCCGATGTAGGTATAGCAATCCGTGTGGCGGGTAGTGCATGTGCGGGAGGGAGTGATGGCACTGATGGCCTGGGTGTTGGATGGATAACAATTGGTACATGATTTACGTTTTACAGAGGCCTTCAGCTTCAACGCATATGCTGCATTGAGAGGAGTAGACTCGGACTGGGGAGTACTGATGACAAATTATGAGCATAGAAACTGATGCGTACTATTGACGCTCTGGCAGAAGCGCATGGCATCATCGTAGGCTAGACTTGTATTACATTATCGTTTATCTTGCTCACTCGCTTGCCTGTGAGAGATGGGGCTTCTTGATTTTTATCTAGGTGCGCTGCATCGTATCAAGTGCCGACTGGCTGTGTGTGATGTCCAAGGGAGTGCCACGTTTCTGTGTGTGGTCACAGTACACGTGTCAAAGGCCATGAACTCAAATATCATTGCTGTTGTCTCATCCCGACTAGTCACTTTCTTCTTCCGCAACACCCCAAATCCCCAATTCTCCGAGACCTGTGGTTTGTCTTCTGATTATTCGATTGGGCTATGAGTGACCCACAACGTAAGTTCGAAATCTAATCCCCATTGTATCGGCCCATCATCCTAGTACGGCCTGAAGCATTTTGCTAACGATTCCATCTTTTCAGATCATCTCCATGAACTTAATAGCTATATTCCCGTTATTCTCCACGTCGTCACGACACTACCAAGAGCTAGTCCGATCCGCATCCTCTGTATTCAAGCCCTGGCCAATGCGCTGGCTGAACGGTTCCTTTTGTCAGGACAACTAGACGATCTCGAACAATCAATCGCACACTATACAGAAGGGGTATTCCTCCCGCCCCATTGGGATAGACACGGCTAAGACATCGCCCAAAAATTGTTTTGTACGGCGAATCTCCTTATTCGCCGGGCTGCCCACTGGCACAATGTAGAGCCCAACACCATACAGCCCGAAGATGTCAAGTATTCCGTTATCTACCTAAGGTATCTCCACGGACAGTCTCCAGAAGCATTCAATATCTCACCAAATATGCTCAAAGAAAATCTTGTGTATGCGTTGGCACTCCAAGTTAGCTTGGAGCTTGGAGATGTGATGCAAGACATTGACGAGATGGTAGTCCTTTTCCTCGAGCTTGTTAACTCTGACCTGTGGACGGTCTCGACTGAAACCGTCAGGTTTTTTGTTGAAGTGCTTCGCCTCCGAGTCGGAAAATGGGGAAAGGGGAAAGAACCTCCCGCAAAGGTCATAGATGGCCTAAGGAAGGCGAAAGTCTGCGTGCCAGACAAACTCTCCATCAGACTCGCCTGGACCCTTCTCGACCGCTTCAGAATAACGTATTCAAACGATGATTATGAAGAAGGAACAGCCATCGTAGACAAGTTTCTCATTTCTCATTCCCCCGGGGATGACCTAAGTCAACACCGAGATGCGTTACTGATTATTACCATGTTCGCACAGCTTCGACTTCACGCGTCTTGGAAGCCAGAGCATTTGATGGAGCTGATCTACCGCATTCAGAACTACATCCCTTGGATTCCTCTTGAAGATCCCAGTCGTCCTTTCTACATTGAGCATCTCGCGACCCTTCGGTCCGTACACCTCAAAGACTTCGGTGTTGGGGGCTTTCATGAGGAGCATAGCTACGATCCAATGTTCTCTTCCCAGTCATCACTTTGGAAATTAACATTCCCCTCGATGGCGACTGAGGTTCAACGTCTCTGCACACTCTCCTATTTTCAAGTGACTGACATGGCAGAAATTGAAAAGGCTATCGAGACTTGTCGACTTCTAATTGCTTCTCACACTAGCGATGTGTCTAGACCCATTGGCGTCTACATGTTAGGCGTGCTCCTCCTCCGCGCATTTTCGTTGAAACATAACATCGAATACATCCACGAGGCGATTTCGATTCTTCGGGATGGTTCCAGCTTACCTATTACAGAACGCATTGGAGTAACCCCACCACTAATTGCCTCCCTTGGTCTCCGTTTCGCCCTATGCGGCTCCAGAGAAGACCTCGATGAAATCATGCAACTGCACCAAATAGCAAGCAATCACAGAGGTATCAAGATTCCTGACCGGTTCGACATTGCATGTGAATGGGCGCAAAGTGCACAAACGTATGATCACCCCTCCACGTCAACCGCATATCACCACGCACTCTCATTAATGCAGGATTCACTTACATTCGCCCCAACTGTTGACATACAGCACTCCCGCCTTGTTGCGATGCGCGACCATTACGAGACCCTGCCATTCGACTGCGCATCCTACCAGGTTCACATAGGTCAACTCCAGAGTGCCGTCGAAACCCTGGAACGAGGAAGAGCCTTGATCTGGTCAGAAATACGTGGCCTTCGTTCCTTGTCCGACCAACTTCGCGCATCTGACTCAGATTTAGCAGACAGGTTTGCTGCTGTGAACCAGGACCTCGAGGATCTAACCTTGACTCTCGCACAGAACAACTACGGTGATGGCGGGGAAGAGGTCCTTGAAGGGATGGGTCCATTTGGCCATCTCGTTGTGCGACAACAGAGGTTGTTAGATGATCGTGATAAGCTCATTTCCCAGATCCGAGCACGGAAAGGATTGGAGTCCTTCTTGAAACCGCTGTACTTCGACGATCTCCGTTTTGCTGCAGTGCTTGGACCAGTGATCATGGTCAACCACTGCAGATGGCGTTCGGACATCATCATCCTCCTTTATGACTCTCCTCCCTCCCTCATTCCCATGGCCGACGATTTCTATGACCGAGCGAACAAGCTGCGCGATCAGTTATTATGCACAAGGAAGGAAGGCCTCGAATCAGTTGAATACGATGACGCTCTGCGTTCTGTACTCAAGGAACTCTATAAGCTTGTAGGTCGCCCAGTGATTCAAAGGCTCAATGAGTTGGACATACCAGAACAATCTCGAGTTTGGTGGTATCCAACATCTGCGTTTTGCTCACTTCCACTTCATGCTATGGGACCAATTCCATCCGACCCTGACTCTTCTCAATATTTCCTCAACTTGTACATCCCATTGTACACACCAACACTCTCCACTTTGATCGAATCCAACAGATCGGGGTCACACATTTTAGGAAAACCTTCACTACTCCTCGTCGTACAGCAAGATAAAAATATGAAGGCAGCATTAGGCAAGGTGCACGTCGTACAGTCTGTCAATACTCAGGTGAAAACGCTCATCTCAGCGAGGGCGACACCCACTGCCATGCTGAAGCACCTCCAGGATCACCGGTTTGTCCATATAATATGTCATGGAATACTCGAACCAGGGAAGCCGTTCGACTCTTCATTCAAGTTCTACAGGGGCAATCGGCTCACGTTGCTAGACATCATTCGATCTCAACTTCCCAATGCGGAATTTGCGTTTCTTGCTGCTTGTCACACGGCAGAACTAACGGACGGGAGCCTTTCGGACGAGTCACTGCACCTGACTGCTGCGATGCAGTACTGTGGATTCCGGAGTGTCGTTGGAACGATGTGGGCGATGGCAGACAAGGATGGGCCGCGCTTAGCGCAGAACTTCTACAACTCGATATTCCTGGCAGGGGAAGGGCAAGGGGCATGCTATTATGAGAGAACAGCGGAAGCACTTCGGGATGCCGTAAGAAAACTGCGCAGAAGGACAGGGGAAGGGATGAGTTTGGAGCGTTGGGTGAATTTCGTGCATTATGGTGCATGATTCGGCGTTGTCAGTTAGTAGTCATGTTCATCTTGGGGGAGCATGGGCACTAACTGTTGGTTTGCAGAATAGTGCTATGAGGACGCAGTTATTGTAGGGAATCTGGCTCTTATGATCGCTGCGTTTTTACCTTTGATGCAATTGTGACTAGTTATTTGGTTACCCTATTTCGGTCTAGTTGCCAGGGTCGTCCACTTCGTCTGCGAGTGTGAATGCCATGAGATAGCACTCTATCGGTGAATATTTGCTAGTGGATGCAGCACAGAGACAACGCGAGATTTAGACCCAGTCGACCGCGCAAGGGCGTTATGAACCAGTGAATCAACGCGAGACAGATCAGACAGTGGACCTCACCCGTGGAGGCGTCAACGCAAGAGCAGAACAATTAATGAGAGTACAGATCGCGGGTTTGAAATTTATGCAAGAGCTGAGACGATAGAGTCGATGGGCTTGTCCTGCACTGGGCTCGAGTCCATCCTCTTCTCAACCGACCTGGTCATCATGTTGTTAAGGTGACCTCACTCCATGTGCGACCCTTTTTTCGGTTTCGACAATTGCAAATTCGCCGACATACCTCTTTTTGTCACCCACTCACTTCCTTGCACTCGCACCCTCGCCTCGCCTTCAACCCTTCCGTCTTACACCCTCGTCACCACTCGATCGACACTTTACCTCTCATCGAACAAGACTCACGGATCGCCCACATCGCATCGGCCGATGTCCATGTAGCACACGTCACTCCCTGGGAGTCCCTGCCCCCCGCCAACTGCGCCTCGGTCTGGACCACAGCTGTGTTGGAAGGATCTTTACAGTATATAAATGCATCCGGGTTACTTTTTCGTGCATTTTCTTATCCCCTTTTGATTTAGATGTTCGTTCTCCATCCGATACCTTCCTATTTCGCTTTATACTTTACAATTGACCATCGCCGCACGGTTCCTCACCCCCATCGCCTTCGCGCTCAACGCCATGCACCTCACAACAATTTAGTAAAATTTCCTGCATTTTCAGACACCGCTGCTCGTCGTTTGCGACGCCACGCGGCCTGTCGCCGGCAGTACCATCTTCGGGTTGGTCTTTTTTCCATCTTTTCCCTTCTACTTAGCCAGCACGTAGAATACTTGTCCCTACGTATAAAAACACTCTTGCCTGACCTAGTCAGAGGCAGGCAATCGAAGCCCAACTTTCCCTCGTTCCATTTTTGCGTCCTTTTCATCATCGCCTGACCGCCCGACCGCAACTGAAACCGAGCCGCTGTACCGTCCCTTGTCTGCCACTCTCCCCCTTCTCTCTGTCCCTCATGGTCCCCACCCTTCGCAGCCTACCAAAACTACACTGCTTGCCACTCGGCAGAGCTGACGAACGAGAGCCTTTCTGACGAGGTGTTGCGTCTGACTTCGTCTTATGGATCTGGGTGAATCCCTCTTCTCAACTGACTTGACATACCACACCAATAGACAACCTCGAGCTGTTGGTCATATTAATAGACTATAGTCACGACACAGCGTGTGCGATGCTGGGTGTCCTCACAGGATGGCGCGGTACTGGCGCGCGACGAAAATGGTGACAGACTTGGACCAGCAGCATTATGAATAGGACAAACCATCACCGTCGCTGGTCCCTGAGAGCCAACGCGAGTCCGCATAATGGGATGGTGTGGCGGTGCTTCCTGGCTCTTGCCATGATTGCTACGCCCCACGTTCCGAGCGCAGCCAGGTGTCGCTCTTCCTCTTCGAGATTCTATAGCCGTCCAACACCTGGGGCGACTTCCTTCCTTTGGTGTCCGCGTCCCTCGAGAGAATCGCGAGCACAGCCTTTCGCTCAAATCCGCACCTCGCGCGCCGATGTCTTACGTTGTCATAAATGATGCGCCGAACACGTTGCTCACGTATGTGACTGCGGTATGGGGCTGGGATGCAGGAAGATGAAGGTCCATGCAATGGGCATGAAAGAATCTCTCACCACATGAGATGCGTCATTCCCGTTGTAATTTGACGAGAACAACTTCTTGACAGGAGACTAAGAGCAAGATTAATAACCTTTTTGACTCGGGCTCCTCAAACCCAAACAGCTATCGCAGTTACTTTCAACTGGATAGGGTCAAAGATTTGTCCTGGAGGATGTCGGAAGGCGGTGACTGTTAGAAGGCACAAGTCATTCAAGTGGACAGCACGAACATTGACGAAACCCCGACGTGGGTACAGCAATTCGGGTGGCAGGTGGTCCAGGTGTGGGAGGGGGTGATAGCCTGAATGAGAACGCGTGAAAGGGGATCGTAACAGGTGTAACGAAAGGCTTGAGGCGGCAGCACACAAACAGAGGGAATGGAAACTGGTCTATTATATCGACAGGGTTCTCTCTCATCCTTCGCCGATGCAGGCGAGGGTTATATACAATAGAGTAAGGTCTAAGGCAAAAGTAGATCGCAAACGTACACAAAGTGTCCTGCATGTTCCTACAAGTGTTCCTATTCCAAATATAGTAAAATGCAAGTCCGGTGAGGGCCCGATTAATGAGGCGTCGCGTACGCTATTAACTTGACAGCTCAAGGCAGTGAAAGTGGGCGATTTAGGTTCGGCAGTAGAGCTTGAGGCGAGACGGGAGGGGATTTGAGCGGAGGCACTGGGCACCAGTGAGGAGCGACAGAAGCGGAGGACGAGCTGACGTGGCGCCGAAGGGTCATCATGTGGTCGAAGGTGGGCGATTTCGAGGGCTACAAAAAATCCTACCACCCAATGGAGTTTGCCACGTTTCTGTGTAGTAGGCCCTGGCACACGCGTCAAAGGCCTGGATTCAAATATGATGCTGTTATCTCATCCCAACTTGTGTCTTGCTTCTTCCGCAACACCCCAAATCACCAATTGTCCGGGACCTGAGGTTCATCTTCTAACTATTCGATTGGGATATGAGTGGCCCACAAAGTAAGTTCGGAGTCTAATCCCCAATAGTTTGGGCCATCCTAGTACGACCTAGAGCATTTTTCTAACAGTTCCCTCTTTTCAGGTCGTCTCCATGAACTTAATGACAATATTCCTACTTTTCGCCATGTTGTCACGACATCACCAAGAGCTAGTCCGATGCGCATCCTCTATATCCGAGCCCTGGCAAGTGCACTGGCTGAACGGTTCCTTTTGTTAAGACAAGTAGATGATCTCGAACAATCAATCGCCCACTACACGGAAGCGGTACTCCTCCCGCCCCATTGGGATAGACACCCAGGCTGCTCGAACATCGCCCAAAATTTATTTTGCACGGCGAATCTTCTTATTGTCCGGGCCGCTCGCGCTGTACAGCCCGACACCACACGGCCCGAAGATGTCAGGCACCCCGTCATCTACCTGAGGTATCTCCACAGACAGTCTCCAGAAGCATTCAATATCTCACCCAATATGCTCAAAGAAAATCTTGTCTATGCGTTGGCACTCCAAGTTAAGTTGGAGCTTGGAGATGTGATGCAAGACATTGGAGAGATGGTAGTCCTTTTCCTCGAGCTTGTTAACTCTGACCTGTGGACGATCTCGACTGGCACCGTCAGTTTTTTTGCTGAAGTGCTTAGTCTCCAAGTTGGAAAATAGGGAAGAGAGAAAGAACCTCCCGCAAAGGTCATAGATTGCCTACGCAAGGCGAAAATCTGCCTACCAGATTCAGACGAACTCTCCATCACACTTGCCTGGACCCTTCTCGACCGCTTCAGAACATCATATTCGAACGATGATTATGAAGAAGGAACAGCCACCGTAGACAAGTTTCTCACTTCTCACGCCCCCAGGGATGAGCCAAGTCAATACCGAGAAGCGTTACAGATTACTTTCACGTTCGCACAGGTTCGATTTCAGGCGTCTTGGAAGCCAGAGCATTTGGTAGAGGTGATCTACCACATTCAGAACTACCTCCCTTGGATTCCTCTTGAAGATCCGAGTCGTCCTGTTCACATTGATTATCTCACGGCCCTTTGGTCCGTACACTCCAAAGAATTCGGTGTTGGGGGCCTTCAAGAGGAGCATACCTACGATCCAATGTCCTCTTGCATGTTATCACTTTGGAAATTCATATCCCCCTCGATGGCGACTGAGGTTCAACATCTCTGCGCACTCTCCCCTTTTCACATGACTGACATGGCAGAAATTGAAAAGGCTATCGAGACTTGTCGACTTCTGATTGCTTCTCACACTAGCGAATTGTCTAGATTGATTGCCAGCTATGTATTAGGCATGCTTCTCCTCCATGCATTTTCGTTTGAAAATAACATCGAATACATCAACGAGGTGATTTCGATTCTTCGGGAGGGTTCTAGCTTACCTATTATGGAGCGTTTTGGAGTAATCCCATTACTCATTGCCTCCCTTGGTTCCCGTTTCGCCCTATGCGGCTCCACAGAAGACCTCAATGAAATCATGCAACTGCACCAAATAGCAAGCAATCACAGAGGTATCAAGATTCCTGACCGGTTCAACGTTGCATGTGAATGGGCGCAAATTGCACGAACCTATAGTCATCCCTCCACTTCAACTGCATATGACTATGCACTCTCGTCGATGCAGGATTCTCTTACATTCACCCCAACTGTTGACATACAGCACTCCCGCCTTGTTGCGATGCGCGACCATTACGAAACGCTGCCATTAGAATGCGCATCCTACCAGATTCACACAGGTCAACTCCAGAGCTCCATCAAAACCCTGGAACGAGGAAGAGCCTTGATCTGGTCAGAAATGCGCGGCCTTCGTTCCTCGGTCGAATATCTTTGTGCATCTGACTCAGATTTAGCAGACAAGTTTGCTGCGATCAACCAGGACCTCAAGGATCTAACCTTGACTTTCGCACAGAACAACTACAGTGATGGCGAGGAAGAGGCCCTTGAAGGGATGGGTCCATTTGGCCATCTCGTTGTGCAACAACAGAGATTGTTAGATGATCGTGACAAGCTCATTTCCCAGATTCAAGCACGGAATGGATTGGAGTCCTTTTTGAAACCGCTGTCCTTTGACAATCTCCGTTCTGCTGCTGTGCTGGGACTTGTGGTCATGGTCAACCACTGCAGATGGCGTTCGGACATCATCATCCTCCTTTACGACTCTCCTCCCTCCCTCATTCCCATGGCCGACGATTTCTATGACCGAGCGAACAAGCTGCGCGATCGGTTGTTAGGCGCAAGGAAGAAAGGCCTCGATTCAGTCGAATACGAGGACGCCCTCCGTTCTGTACTCAAGGAGCTCTATGAGCTTGTAGGTCGCCCAGTGATTCAAAGGCTCAATGAATTAGACATACCAGAACAATCTCGAGTTTGGTGGTATCCAACATCTGCGTTTTGCTCACTTCCACTCCATGCTATGGGACCAATTCCATCTGACTCTGATCCCCCTCAATATTTCCTTGACCTATACATCCCATCATACACACCAACACTTTCCGCTTTGATCGAATCCAACAGATCGGGGTCACACATTTTACCAAAGCCTTCACTACTTCTTGTTACACAGCAAGATGAATCTATGGAGGCAGCATTGGGCAAGGTGCGCGTTGTACAGTCTGTCAATACTCAGGTGAAAACGCTCATCTCGGCAAGGGCGACACCCACTGCTGTTCCGAAGCACCTCTAGGATCACCGGTTTGTCCATATAATATGTCATGGAATACTCAAACCAGGGAAGCCGTTTGACTCTTCGTTCAAGCTCTACGGGGGCAATTGGCTCACATTGCTAGACATCATTCGATCTTGCCTTCCTAATGCGGAATTTGCATTCCTTGCTGCGTGCCACACAGCAGAGCTAACGGACGGGAGCCTTTCGGACGAGTCACTGCACCTGACTGCTGCGATGCAGTACTGCAGATTCCGGAGTGTCATTGGAACGATGTGGGCGATGGCAGACAAGGATGGGCCACACTTGGCCCGGGACTTCTACAACTTGGTATTCCCGGCAGGGGAGGGACAAGGGGCATGCTATTATGAGAGAACGGCGGAAGCACTTCAGGATGCTGTGATAAAACTGCGCGGAAGGACGGGGGAAGGGCTGAGTTTGGAGTGTTGGGTGAATTTCGTGCATTATGGTGCATGATTCGGCGTTGTCGGTTAGTAGTCGTGTTCATCTTGGGGAGGCATGGGCACTGACTATTGGTTTGAAGAATAGTACTATGAGGACGCGGTTATTGTAGGGAATCTGGCTCCTATGGTTACTGCGTTTACCGATGCAATCGTGACGAGTTAACTAGTTACCCTAGTTCGGTTTATTGTCAGGCTCGTCCGGTTCGACTGCTGATATGAATGACATGGGAAAGTATATTATTGGCGCGTCTTTATCAGCAAATGTAGTGCAGAGATAATGCAGGCTTCAGAAGCCTAGTTGTACTCGCATTATCAAGCAGCAAAATTGATGGTACGACAAGTGACAGATCAGAAAGTGGATTCAGGAATGTCCGCAGTCATCTTCACCAGTCATTCGTGCCAGATCTACGCGGGCCCGATCTGTGTCTGGGCACCATTTGGATCCGGCATGTCTGTTCGTGGGGCGCAGCACCGCCGTGTCATGTGAGAGGAAGGGTGGGAGTACTGCGCCTCAGTCGGGCGCAAAGAAGCCGAAGTCAGGCTGCGGGATGATGCAGAAACAATATACAGCCATCGTGAGTGCAGAAAGAACTCCGCAGCTTGTGCTATTCCCACAAGTGGCCATTCCCGCCTTGCAGGGATTGAAGATATTGGGACATCGCAAGGATTGCCTCACAGAAAGATGGCTAAGGAGATGTTGGATCACGCTTATCAGAATTAAATCCTGGGCTGAGGAAAGCTATATCAGTAGGTTCAGCTCGCGTCTACGCACAC
>Ga0307510_10008802_pt1 | contig 12032 bp, 8 predicted proteins | sample 12_EM_MG_FD_207224 | JGI IMG/M metagenome (GOLD analysis project Ga0307510, IMG submission 207224) | Populus trichocarpa ectomycorrhiza microbial communities from riparian zone in the Pacific Northwest, United States - 12_EM | ecosystem: Host-associated > Plants > Roots > Unclassified | place...
GAATTCGTGCCGCGCGAGCCGCCCTTCGGGGCCGGTTCCGATCCGTCCAACATCACCGATGCCTGCTACCCCTACGGTTCGATCCAGGTTCCCGGCGGTACCGAGCCAATCGTGCTGCATCGTGACGCGGTCTCGGGCGGCGGCTATTTCATGGTCGGCACGGTCATCGCAGCGGACATGGATCTGATCGGCCAGCTCCAACCCAACACACCGGTGAAGTTCGTCAAGGTCGGGATGGATGAGGCCCTTGCGGCGCGCAAGAGCCGGGCCGAGTTGCTGGGCAAGGTTCGCAGCGCTTTGGCGTAACCGCCCTGCAGCTTTGGCACTGAAGGGCCGTGTGATATAGGACCGCACCCCGGCTGCCAGGCGCCAATGCTATGGCCCCTGGTCGCTCCGACCGGCCGCCGTTCCACTAATGTTGTTCCTCCAGTCGCCCGTGCGCCCGTTGGGCACGAGAGTTGCACGGAAAACCTCTGCCCAAGAAGCAGCACTGAACCGCTCGTGAGTTAGCCCAATTCAAAGTATCGGATCGACCGCAATGTCCGTTTCTCTGAAACAAATCCGCTATTTCGTCGCCGCCGCCGAGACTGGACGTATCAGCCAGGCGGCCATCGACCTGAATGTCTCGCAATCCGCGGTCACCGCCGCGATCCAGCAACTCGAAGCGATCGTCTGCGCCCGCCTGCTGGAACGTACCCAGACCGGCGTGACCGTCACCATGGAGGGCAGCCGGTTCCTGTCGCAGGGACGCCAGATCCTTGCTTCCGTCGCCGAAGCCGTCCGCGGGACGCATATGTCCGCCGGTCCGCTGTTCGGAACGGTGCGCATTGGCGTCACCTATACCGTATCCGGCTATTTTCTGCCGCGCCATCAGATGCGTTTCCAGGCGAGCTTTCCCGGGATCACGGTCGAGCTGTTCGAGGCGCCGCGTGACGTGCTTGAACGCGCCGTCGTTGACGGTGCGCTCGATCTTGCGGTCATGCTGGTCTCGAACCTGCACAACAACGCCATGCTTGCGAGCGAGACGTTGTTGCGCTCGCCGCGCCGGTTATGGCTTGCTCCCGATCATCCGTTGACGCGCGCCGAGCGGGTCCATCTCGCTGAGATTGCGACCTACCCCTACGTCATGCTCACCGTCGACGAGGCCAAGCACACCTCGATGCGCTACTGGAACGCCTTGTCGCTCGAACCGCGAACGATCTTCCGCACCTCCTCCGTCGAGGCCGTCCGGTCCATGGTTGCGGGCGGAATGGGCATTACCATCCTGTCCGACCTCGTCTACCGGCCCTGGTCGCTCGAGGGCCAGCGGATCGAGACCCGCGTCATCGAGAACGAAGTGCCCAGCATGGACGTCGGACTGGCCTGGCGCCGTGACAGCCAATTTTCCGAGGCCGCGAAGGCGTATCGCGACTTCATGCGCTTTGCCGTGGCGGGCGTTGGCCCGGCACGTCCCCCTGTCGGCGTTGACCACCGACAACGGTCGGACGAGGCCATCGAAATCTGAGATATCGGCATCCGCTTATTTCGATTTGACGCCGTCGGGTCGTCCTCGCCAAGCTTGGGTCGATCACGGCGGTCGGCGCGATGAAAGAGCGTAAGGCCCGAACGGGCGGCGGCAGGGACGGAGTGCGGCATGCAGGCCACATATGCGACCAGCGATGTTCCCTCGCAAAATCGGCGGCATTTCTGGCAGGACATTGTCTCCAGTACCTACTTCCCGCTCGATCTTGTCTTTCCCGGCGGCCGCGACGTCCACGCGAGCCTGGGCGCCTGGTCCATGGGTCCACTCTCGGTATCCCGCAACGTCTCGAATGGCCTGCTCTACAGGCGCCGCGAACGGCACCTCGTGAACGAGCGGGAAGAATCCTTCCTCATAACGGTCCCTGAACTTGCCGAAATCCGTTTCGAGCAGGACGGCAAGGACGTGCGGTGCCGACCGGGCGCTTTCGTGATCGAGCGAAGCCACCTGCCCTACGAATTCAGCCATCATGATCCTGCCGCGCTCTGGGTGCTGAAAGTGCCGAGCGCCGTCCTGCGCGCCCGGATATCCCGCCCGGAACGCCTTGCTACCCTGCAATTCGACGCCAGCCGCAGCGTGGGCGCGCTGTTCGTCGACACGCTGCGGCTTGCCGGCGAACGCATCGCAGACATGGACGACGCGGCCCGCGCCGTGATGGGCAAACATCTCATCGATCTCCTGGCGATGGTGATCGAGTCCGACGACCGCGTGCTGACCGGCCATTCCTCGTCCGTTCGCAACGGCCACCTCCATCGCTGCGAACAGTTCATTCGCACGCGCCTCGACGACATGCGGCTCACGCCGCAAATGATCGCGGACGGCTGTGGCATCTCGCTCAGATATCTGCATCAGGTCTTTGAGGGGGAAGGCATCACCGTTTGCGCCTATATCAGGAACCAGCGCCTGTCGATGTCCGACGCCATGCTGCGTGATCCCGGCTGCCGCAAGAGCATCTCGGAAATCGCCTACCACTGGGGCTTCGGCGACCAGGCGCAGTTCAGCCGGAATTACCGCAGCCGGTTCGGCTGCACCCCGAGCGAAGCCCGCGCCGCGGCGCGCACCGCCCTTCCCTGAAGGCGCATTCGCGCCTGACCGATCCTTAGGCAGCCGGCGTCGGGGTGTCGGTGCTCTCTCGCACAAATCTTCCTGCGCTCAGCGTCAAGAACTGCCGCTTCCGATCTGCCTATGATCGGCGAAACGCAATTCGATGAGGAAGTCGCATGGTGCAGAACCTTCGTGTGGCCGTCGACGTCGGCGGCACCTTTACCGACATCTGCATCATGGACGAGGCAACCGGTCTCATCCGTATCGAAAAGACGTCGACGACGCCCGATCCCATCGAGGGGATCATGGGCGGTGTATCCAAGGCAGGCATCAATCTTTCCGAGGTGGCGCTATTCTCCCACGGCACCACCGTTGCAACCAACGCGCTGATCACGCGCCGCCTGCCCCGCACCGCCGTGGTCACGACCAAGGGGTTTCGCGACGTCATCGAGATCAGGCGCGCCAACAAGGAAGACCTCTGGGACACCTACAAGGATGTCGTCAAGCCTTACGTCCCGCGGCGCGACCGCCTGACCGTGCCGGAACGGGTCGATGCCGGCGGCATCGTGATCGAGCCACTCGATATCGAGGCGGCACGCAACGTCGCGCGCATTCTCAAGCGCCGCGGCGTTGCCGCGATCGCGGTCTGCTTCATGAACGCCTATCTCAACGGGGCAAACGAGCGCGCCATGCGCGACATCCTCATCGAGGAAATGCCCGATATCCCCGTCTCGATCTCCTCGCAGGTGCTCCCCGAAATCTTCGAGCACGAGCGGTTCTCGACCACGGTCGCCAATGCCGTCGTCAGCCCGGTCGTGGTCAGTTACACGAGCCGGCTCGGCGAACGTCTCGCCGACGAAGGCTATACCCGCGATCTCCTGCTGCTGCACACCGGAGGCGGCGTCATGACGCCGGCCAGCGTCAAGGATTTTGCTGCACGCCTTGCTGGTTCCGGAATTGCTGCCGGTGCCATTGCCAGCCGCTACATCGCCGGCCTCTGCGGCTTTCCCCATTCGATCGGCCTCGACATGGGCGGCACCTCGACCGACGTCTCGCTGGCCTATGACGGGCAATCGCGTATCACCAAGGACTGGTACATCGAGTTCGGCTATCCGATCCGCTTTGCATCCATCGAGGTCCTCACCATCGGTGCCGGCGGCGGGTCGCTGGCCTGGACCGACTCGGCTGGCTCCCTGCGCAACGGCCCGCAATCGGCCGGCGCCTTTCCGGGCCCAGCCTGCTACAGCAACGGCAACACGCAGCCGACCAATACGGACGCCAACGTCACGCTGGGCCGGCTCGGCACAAATCTCGCCGGCGGCAAGGTGAAGCTCGACCCCGCGCTGGCACGCCAGGCGGTCGAGGACGGCGTTGCAAAGCCGTTCGGTCTCGGATTGCACGAGGCTGCCGACGCGATCGTCAAGGTCGCCAACGCCAACATGTCGGATGCGGTGCGACTGATCTCGATCAGCCGCGGCTACGATCCGCGCGACTTTGCCCTCGTGGCTTTCGGTGGTGCCGGCGCCCTGCACGGGGTCGACGTCGCCCGCGAGCTGGCGATCCCGGTCGTGATCGTCCCGCCCAATCCCGGCGTGACCTCGGCGCTCGGCTGTCTCCTGGTCGACATGCAGCACGATTTTTCGCAGAGCTGCATGGTCGGCGCCGACGAGGCCGATGCCGCCGACATCGAGGCGCAGTTCGCAGCGCTGGAGAAGGACGCACTGGCCCGGCTCACTCACGAAGGCATCGCGCCGCAGGACATCATGCTGCAGCGATCGATCGACATGATGTATCGAGGCCAGTGGCGCTCACTCGCGGTCCATGCGCCGAGCCCCATCGGCGCGATCACCGACCTTGTCCAGAGCTTCCATGTCGAGCACAAGCGCGAATACAATTTCCGGCGCGACAGCGCTCCGGTCAGCTTCTTTCGTCTCAATCTCAAGGCGGTGGGCGTCGTCCCCAAGGCGGAGTTCGCCGTCCACGAACCGACCGGTGTGATCCCTGAGCCGGTTGGCCGCCGCAGGGTGTGGTTCGACGGCAACGGGTTGGACACGCCCGTCTACGAGCGCGACGACCTGCCCTGCGGCTTCTCCTTTCAAGGTCCTGCGATCGTCGAGCAGGTCGACGCGACGACCGTCGTTCCGCCCGGCGCCAGCGCCGAGGTCGACAAATACCTCAACATCATCATCCGCGTGAAGGAGTGAACCATGGCCGGAGATCTCCCGCTCGACCCCGTGACCTTCGAGGTTCTCAAGAACTCCTTCATCACCAGCGTCGACCAGATGGGCGAGCAAGTGCTGCGGACCTGCTACTCATTCGTCATCTACAACCGCGATTTCTCGAGCGCCCTGCACGATGCCAAGGGAGAATGCGCCGCACAGGGCAATCAGGACATCGCCGTCCATGTCGGCACGCTGCATTTCACCTGCAAGGACGTCATGCGCTTCTTCGACGGAGATATGCATGAAGGCGACGTCTTCGCCATCAACGACCCCTACGCCGGCGGCACGCATTTCCCCGATGTGCGCCTGATCCGGCCGATCTTCGCCGACGGCAAGATCATCGCCTTCAGCCAGTCGAACGGCCATTGGTCGGATGTCGGTGGCAGCGTGCCGGGATCGTTCGACGTCGCCGCGCGCGAAATGTTCCGCGAGGGGTTGCGGATCACGCCGATCCGCCTGTTCGACAAGGGCCGCTTCTGCAAGGACGTCGCGCATCTGATCGCCTCCAACACCCGCGACCCGGCATCGATCATCGGCGACATCCAGGCGCAGTCCCAGGCGACCCAGGTCTGCGAGCGCGAGATCCTGCGTCTCGTCAACAAATATGGCCGCGACACGGTCGAGACCGGCCTTGCTGCTGTGCAGGACTATGTCGAACGTTCGGTGCGGCAGCGCATCGCAGCCCTGCCCGACGGCGAATGGGAGACGGTCGACTTCATCGACCGCGATCCCGCCGGCGGCGAAGGCATGATCCCGATCCGCATCAAGCTGACGATCAAAGGCGACCGCGCCATCTACGACTTCACCGGCAGCCATCCGACCATCGGTTCGATCTACAACTCGGCCTTCGGTACGACCTTCTCGGCCGTGGCGGCCGGCATGAAGACCTTCTTCCCGGACCTTCCGCTCAATTCCGGATTCTACCGCTGCTTCGAGATCATCGCGCCGGAAGGCTCGATCGTCGATGCCAAATGGCCGATCGCGGTCACCGGCTTCCTGATGCCGTTCGAGAAGATCATGAACTCGATCTACGAGATGTGGTCGAAACTGATGCCGGAGCGCGCGCTCGCCTGTGCGTTCAATCTCGAATATCTGCTCACCGGCGGGCTCGACGCCCGCAGCTCCGACAAGCCCATCTTCATGTTCTACGACTGGCTGCCCGGCGGCTGGGGCGGACGCAACGGCAAGGACGGCAGCAACGTCACGACGGCGTGCTTCGGCACCGGTCTGATGTCGCAGCCCGTCGAAGGCCAGGAGCGCGCCAATCCGATCCTGACCACGGAATGCGAGATCCTCAAGGACTCGGCCGGTCCAGGCAAATGGCGCGGCGGCGCCGGTGTCGTAAAAACCTCGCGCATGCTCCAGGCCGAGAAAACCGTGATCTCCTATATCTGCGACCGCGAGCGTGCGGTGGTGTGGGGCATCGAGGGCGGTCTGCCATCGATGCCGCACGGCCTGACATTGACGCGTGCCGGCGGCCACGCCGAAGAGCGGCTCGGCTCGATCTTCTCGGATGTCCCGATCGGCGAAGGCGATATCTTCTCACGCCCGACCGCCGGCGGCGGCGGGTTCGGCGATCCGCTCGAACGCGATCCGGCCCTCGTGATCGAAGATATCAAGGACGACTATGTCTCGGTCGAACGCGCCGCGACGGATTATGGCGTCGTCGTGCATACCATCGACGCCGAACTCTGCGACTATGAGGTCGACAAGGCCGCGACCGTAGCGCTTCGCGCCAAAATCAGGGCCGAGCGTATCGCCAATGTGCGGCTCGATCCTGAGATCGTGGCGGAAAATTATCGCAGCGGCGCGATCGGCGTGCTCGACGTGATCCGCCAGCATGCCGTGATCCTCGACTGGGGCACCGGCGCCCTGCTTCCGAAATCCACAAGTCAGTTCCGCGAGGTGTTCGAGCGGCGCTCGGTGGCGAAATGGAGCACAGGCTGACCGATCCAACCGGGAGCTCCGACGCCATGGATACGCCCGCCCCGAGGTCCGTCTACGCCGCGCCCTCGCTGACGGCCGCGATCGATGCGCTCGACGAAGGCGGCTCCACGGCCGCGCCCTTCGCCGGCGGCACCTGGATCATGCGCGCCCCAATCCGGCACGAGCCGCTCAAGTCGCGCTACGTCGCAATCGGGAAAATTCCGGAGCTCCACGCGATCAAGGTCGAGGCCGATGTGGTCGAGATCGGCGCGGCGGTCACGCATGCCGCGCTGGCCGCAGCGCTGGCGGACTTTTCGGAGTTTGACGTGCTCACGGCGGCAGCCGGCCGCTCCGCCAATCCGGCTATCCGCGGGATGGCGACCATCGGCGGCAACCTCGCAACGACAGCATTTGCCGCAGCCGATTGCGTGCCCGCGCTGCTCTGCCTCGATGCCGAAGTCGAGATCGCAAGCCGAGGCGGCCCGGAGCGAACCAGCCTGGAGCAGTTCCTGACGATGAGATCGATCCTTGCGCCCGGGCGGCTGCTCCAGCGGATCATCGTGCCCCGGCGCGGGCGCAAGACGGTTCACGCCCGCCTGCCGCTGCGACAGGCCGGAGACTATCCGACCGCCATCGTCAGTCTCGCCGTGAGTCTTGACGATGCCGGACACGTTCAGACGGCCCGTGTCGCCGTCGGATCAGTCGAGCCGGTCGCGCGCCGATGGGAGCGCCTCGAGGCCGCGCTCGTCGGACAGCGGTTGAACGCGGCGAAGGCTGCGGAAGCAGCGGCCGGGTTCGCGGATGAATTTACAGGACGCGACAGTACTGAGGTGCCTGGCTGGTACCGCGTGCGCGTACTGCCCGGCCTCGTTCGCCGCGCGGTCGCCGCGCTTGGCTCTTGAACCGTCGGGGATGAACATGGGCCTCAACCTGACCGTCAACGGCGATCACCTTACCTCCACTGCCGATCCCGTCACGCCTCTCGTCGACGTCCTGCGCGAGGAGTTTTATCTCACAGGCGCGAAGCCCGTCTGTCGCGAGGGTTTTTGCGGTGCCTGTATGGTGTTGGTCGACGGCAATCCCACCCCCTCGTGCCTGATGCCGGCCGAGCTCGCACAGGGTTGCGATATCCGCACCGTCGAGGGCCTTGCCGTCAATGGCGGATTGAACCCGATCCAGGCGGCGCTCGAGGCCTGCGATGCCGTCCAATGCGGCATGTGCTTTCCCGGCATGGTTGTGAGCCTGACGCATCTCCTGACGACCCGCCCCGAGGCAACGCGCGACGACATTCGCGCTGCACTGACGGGCAACATCTGCCGTTGCACCGGATACGAGCGCATCATCGAGGCGACATTACTGGCGCTTGCGACGACATGACGGGAGACGCAAAGATGTCCGACGCTTCCGCAACCATGAATTTCGCGCGACGCGACGCGGCGGACAAGCTGCGCGGCCGCACGCGCTACACCATCGATCGCTACCTGCCCGGCATGCTGCACGCGGCGATCTTGCGCGCCTGCGTGCCGTCGGGCCGGATCGCGCGCCTCGACATCACCAAGGCTGCCCGCATGCCCGGTGTGCGCGCCATCGTGACCGCTGCCGATGCGCCCGGCATAATCGGGATCGGCATCGCCGACCACCCGCTGTTTGCCCGTGACGTGATCCGCTACGACGGCGAGCCGATTGCCGCGATCGCGGCGGACACGCTGATGCAGGCGCGAGCCGCGCTTGCTGCCATTGACGTCGAGATCGAACCGCTGCCCCTGGTTCTCACCATGGCGGATGCGCTTGCGCCGGACGCTCCGCTCGTGCATCCCGACTGGCGCAACTACGAGGTTTTGCTCGAGGGCGGTGCCCGCGGAGACAACGTCGCCTGGGAGGCGACCGTCGTTCGCGGCGACGTCGATGCCGCGTTTGCCCGGCCCGATGTCGACATCATCGAAAGCTCCTTCCGGGTCGGTCGCCAGAACCACGTCGCCTTCGAGCCGCGCGCGGTGGTCGCAAGTTATGAAGACGGGCGCTTCCACATCGAGACATCGACCCAGGTGCCCTGGACCATCCGCAACGCAACTGCACGCCTGCTGGGCGTGCCGGCCTCTCAGGTTCGCGTCACCGTGCCGCCTGTCGGCGGCGGCTTCGGCCTCAAATTCGATCTCGCGATCGAGCCCTTTGCGGCCTTGCTCGCTCGGGCGAGCGGACGACCGGTCCGGCTGGTCAATTCGCGCGAGGAAGAGATGCTCACCTGCCTCTTTCGCGAAAACGCTGACATCCGCATACGCTCGGCTGTGACGCGCGATGGCGAAATCGCCGGACGCGAGGCCGTGGTCCTGATGGATTGCGGCGCGTATGGCGGCGAACAGATTTTCCTGACGACGATGACCGCTCACACGCTCGGCGGAAATTATTCCCTTGGCGCGGTGCGGCTGGTCTCGCGCGCGGTCTATACCAACACCGCCCCGAACGGCGCTTTCCGGGCCTGCAACGGCGTCTACAACACTTTCGCGCTCGAGCGGCACACCGACGAAATCGCAGGCAAGATCGGCATGGATCCCCTCGCCTTCCGCCGCCGCAACGTGCTCGGCGATGGCGATCTCGGCGCCACCGGCCAGGTGTTCGAGGGCGACGTGCTTGGCCCGATGCTTGACCGGATGGATACGATGCGCGATGCCACGGCAAAGCCGCCCGCGCGTGCCGACGGCCGGCTTTACGGACGCGCGACCGTTGTCGGCACCTGGTTCGTCTTTGTCGGCCCTTCGGCCGCGACCGTGAACATGAATGCCGACGGGACAGCAACGCTGGTGACATCAGGCGTCGAGATCGGGTCAGGCTCCATGATGCAAGCTCTGCCTCAGATCGTGGCCGGCACGCTCGGCCTCAGCCCCAATGATGTGATCGTCCGCGCAGCCGACACGGATGCCGCCGGCTACGATGTCGGTGTCGGAGGTGGCCGTACCACCGTTTCGCTCGGTGCCGCCAGTCTGTCGGCGGCACACGAGGTGCGCACGAAGCTGCTGAAGGTCGCTTCCGAGATGATCGAGGCCGCGCCTGAGGATCTTGTCATGCGCTCGGGGCGAATTGAAATCGCCGGGGCGCCCGGCTCCGGCCGCCTGATCTCCGAAGTTGCAACCCGCGCCCAGGCGCAGATCGGCCCAATCTCCGGCACCGGCGCCTTCACGGGAGCCGGCGTGCCCGCGATGCCCGGCTGCGTCGCCGGTCATTTCATCGATGCGATCGACATCCCCGTCTTCGCCGTCCATGATTGCGAGGTCGCCGTTGACCCAGAGACAGGACACGTCGAGGTGTTGAGCTATCGCGTCGTCCAGGACGTTGGCCGCGCGCTGAACCCGCGCGCGATTTGCGGCCAGATCCAGGGCGGTGTCGTGCAGGGATTGGGCTACGCCCTGCATGAGGAAGTGACGATCGGCAGCAACGGCCGCGTCCGTCAAAATGGCTTCGAGACCTACCGCGTGCCTTTGGCGCTCGATGTCGTGCCGGTCGAGATCAACCTGTACGAAGGTGCTCCGTCGATCGGCCCGCTCGGGACGAAAGGCGCCGGCGAAGTTCCGATCCTGAATGTCGCAGCCGCCGTCGCATGTGCCGTCGCCAAGGCGACCGGAAAACCGGTCCGGGAGCTGCCATTGACGCCCCCGCGCGTGCTCGAGCTCCTCCTCGACCAAGGGCCAACTCTCTCCCTGCCCCACATTGCCGAGGCCTGGACGGACAACCTGCTGCGCCCGCACAGCGTTGGCGGGTCACGGACCGCGGACGGCATGCGTTAAGGATACAATTTTCCCGGGTTCATGATCCCAACTGGATCGAGCGCGTTCTTCACGGCCTTCATCAGCGCAACGCCCTCGCCGTGCTCCGTCTGCATGTGTACGATCTTGTGGAGCCCCACGCCGTGCTCGCCCGAGCAGGTCCCGCCCATGGCGATGGCGCGGCGCGCCGTGCGGAAGGCGAGTGCCTCGGCCCGTTCCGTCTCGGCAGCGTCGCGAGGATCGAAGAGGATACCGAGATGGAAATTGCCGTCGCCGACGTGGCCGACGATGGGCGCGGTCAGGCCGGAGGCAACGATATCAGCCTTGGTCTCCAGGAGGCAGGCCGGCAAGGCCGAGATCGGCACGCAGGCGTCAGTGCCCATGTTGTTCTTGCCGGGGCTGAGCGCCATCACCGCCTGATAGGAATTGTGGCGTGCCTTCCAGAGGCGATTGCGGTCCTCGGGACGCTCCGCGAACTGGAATTCACCGCCGCCATGATCCGCGCTGATCGCCTGCATCATCTCGACCTCTTCCTGCACGCCGGCCGGCGTTCCGTGGAATTCGAGGAAGAGCGTCGGCGTCTCGACATAGTCGAGCTTCGAATAGCGGATCGCGGCACGCATCTGCACTTCGTCGAGCAGCTCGATGCGGGCCATCTTCAAATTGGACTGGAGCGCCGCCACGACCGCGGCGACTGCTCCCTCAAGCGAGGCGAACTGACAGACCGCGGCGACGATCGTCTCCGGCAAGCCATATAGCTTGAGCTGAACTTCCGTGATGACACCGAGCGTGCCTTCGCTGCCGACATAGAGATGGGTGAGATCAAGACCTGCCGATGACTTCCGCGCCCGGCTGCCGGTGCGCACGATGCGGCCGTCGGGCGTGACGACAGTGAGGCCGAGAATGTTCTCGCGCATCGTGCCATAGCGCACCGCGTTGGTGCCGGAGGCGCGCGTCGAGGCCATGCCGCCGATCGAAGCGTTGGCGCCGGGGTCGACCGGGAAGAACAGGCCGGTGTCGCGGATCTCTGCGTTCAGAGCCTCGCGCGTGACGCCGGCCTGAACGCGGCAGTCGAGAGAGTCGGGCGAGACGTCCAGGATTTTGTCAAAGCGGCTCATGTCCAGCGACACGCCGCCGGCCAGCGCGGCAAGTTGGCCTTCGAGCGAGGACCCGGCGCCGAACGGCGTTACCGGGACGCGACGTTCGTTACAGAGCGCGAGGACGAACGCGACTTCTTCATTGGTCTCGGGAAAGACCACGAGGTCGGGCATACCGACCGCCGGCAGGCCTTCGCCATGGCTATGCTGTTCGAGTACCGCCTGCGTGGCCGTGACCCGCACACCGAGGCGCTCGGCAAGCCGCGTCTTGACCTCGGCGATGATCCCGGGCGCCGGACGCGGCAGGGCATGGGCGTTCATGTCGGCCTCCTTTGTCTCCCTGACCTCCATCTGCACGAGGGCTAGGCGCGTTTCAAGCCGCAACGGCGATCAGCAGGCGCGAAAAGGCGAGCATGCCGGGATCGTCGAGCCCGATGGTGCGCTCGCCGAACATGCGGGCGCGGCC
>Ga0307510_10008804_pt1 | contig 12031 bp, 8 predicted proteins | sample 12_EM_MG_FD_207224 | JGI IMG/M metagenome (GOLD analysis project Ga0307510, IMG submission 207224) | Populus trichocarpa ectomycorrhiza microbial communities from riparian zone in the Pacific Northwest, United States - 12_EM | ecosystem: Host-associated > Plants > Roots > Unclassified | place...
GTATTGGAAGAGTTTCAAGATAATTGTCCTTTTAAGATCCCTAATTCCTCACCCTATATGCTTGATATCTATTATGTCAGAAATCTTGAGCAGCATACTAAGCTCCTTGAATCTTTACCCTTTATTTATGATAAAAAGATAAGGATGCCTATGATTCATGAAGTTGTGTCTGAACTTTATCCACTCGGGATTCAAAAAGTGTTTATTCCACTCCACACCCCTATTCATATGATGTTCATGGTTACAACCCTAAGATGCCTATATGTCTTCTTCATGTGTCTCTTTACACTAGCATGTTTAAGCCGGCTAAGTCTTTTACATGCAGGGTTCATGATTTGCATGTTAAGATTATAAAATAAATTCAAGCAAATAATAAATAATACAAATTCCAAGCCAAGTGTCATGATGCATTTAATATTGAATATTATTTCATAATACAAATTAGATCTGAACAACATTCATTTGAAACCAGTAAAAATTTATAGACGAGTAGTATTAAATCATTTAAAGTGTTACAAATGGTTGAGTCAAATATTTATATTATTAACTTACTACTTAATTTTGATATTAGCTCTATTTTTAATATAAAGGACTCAGTTATATATAGATTACAACATCATATCCCTGATGATTCTTTTGAAACCTTTATCTCATTACCCTTATCATCAACATAAAAAGAACTTATTGATGTCATTTTGGATATACAAGTTGTTTATACTAGAGATGATGAAATTTAGCAAATCCTAATTCACGAGTAGAACAACTTGACCGAGACTCTATTGGGATTATTAGAGAGACATCGCCACAACTTGATCTTCATCTTTGAAAGCTTTATTAAAACTGCCTTGAACTACTCTTAATGGAGTCAAATTCTTTTAATCTTAGAAGAGTTGACGAGAACATAAGATCTGTAGTATATATTATGCATGTGTATGAACAAATTCACAAATGATAGCCCAATCTGTGTGTGTCTTTTTCTAGCACTTGAAACCATACAATGAAATTATTAATAATATTTTAGAACATAGTTTTTAATTTTCATGGTGTAAAATAATTTTTTGAAAGCAAAGAAGAGGGTTTGAGAATATTCCAAATTCTTCCACAACATTTAATTTTTGCCCACAAAAAAATCCCCATCCCCTCGTTGCATAGCTGAGCCCACCTGAATCCATCAAATCCTTATCACCCTCTCTAATAGCAACATAGTCAAAGATAATTGGAGGATGAGATTTCAATGCACATCACATTTATTTCTTTATTTCAAACAACATCTTGACTAACATAAGATTTTTCAACACAGTCTGGGAATTCAAAAATCCATGAAAAAAAAAGAAAGAAATATAAATAAACAAATAGTAGTGGTCGAAGAAGAAGATTTAAAAAGAAAACACAGAGATAGAGAAAGATATCTAGAGAATCCTAGCTGGCAAGATGTGAAGCAGAAAGCCCCTCGATTGCAAGTACCAAAATATCCTCTTCTCTCAGACAAGAGCAAGCATGTGGTAGAAGGAGTTTCCACGTGTTAGACCACGGAGTCCACGTTTCTCCACGTGGCAAACCATGGGAGGCCAGCGGAGATCGCTCGTAGCGCTAACCTCTTATCAACAGATAAAACTGATTTTCCTTTTTCTCTCTCTCTCTCTCTCTGGGCTTTGTTTGCAAAGTTTCAAACGCCATGACCGCCTTTGCTACTGCTGCAGCTCTCTCTCTACCCAACTCTCTATTCCGATCATCTAAGCTCAACTGTAAGAAGGTAACCTTTTGCCTTTATTTACTTGCTAAGTTTATCTGGGTTCTTGCTAAATTTAGTGGAAGGGATAGCTATAATTGTTGATTCGTAACTTCCTTTTCTTTTAAGTATATATCTCTGCTGAGGGATTGGAAATGGCTTTTAATTCATTAAAATACTATTATGCTATCCGCTTAACTTGATAGAAAAATGATTTGATGCTAAGATATTGGACTTTTTGGTATGTTTATCTGCTGAAGTTACAGGGGCTCTAGTCTACTACATTTAGAGGAAAGTTAATTGAGTTAATTGAATTATCAATGGTGCTGGTGCTTAACCACACAATACGTGTTTTTTCGATATTTTGCTAATCTTGGTATATGGCAATCCGAGGGAAACTTTATTTGACTGGTTTAGTTCCAAGTAAGATAGTGATCATAGTCAACTCTGTACGCTGACATTTGTTGACCGATCCTATTTGTGTTTATTCTATTTATTGGTTTAGTTCTAAGTTAGATAGTGATCATAGTTTCCTGCTAAGGCTATTTTAAACTTTTATGGCTTAAATGGTGATCTGTGTGTGAATTCTCAGGGTGTTAGAGGAGGGTTTGGGGTGTTTGCAGTGTTAGGGGAGGAAGGTGGGTTGTTAGATAAGAAGAGTACATGGGGTCCACTCTTCGACGTGGAGGATCCGAGGTCTAAGATGCCACAGTTTAAAGGGAAGTTCTTGGATTTTTATCAAGCACTTGAAGTGGCGAGATATGATATTCAGTACTGTGATTGGCGAGCTCGGCAAGATCTGCTTACTATCATGATCCTTCATGAAAAGGTCTGTTGAAATTCATTGCATAAATTTACACCGAGATTATTGTTTTAACAAGGCAACTTTCAACTCTCATCTTGAGAAATATGGTCGCAGGTTGTTGAAGTTCTAAATCCCTTAGCTCGTGATTACAAGTGTATTGGTACCATGAAGAAGGAGCTTGCGGAGTTGCAAGATGAGTTAGCCCAAGCTCACAGACAGGTTTGGAAATTATCCTCTATAACTACTGATGGAAAATGCACACCTGTTGAGACACAAATAACCACTCATTGATTACATGCATTCACTAGATCAGGATCCATTATGTAGATCAAGTGAGACACACATTCATCAAAGTGCCATCAAGCAAACTCTTCCACTTTTACCATTAAACTGTTGAGATGCTCTAGAGGTTTACCATTTTCATTAACTTGTTAATGCCTGGCCCATGACTGATACAGGTTCATATATCTGAAGCAAGGGTTGCTACTGCTTTGGATAAACTAGCTTACATGGAAGAATTGGTTAATGATAGGCTGTTACAAGATAGAAACCAAGCAGAGCCTGACCAAGAATCCCCTTCTCCCAGCACTTCGACTCAATCTCTGGATACTGTAAAACGAAAGTCGCCCCGGAAAAACTTGAATGTGTCAGGTCCAGTTCAACCTTACCATCCTCGCCTTAAGAATTTCTGGTATCCTGTTGCTTTCTCCACTGATCTGAAGGATGACACAATGGTAAGCTACTATTTTCAATTGTGATTCACTCTGTACGTGTGAAATACCATCATGGAAAGAAACTCATCAGCCTTTGCACATAAAAAGCATTTTTATTGTTACAGTTCTGCTCACATTTTACTTTGAAAGGGGAGGGAAGGAGCTGCCCCTGTGAAGCATTTGTGATTTCAATGGCTTGTGATTGTCTTCTTATTCCTATGCCACTTCTCTGTTTCAGATTCCAATTGATTGTTTCGAGGAACCATGGGTTCTCTTTCGTGGCAAAGATGGGAAACCAGGATGTGTTCGAAACACCTGTGCACATAGAGCATGTCCTCTCCACCTTGGTTCAGTGAATGAGGGTCGAATCCAATGTCCTTACCACGGTCAGTGAGAAATATAGTAAATCATTTGAATTTCATGTAAATAATGCTTATGAATCATAAAGCATATGATTAAGCTGTGAAAGAAAGAACAGATCACTGATTCTTGAAATTTTGTTGATCAATAAACATCAGGCTGGGAATACTCAACAGATGGAAAATGTGAGAAAATGCCTTCCACAAGATTACTTGATGTGAAGGTAAAATCATTGCCATGTTTTGAGCAAGAAGGCATGATCTGGATTTGGCCTGGTAGTGACCCTCCGGCAGCAAGCCTTCCGTCATTACAACCTCCTCCAGGTTTTCAAGTCCATGCTGAGGTATGATTTCTAGATACTTTAAACTTTTGCAAAAGATGGAAGGTTGGCAAATTATGCTTGTGTGATTTATTAATAAACATGTCATCTCATAAACGTAATGCCTTGCATAAGATAGATTGTGATGGAACTTCCAGTGGAACACGGCCTACTTCTGGACAACCTTTTAGATCTCGCACACGCCCCTTTTACTCACACATCCACCTTTGCCAAGGGGTGGACCGTTCCAAGGTTTGTTCTTTTAACTTTTACTGTTGAACTGGAACAAAATATCCATCAAGGTGTTGAAAAGATTATATCAATTAGAAGAAAAGGTTTATCTGTTTTTCAATGATTTCCACATGGTGAACCCGTTATTTATTTCAAATGATGTGAAAGACAATGTACAATTGAATGCACTACTGTCTGGATTGCAATTTGCAAGTCGTTAATCTGTGATCAATCTGCCTTGTATCTGATTGGTGCTAGGAATCAATTCACTGGTGTTTGTGGTGAAAGCTTTTATGTCAGGGTAAGGAAATGTGACTTGAACTCTCTTTATTTTGTTTGTGATCCAAATCCTCAGCTTGGTGAAATTTTTGACGCCTGCATCTGGCCTCCAAGGGTATTGGGATCCTTATCCCATAGATATGGAATTTCGACCACCTTGCATGGTGTTATCAACCATTGGGATCTCAAAGCCTGGAAAACTAGAGGGTCAAAGCACCAGGGAGTGTGCAACTCACCTTCACCAACTTCATGTTTGCTTGCCTTCCTCAAGACAAAAGACTAGGCTATTATACAGAATGTCACTGGATTTTGCTGGCGTGCTGAAGCACTTTCCTTTCATGCATTACCTATGGAAACATTTTGCTGAACAGGTACAAAATTCCCCTTCTGTTTTGCTTTATATTATGTTTATTTTTACCATCTTATTACTAGTTTTTACTAAAAAAACCACCACCATGGCACCACCTGAAACGCTGCGCGATCAAATAGTTGGGAGTTTGCCACAATCCCACCAGTTTTGATCCTATTAAATCCAAGTGCCACAGTGCCACGGTGGGAATGATTAACAATAATACCAATTAATACCTTTGCCATAACGCTTCTCTCACATTTCCAGCCAATATTCAAAGTTTCAAACTTGTATGAAACAGGTCTTGAACGAGGATCTACGACTAGTCCTCGGCCAGCAAGAGCGGATGATCAACGGTGCCAACGTGTGGAATTGGCCAGTATCTTATGATAAACTAGGAGTAAGATACAGACTATGGAGAGATGCTGTTGAAAGAGGAGCAAAGCAATTACCGTTCAGGAAATCAACGTAAAGAAAAACAAACTCTAGAATGGATTTTACTTCTCTGGTAATCGGCCCCCCCTTCCACCTTAACAATCTCGCATTCGCTTGCAAATGAAGCCAATCACTGTTGAACGGTAGTGTGGTTTAGATTTTGGTCTCTCAAAAGTAGAGTCGCAAGAAACTCAGCGGAAACTGTTAATTGATCCGAGGCAGAGAAGAGATAATTGTGATCTGTACAGCACAAAGCCCTTGTAAAATTAAGAGAAACTGTACACTCCCATTATTAATTTTGTGTACAGCAAAATCTTTTTCTTTTTCTTCTTTTCCTTACTTTCCTTTTGATTCCTCTTCCAGCCAATGAAGACATCATCAAGATTCTTTTTTCCCAATTCTTGAAAAACACTTAAGGTGTTGGATTATCTCTAACCATTGTGAGATGTAAATTTCTGTATCATAATTTATTATCATGTCCCATGGAAGGTGTTTTAACATTTCCTTCATTTCTTTTTCTCAGAAAGCAAACAGCTTCCTTGAACTCCCTTGTGCGAATTACTTCTTTGTTGCTACACAAAGCAAAATCAGACCAACCATTGAAAATCAACTACTTTCAGTAGACGAAACAAAGAAAAACAATAATTTATTATTACATATCAAGAAGCGAAGCCCAATTCCACCCAAGGTCCCAAACCCACGATTTAATTACAGAGAAGACCCACAGAAAGGACAGAACTTAAACTCAGACTCAACAACCCGGTCACAAAAATGACACCGCAGGCTTTCTGTAACCACCGATCGCGGCAGGGAGTAATCTGACTTAGGAGGTGTATGAGAAAAAGATTGGGGGAATATAAGATTGCAGTTGTTACAATGCATAGCAGGTTCTTTACCAGGCCATTTCCAGACAGGAATAAAGAACAGCTTCAGAACTTTCTCGTACTCCACTAGATCAGCTTTAGAGGCGCACCTTATGCATCTGCCCGCACCTGATTTCAGGACTTGACGCACCTGTTGCTCTACTCCTCCTACAAAGAAGAAGAACATCTTCTAATTTATGTTCTGTCTTTGCTTTCGGGTCTGTGTTTTTCTTTTCTGTTTGGGTTCTGGGTATTGCTGAAGAAATAGCGGTGGAGGGCGGCTTCACTTGCTAGTCACAGGAGGCTTCTGGGGTTCTCTTTCCTTTTCTTCTACTGACTGCTATATTGCCTGCTGGGCTACGTGTAAATGCCTCAATGCGCCCATTGAATGGATAGTGAAATTATTATTTTTTCAATTGGTTCCTTTTAAAATCAAAAAGATAATTGTTGATTTTGTTTTTAGAGGTAGTAAATGTACAGGGATGACAAATTTCAACTAGTATCGTCCAATGTAATTAGATTGCTTTTTTATACGGTGAGAAAACCACATGCAGGTAAGATTTTATCAGGGTTGTATGTGAAAATAAGTGATGGATTCACCTAACTTTTATCTAATTTGATATTTTTTTTATTAAGATTTTTATTAATATGTGTATAATATTTTTATATGTGTATTTGAATTTGAATTTTATTATGTTTTCTTTTTATTTAAGAATTTTATTCTTTATAAAGTAATTATTTTTAGTATATCTTTTTAAGATTTAGGAAAGTCTATAATAAGATGAGTTTAGCAATATGTCAGATCCAAAATACTTGATTTCAACAATCAACCGATCATAAGGAAACATGGTCTGACAAGATGTCAGACCAAATATATTTGGGTTCGGCCTTTAGCTGAACCTAATAAAACATGAGTTCGATCAGATATCAGACTCAAATATGCTTAAATTAAGTCGTTGATTAAATCTAAAGTACTCAAATATGCTTAAATTAAGTCGTTGATTAAATCTAAGGTATTATGGGCTTGGCGAGATGTCAGGTTCAATATAGTCAGTTAAACTCAAGGTAATATATCAAGTTCTAGATGGACATCTAAACTGAAAATATAACATGTTGGATAAACTGTTATGTCCTTTAATCCAAATCATGTTACATCTCATGTCTTGAGTATCCAAGACTAAGGAATCCTACTTCTATAATAATTATATAAACCATTCATATATAAGGTAATGATCTCTCTTCACTTATAAATGTACAAAAAGTCTCTTAAGAGACCATCACACTTACCATTTTATTAATGATGTGTAAGAGACATTTGTCCCTCATTAATATGACAAAAAAATAAAGGACTTTTCAGTCCTTTCATTCTCTAAAAAAGACAAGGTTTAGGGGGTATAAATATCATTTAAACCATCCAGGTATAGGTTCAAAATCTTTTTATTTTATAAGAGCTTACAAACATCACTTGTTATTTACAAACATCACTTGTTGTTCACAAACATCACTTGTTGTGTACATACTATTTAAGTAGCATGTTTTTGATATAATTGATATGAATTTGCTTGCATTTTGGCTATATTAGGGAATATGTTCATGCACTTTTCATTTCTTTAATAGAAACAATATAGTTGTTACAAACATTAACATTACACACACTAAATTAGCTACTACAAATAATTTTACAATTGTTAAGATAGCTTCTATATTGTGATTTTTTATTCACACTCTACGTAATTCATCTTTCAATTTATTTACTTCATCTATTATTTGGTGAACATCATTAGCACTTCCTTCCCCTCTCGTGGATGATTTAGTTTCATTCATAGATATGCACTAGTCAAATAAGAAATTCTTGCATGACTTATCATCATATCTATAAAACAACTTATTTTTACTAGCTTATGTTTCCAATATTCTAACAGTAGCTCTCTTTTCATATTTCATGTACTTTCTATTCTTGAATTTTAGTCCATCTAATTTGTACTAACTTTGTATGCTATTAGTATTTAGTACTTGATGAAGATAATGCTATGCTCGTAATAATTTTGTTTTATAGTTGTGTTGATTATGGAATTATGTTGAAAATAAAAAAGGAATTGTTGAGATGTTATTTATGAGTTATGATGAAAATTGATTGGGTTGCTTTTATGAAAAAGAAAATATGGAATTTTGTTAGGTTTGACTGGTTTATTTAATGAAATTTTGATGTAAATGAAAGAGGATGTGTTGGGGAAAATGATGGAGAGGATGCTAGATTTCTTGCTAGGTAATACATGCTCGAATGCGGCTGGAAATTGTTGTAAATACTATAATTTATGATATTTTTGTAATTAAATAAAAACTACCACCAACTCGTTCTCAGAAAAATAGGCCAACAGCTGTCATCAAAGTGCAAGATGGAAAGTTTAATATTTAAAAACATGGTGGAAAATGAAAAATGAACCAAACCTTGAAATGCTCAATGTAATTTTCCCTTTTACGTATTATTTTTGCTACTAAAAAAACAAATTAAGTTCCTATTAATTGCAAAGATTTATTTTTAACGCACCATAAGCTTCATGGCACACGTAAGCTTCATGGCACACGAGGAAGGGAAAAAAAATGAATTTTATGGCCTAGCGTATAAAAAGCGTTGGTCCATGCGTGATCGGCATGACTACGAGCCAGTACCTCGTCCTCGGTTAATATTTCATTGATTACGGTAAGAGAAGACGACGACTACGCTACTAGGCTGGATTCTCGAAAATGGAATGTATTCAGGAGCGAAGTTGTTGATGGAAAAGAAAATCATAGAATTTTATTAATGACAAAGAATTTACAATGTAGCAGAACCAACAAAAAAGAAAAGAAAATTGCAGTTCGCATCTAACAGCTATCTATCAGAGTACTGAAAATGCAAGAGAAGGGCAAAACAACCCAAAGATCTAACCAAAGAAACACAGCAGAACCAGCAGCAGCATCAGTTGCGGCAACAGGACTGCAACGCCAATATCAGAAGTAGCAATGCAGTAGAAACATAACTGAAACTGGGATCCACCTCAAGTATGGCAGGCACAATGGAATGCAGAATCGCAGTGAAAGGAGCAAAACATTGACTCCTCTGGCCGGGCCCTTGCACCAGAAATGGGACTTCATGACTCGGTAGAAGTGCCAGCAGTACATATTGAGAACAAACCCCCGAGATATGCAGCAACACAAATAAAAATGCTGCTAGTAACCCTGCAGTAACAAAACTAGCAGCATTTCAGCGGATATATATATATATATATATATAGCAGTCCAGCACTGTTGCAATGTTCTCCTTGTTGAAGGCAACCGCAGCCAATATCCATCCAAGAGCAGAATCCAGCTAGGCAGCAACCACTTCAAAGGAGGATGGGTGCATCGTAGTAGCAACATAACCAACGAAGTGAAGAAAAGAATATGAGGCTAGGGCAAGGGACCATCAAAACAACAACAGAGCAATACCGCAGCAGCTGTAGGCTACCTGTTCTTGTTTTGCTGGAGCTAAGGTATTGGATTGTCCAGCCAATCAGCAGACAAGTGCGTTGTTGCTTTATTCTGATATTCAATAAGCCATTGATTTGAAGATTAAAAGTACCTTCAAGAGCTACACACTGACAGCTGAAAGTTGGCCAGCCGAAGCCATCACCGTATCAAACATGTCCATAGGTGATTGTTATATTCAACTTCAATAGCGATCCATCTTCTGTGTAACATCGTGGCTCATTATCACTGGAGATTTTCTGCATGCATTATCAATTTTGTTTAGTTTAAAGAATGTCCTTGGCTGCTTGCTGCATATGATCTATTATTTCTAATATTATGAAACCCCATAACATGGATCACAAAGGGCTTGTAGCAAAGAAGAACTTGCTTCCCTTATTTCTGGTCTACTTACACCCAGTTAAATAGCCCCTTTGTTATAAGCTGTATGTGATCCATATATATCATAAGCAATTCCAACTATAATACTAATCAATTATTGGGAGTCCCATCACCTAAAGGAATTTGCTCAATAGTCTCACATCCGATGGAAATGACATCTGAATTGTTTGTACCATGGCGATCCATTGAACTTATCAAACTTCAAGAAGCCTAGAACCAGGAAATTTGCTGGGCTGGGGTTAGTACCATCCATTACTATTTCATCGAGAAGTCTATACCCTAAGAAATTTGATTAACACTCAGATTTCTGCAGCAGAAATATCTGAATCCTACCATAAAATCTTTATCAAAAACATGAACCCCAGTTGTGTCAGCAGGTGCTATTCTGACAGAAGACACAGCAATAAAGATCCCTAAGGTTATAGACTTCTAACTGTTCCTTGCTTGCCATTTCATTACTCAATCCAATATTGCAATTGCTTAACAAAACACTTCTCAAAACCCAGAGAGTTCCTAAGATATGCCCCCTTGGACCAGATAATGGTCTTAATACTTCCTAGGCCATCTAGTTTCCTAAAATGTTCAATCCTTAATCGACGAGACTATCATCCTCTGAAAAACTGATAATGGACCTCACTTGTCTCCATTATATGCTCTGCTCCTCCAACATAGAGGACAAACATTCTGCACAAATTAGAAAACAAGGGGAGATGGCTGGGTCTCCTTCATGGAGTCCCATTGAGGGGGTCAAGTAGCCCCCACTGAATAAGCTCAAAATGTAACTGAGATAACCCATTCAAGCAAATACATAACATTCAAGTTAACAAAATTTTCATGAACACTGAATGCACAAAGACATGATGCAAGAAATTAAGCAGCAGGACCAAACCCCAAAATCAAGATTTTCAAGATATAAAGAACAAAGTACTAAAATTTTCACAAGCTTGAAACTTTGAATGTAAAGAATGCAAGAATTCCACGACATTCTTTTGCTTGCCTGAATGGTGATTGGTCCTTTCAATAGCGTTTTTGAATCATCTCCGGGAACACATTCCCCATTACAATTTCATTTTCTCCAGCAAAGACATCATTTGCATCAGGGACGAGGCATGTCTTATGGACTTGTTACAAGAAGAATCCACAACAGGGCACTCTGCAATCAACAAATCTTTAGTTGGCTTCATAATAATTGGAGTAATTATACCAGAATCAATCTCCACCATCTAGTTTAATTAGGAATTGAAACAGAAATTGCTAACTACTACATGGCAGCATGTAACAAATAAACCCCCCTACCTCATTTCCTTGTATTCAATTTGACAAATGGCCAGGTGATTCAGTGGGCAAAGCGATTTCTCTAAAGCCACAAGAGTTCCAGCAATCTCCATCATAGACATGCAAACCAAAAGCAAGTAGCTTCCAACCAACAGTCACCAAAAACTTTAACTTTGCTATATCAAAAACTTCCCAAAAAGCCTGACCCGCAATGATTTAGTGGCTGGGACAACCTTGATTGTCCTGATTATCATTGATTCCTTGGTAGCCGCCTCGGTCGTTTTGCGTATATTATATAATGTATCCTCTGGCTTCCCCTGCAATTAAAACAAAACAATTGAATCCTTGTATCAGATACTGAAGACACACACCACAGAGAATAAGTACAACCAATTTTGGGGTTTTCTTTGTTTTTGATATAAAAAAAAGTCAGCAATTCTAGGCACTTCTTTTTAAAAATCGCACATGCAGCAGAAAACCCCAAAATCTATATATATAGAGAGAGAGAGAGAGAGATTTTTACCTTGATCTAAATCATGCAACTCCAAGAAATATCCATTCCAATCCATAACCTTCGATCATCAAGGCATGGCAAACCGGCACAAAGGGCACAAGTGGCTAGTCTCCAGCCACCTAACAATACAATCTCCATGAAAAATATGCCCACAAGGCAAACACACAACCTCGCTACCCATCAAGAATTCCTCCAAGCATACCATGCATTCTTTCATTGAACACGAACCCTCAAGACTCATTCTTTTTAACCCATCAATACATGATTTACT
>Ga0307510_10008805_pt1 | contig 12030 bp, 11 predicted proteins | sample 12_EM_MG_FD_207224 | JGI IMG/M metagenome (GOLD analysis project Ga0307510, IMG submission 207224) | Populus trichocarpa ectomycorrhiza microbial communities from riparian zone in the Pacific Northwest, United States - 12_EM | ecosystem: Host-associated > Plants > Roots > Unclassified | place...
ATTTATTTCACTTTGTTCTGTTTTTTTAAATGTTACGATGTATACTGATTATTCTAGCCAGAATAAAATAGAATTGACTACCTTAACTTGTTCTTTTTCTAATTATTTTTTTTATTTCATACAAAAAAAATCTCACATATCTTGATGTTGTATGAAGAATAATTTTAGAAATAAAAAGCTATTAAATGCAGTGAGATATATAATATTAAATGCAGTGAGATATATAATTAGGATTACGAATTTAACAAGTTAATCCATGATATCATGTCTTTTATTTCCTTTAATAAAAATAATTATGATGCCTAATTTGCTTGGTTGTATCTTAAAATTGTTTTAGTCAAGTTATATATATATATTTTTTTATCAATCTTGTACCTTTTCTTTAGACTCAACAAGTCTTCTCATGATTTGATTTTAAACTTAGGCTAGTTATGAATTTGGGTTTAAAAATTTTCAGGATGACTACTATAGCCGAGTTTGATGGAACTTGATAAGAGTGTTAAGCAATAATGCCCATGTATTGTATTATTTTTATGTTTTTTAAAACACTTGCATTAAAATGATTAGGGTTTATTTTAATTTTAATTTTAATTTAAAGTTGATTTAGAGATAATAGTTAAAAAATGTCATGCTATGGGAGAACAAGTTTGCACACCTAGATAGTTTTTTCATGTTTAAAAATATTTGTATGACCTATGTCGTAGCAAGAATAATCTATCTCGTATATATCTAAACCAAAGCCCAGGAATGTCAATAACCCAATTATATTAACGTGTGCTCCTCTTGTATAGAAAAAGTAAAGGCCAAATTATAAAATCGTCCCCTCAGCTAACGGTAAAAATGAGACAACCCTCAATATATATTTTTTAAAATCCCATGATAAAATATTAAATTGAAAGATTTGCTGTTTTTTTTTTATAATTTTAATAGGCTAATATTAAAAATAAAAATAATCCAAAATAAATATTATTTTAATCTATTTTAATAAAAATAATTATTTCTTTTGAAAACAAATATCCAATTCATCAAAATAACACACAATCTTTTAACTTTTTATGTTTTTCTACACACACACAAAAGCTCCTATCGTGTATTTTTTTTTAAAACAATGTATATTCATATGCAAAACACATCATGCTAGAAAATTAAACACACAAAAAAATCAAATACTTATACACAAATAATATTAGCGTATAAAATTATCAGCGCGCACACACAAAATCAAACATGCAAAAATCACTCAAAATAACAAATCTAATATTCAATAACATGTTAAATTTTTTTTAAAAATTCATATAGGATTCAAAAGTAACCTTCCAGGTGGCTCAAGTCGATCAAAGCAGTTGGAATCAAACGAAGAAACTCCTAGATCTGAGGGGACAATGTTGGCGCATGGATCCAAGCATCATTAATATTACCGATGCGTGGATTCAGATGCCACCTTTGTTAAGTTGCATTTTGGAGCAGATCAGTAGTGTTTCCCACACCTCGTCGCTTCTATATCAACGGTGAAGTCAACCACCACTCGAGGAGAAAGATTTGGGAACGATATGATTAAGATTTCTTCTTCTCTCTCTTTTTTTGTCATTCTCAGTCTTCTTGTTTCCTTTTTAGGTGGATATTGTTGTTGTTGTGGAGAAGATGAAGTGCTTGGGTTGACTAATCAATATAAGAGGTTGTTGTTGTGTGGAGGAGATGTTGATATTAGGTTTCATCTAGGTCTTTTCATATTAGAGAAGCTAACGGTCATAGGGATGGTGACTGATGATGTCGTGGTGGCTATTATCTCGTCGTTGATGTCTGGTAAAAGAAGATTAAAATTAAACGAAGAGGAAAGGAGGTGGTGGCGGTTATTTTTCTCTCATAAGTCTATTCTTTTTTTCTCAACATACAATATCTTCTCTCTTTTTCTTTCACTTTTTTTTCTCTTAAATCTTTTCTATCCCCCAATGGTGGCTAGGTTTCTCTAGTTCCTATCCCTTTTCTTTAAAAATCCCTTCTCTATTTACAATCAATTTATTTTATCATTTTCTCCCACTTACTAGGGGATTAAGTAACCAAACTTCACTATTCTTCCTTTTTAATTTATTTTTTTATTTTATCTGTTTTTTATTTTTTTATGTTTTGGCTTTTTTTTAAAAAAAAAAATATCCCAACAAAAGAAAACTAGTCTAAAATTACAAAATAGGTGCGGGAATGATTGATATATATTGAAGAACCATTCAAGACAGCAATTATATCAAGTGATCAATTCATGAAAATCTCAAATTAGATGTTGGGTTTTCCAAGGCTATGTTTTAGGTTGAAAGTGTTTGAGCTTTATTGTGGGGTTTTAGGCTTGGTAATGTATGGAAGACAAATCTTTTATTGAAATAAATAAGACTCCGATATTTAAATCAGAAATAATATATAAAAAAATAAAAAATATATTTGTGGATGGTATGTGTTTTAGACAAGAGCACTCTTGTTTGTTTCGGCTATAAAAAGCAAAATCTCCTAATTTTCCTTCCATTGTTTTACCTGTTTCTTTACAGTTCCACAACCTGTTATAAGTAGTTGATCTGACTCGTTTTAATTTTTCAAGTTTAAATATTAAACCAACACCTTGATGAATTTATTCTATGTATTCTTAAAATCATCATAGTAGTTTTTTGGTTGATGAGCAGAGAAATATAAAGTATTTAAGACCACCAATCAATCAAAGCACACAGAGGGAACTGATCCGAATCTTTTTTTGTTTTTCCTTTTCTTGTTAAATACAATAACACAAGGGCAGAGATAATTGGGCCAGTGCTCCAAATGGGTTGGTGCAGCGGACTTGGACAGATAAAGTAATTTGGTCATCATTGTTCACTGATTTTACTCTTCGTAGCAGCAGCATATCAGCTGCTGCATGGGTCCAGTTAGCCTCGGGCACTCCAGGAGACGATGGCCTGGGATAAGAAAAGGACAGTTTAAAAATTAACAAGACTGTAGAATATGCAGGCTTCATGATTTCCTACGTTTTTCCCCGGTTGCAGAGAGCATGGCATTGTCTAGCGCACCTTAACATATCTTCCTCGTTAACATACTAATCGAAATGATAGAAAACGCGCAGATAAGTCTGGTGATCATAGCTCTGTTTGATGATGTATTTTGTACAAATTGACATCCTTTAGCCCCCAATCTAGTGGTCTTGTTTGTCGGTGCTTCCTTCAGAATCTTCTGGGGCATGGTTTGTAGAAAGATAAAAGGCACTCTGATTCTTCTGTAGAAAATGTATCAGCGCGGTGGAATGCCTAAAGTATGCAATATTAATATAGATGGAAAAAGAAAAACAAGAAAATGAAGTGCTATAGATACCCAATTATCTGAAGTATAATACCAGAAACATACACAAAGGCCAAAGCAAACTGTCTCCTGCATTCTACAAGCTGTTCCAATGAAGTTCAACACTTGGAATTACTCACAACATTAAACTGAGTTAATTTTTTTGAAACAATTAGTTGCACTTAATTTCGGTGGTAATCTGGATTAATAACTGCCACAAACCAGAAAAAGATTACTAGCTCAGAATTCATGATTTTCATCAAGTATTGAAGATTAAAAACGAAGTATTGCGTACATCGTGGTGCACAAAGTCCAAGTTAGACTTCTCATCCAACTATCTTATGCTCCTGAGATCAACTACTATCCTGGGCAACTCAAACACAAATAAAGGTGGTAATTACAGAACACAAGTCCAGCCAAAAGAGCTACTTAGATGGGAGTTCCTACCTCAGAATGTCAACTAATTTTCTGTGCAACCCTGTGAGTGTCTCCTCTTGGTTGTTTGCATGGGCCAATAACTCAGGCAACTTAACTGAAAATGCCGCAAAGAGAATAGTAGCACCATAAGTTGAGATGGATAGCAAGTGTATTTCAGAATCTGCATTTCCAATAAAAGTCATTACCACTGCGCTTCGCTTCTCAAGGCTTGTGTACAGAAAAATGTTTCAAGTACCGGTATGAACACCATGAAGCATCCTATCAAAACCAGCGTTGCATAGAATTGGATGCTACATCTATTGCCTGAAGACAAGATCATAGCTCACTGATTTAAATATTCTGGAAAAAGGAAACAGGACTCAGTTTTCAGAGCTCTTTTTGATTAAAAAAGAACACCATTTTTTCCCACAGCAAAAGAGTAAACATACCAAAGAGGCGTAATAGATGCTCAGCGCCATATACCATCGAGGGAGAAACATTGTCTCTAATTGCATCAGCATACTGATGGCGCTCACTTTTATACAGAAGCATCACTGGCAAGGCTTTGTCAAAGTAAAAACATAAACCTTTCATAATTTCAGTGGTTGATTCAAATATCCTACACCCACCATATCATCAGGCATGGGAACATCAACAATCAGATTAAAGTATTCTAGAACTGAAGGGTACTTCAGTTAGTGGCAACCAAAATTCTACAAAGATCCTAAACAACCTTCCCTCTCCTTGGGCCAGAAGAGAATAGAAAAAGTTTCCAATTATTTTTTTTTCAACTAACTTGCGCCTGCTAGATCTTACACCTTTAAAGTAGCTGTCACTAAAGGTGTAATACCAGGTTGACAAAAAAGCAGGTTCTGTCCTCACATGACATAGTTTTGGGACCTATACTTGCAATACTTCGTGCATATGTCTTGGATATTTGGGGTGAGAGGGAGTTTGATGAGCTGAAGGAAAAAATATAATCAAATACATTAAATCAGTCATTAAAGGGAACTCTTCAGTAAAACACAAAAAAAATATCTAATTATAATTTATAATTTTGATTAAAATTAAAGATAACAATAATATCATCAATATAAATATTAAAACTTTACTATTAAATTAATATTATAACTTACAGCTTTCCCAGGTTGAACCCTAAGATGTTCCAGTTGAACCTCACAACCATCCATGGCAACACCATGGAACTCAAATGGCACATTGCATGACTTAGCAACTTGAGTCATCAATCTGAGCTAGTTGGTGCTTCACACTTCAAGGCTCTGTAGATTTTACTTCCTGAGAGCTCCAACCTTGCCCCTATGCCCTTCCAGCATATAAGCACCCAACCGCGGGATTGGCTCTCTAGAGGCTGGCACCACTTGGTCCAGAACATGCATTAGACCTGCTGCTCTTTGTATATTTGCATTTGATACTACATCAACGCAGGCAAGGAGCACCTGCTTAAGACCCAATATGGGCAGACGTGACAGAGAAACAAATCTACTACACTGTAAACTATCCCTCTCGCTCGCTGCCGAGAGAGATAATGAATAAATCTACTACACCGACAGTGCCTTGCGGCGCTAGATGGAGGGAGATGAAGAGAAAACAACACCAACTAGATGAAATGATCGATTTGGGTTGGATTTTCGTTCACAAAATGAGAGAAAATGAAACAGAGAGATAGTAATTCGGCCCGCAGAGAGAAGCTAAGAGAAAATTATTAGTTTCACATTAAGACGTGCACGGTGCACACATATTATATTTTTATTAGTTTATAAATGGACGATGATCAGTCGGCAGACCAAGTTAATCTTTACGCCATAGCTTGAATATTATTAAAGGAGAAAAAGATTTTTTTTTCTTAACAATGTAGGTTATGACTTCAATAATATTTTCTTATCAAAGACAGGCCCTCCAAAATTGGACTAATCAAGTGGGACAAATATGTTAGCAAACAGAAATTTAAGGAGGATAAATACCTAAATCATACACTAACAACAACCATCAAGCGTTTTCGTTTCTTGGAGTCTAGTTGAAGTGTTGGTTTTGACTGTCAAAGCTTTGAACAACGATAAACAGAACAGAACAGAACGGAAGGAAGCAGCCAAGTTTGGTTGTCGTCCACAGCACTTTGAAGCAGTCCTACCGTCTTGAATTTGTTCATATCCAGTTTTCAAGCTCTTCAGGAAAATATAGTTATACATATTCTCTTCAGGCACTAGTTTCTTTGCTTTTTAATATATTAATACATAGCCACCATTCATGCATAGGAAACAGGGACTTGTCCCTCCCTGACACAATCCATTTCTAGTAGAAGTACGTCTATTAATTCAACTGCATAAGTATGATTTATAGCATTAACGGACGATAACTCACATTGGACCTGTGTGCTGGTTCTGGATATATAGGTATAGGATGGCCTAACATCTCATACTGTGCCAAGGTGCTGTTCAGCAGCTTGAATGAAACCCCCCTCTTTGTTTTACGCCCAACAAATGCATTCCTTTAAATTGTTTCTCCTAATTAATATATTTTAGGTGTTTTTTTAATGATTTTAACTAGCAACTCTGTGCAAGATCAGGAAAAAGGTATCCTCTCGGTTTGGTGCAACCTGATTAAAGACCAAGTCATTCCTTACTAACCATATAGACCACAAAGTTGAGTACAGAACCAAAAACCAAAGTTTCTTTTGCATCTTGCCGACAGCAAAGGATCTCTAGGACTGAAATAAGCCAACAACATCCTTTGAAATGGCCCAAGAACTGCCCCCAGCAATGCATAATACATGACCAAACTCTACAACTGTTTAGGAGCAAGTGATTACTAGTTTCTGAACTTCATTGCAAAATGTACAGGAGTAGTCTACTACAATAATTCCATCATTTGAAAGAAAATCTGTAGTTGGAAGTTTACCCAAGGATACTAACCAAACAAAAGCTTCAACCGTCGGTGGAACTAGAGATTTCCAAATATATGAACTATTGGATTACTACCTTGTAAAAGTACTGAATCCATCAGCTTTCTGCATGAGCTAACCGACAATTGTCCTGAGCTATCATAAGTCCAAATCAATCTGTCCTTCTAATTAATGCAACAGATGTAACAAGCGCAACCATGGGAAGAAGTTAAGGGACAATTAATGGAAGGGATTGCTAGCTTGTACTGGCATAGTCCTAATAAATACGGTTAAATGAGGTCCCTTTTCAACTTACTTACAAAAACACTATGGATCACCGAGCAACATTTTCGATATGATCTGATGTTCAATAGCCGATCGTAAACTAGTTGATCATGGTTGGACAAATTAAACTGTGCTCGTAGAAGAGAGATTATTGAAGAAAGCTTCATTACCAATTAAAGATTAAAAAAATCATTGGAAATTCATAATGAGACACTAACAAGACAAGATATAATTGCTCTGTCTTGAATGGTTCTTCAATATATATCAGATCACGGAACTCTGAAAAGGAATGATTAGAACCTCTAGATAAGTTACATTTTACATTTATATCTGAAAATAAATGACCGAAACGAATGAATGAATTGCTATATTACTCGCATGCTACAAAGATTGAAAAAATCATTGATGCACAGCAAGACTGGCTCAATATTATATCAGTGCCCGTCTCCAGGACTAGGACCACCATGTGTTTCTCTAGAGTGGACAATCTTGAACGCATGGCCCCTCCCTCCTTCGCTTGGGCCGCTGTTTTTAATTCCTTCAATGTTCATCTCGTCAGAGAATATTGTACCAATCCTATTGTTTATAGAGCCATGTGACTCTACCACACCGAGAGGACGAGCTTCTGAGATGATCAAAAGCAGAGAGCATACAAAGAGAGGCCCGACGAAGAAGATCGAAGACGTGGAAAGTCTTGCCATTATTGGACGGTGTCGTCAAGATAACTCTTACTGTTGACAAATTAAGTTTGTAAGTTTTATTCACAGAAATGTTTTTTGCAAGTAGAGCTGATTAACTTGGTGTCTTATTTATAGGGACTGCCAAGTCTGCAACCGAAGACCTTGCAATTTGACCGGGAAAGGAGAGGAAAAGCCCCCGGAAAACACGTGGTGCATTCCAGAGCATTTTAGTTTTGCCGTCACCTGCTCTTTACCTTTTTCCTGAAAGGAGGGACTATATACGTCAGTCAATACGTCCTGGGAGAATCAATATATTGTTTAATAACTGCAAGAGGAAAAACATAAAAAGATGTAAGCCCTCGAAGAAACTTTGACCGCGATCAATTTTTACCTTTCTCTGTTGCTTTCTAGTAGCAGAAGCCGGAAGGGTCTGCGTCAGTGCCTTCGTAAAAACATAAAAGGCAGCATAAGTGCGCTTCGGACCAAGTCCATTCACAGCTGCAGGTGGAATACAAGTCATGGATTATTTCATCATCAATTACTGCAAGGTATGTATACGTAGTCAACCATCTCAAATCAATTAGCAAATAAAAAAATATAAAAGATAAAGATAATCAATTACGCGAGTATATATAAAATATATGTAGTTCAATAACTTAGATCTACTTCACGAACGCCATTAGAAAATTCACTATAAAAATTAAAAGATTATAAGATACACAAAATATTCTCTCACAAAAAATTCTAAAGTAATTCATAACTCATGCTCTCTCTCTTTTCTCTTGCTACCAAAGTATAGTGAATATAAAGTACTACACAAAAGAACCAAGTAATGCTTGAATTTAACTGCAGAAATGGACTTCGTCAACATATTTATATGGTTCTCAGCTGTAGTAATCTTCTTCATTGATACAAGATCATGTGATAAAATTTCTAGAATAAAGTGATATTTGACATTAATATGTTTAGTTTTTTCATGGTATATTCGATTCTTGGCCAGATAAATAGCACTCTGGCTATCACAATGCACAACTATTAACTTATATGACAAACTAAGATTGTCAATCAAACCTCTTATCATAAAGCTTTTTTTATTGCCTTTGTTGATGTCATATACTCAATCTTTATTGTAAACAATGCAATAGTGGATTGCAAAATTGCTTTTCAACTAATGACACACCATAAGAGAGTGAAAACATAAACTGTCAGCGATCCTTTTCTATCCAAATCAATAGCGTAATCTAAATCTACAAAGTCTTCAACATTACCTTTAATGCTACTACCATTATCATGTACCAAACCAATATTTGTAGTACCTCTAAGATAACAAAATATCTATTTCATTGTTTACTAGTGAACTTTAACAGGTTTCCATAAATCTATTGACTACACTAATATCATGTGAAATGTATGGACGAATGCAGACCATATCATATATAATGCTTCTAACTGTACTAGTATATAGAACACCTAACATGTGCCCCTTCTCCTCCTCAATTTCTGGTGACAAAGCTGAAGATAACCTGAAATGAGATATAAATAGAGTGCTTCCTCGCTTGCAATCTTGCATAGCAAAATATTTAAGAACCTTCTTAGGATATTTTATTTGTGACAAGTATAATTTGTCAGCACATCGATTTCTGCGTATCTCCATACCCAAAATATTTTTTGCTACACCCAAATCTTTTATCACAAACTCAACTCAATTGACCATTTAAACTGTTGATCTCATACATGTTCTTAGAGGCATCAACATGTCATCAATACACAACAATAAATACATAAATGAACCATCTAATAGCTTTATGAAACACACATATCAATCATAATAACTCTTAAAATAATCATATCTAAGTATAAAAGTATAAAACTTTTTATACTACTACTTTGGTGACTGTTTCAAGATATACAATGGTTTGGTCTTCCTTACTTTAAGAAATGAAACCCTCTAGCTAATGCATATAGATCCTTTTTTGTTGCTCATTATGTAGAAAAGTTATTTTGACATCCAACTACTCAAGTTCCAAGTCAAATAAAGCAACGATAACAAGCAATATCCAGATGAAACTATATTTCACAATTAAAGAGAATACTTTATTGAAGTCAATACCTTCTCCTTGTATAAAGCCCTTAACAAATAATAAGTGTGCTTTAAAACTTTAATCCTTAACCTCTAGGATTCCATCTTTTCTATCGTAAGCCATGTTTCCTCTTGTAAGCCCATTAAGAATTCATACAATTCTAAATGAGCCTTTAAATCTATTTGAGTTTTTTCCATAATTAATTTATAATTTGACCTAAAATTTATAATCTCACTAACAACTAAACAAAAGCACAACAATTCTACATTTCCCCTAATAATTTCCTTAAAAATCTTAAATCACCATATACTAAAACTTCAAATATTAAGAAACAAGCAATTCAATTCATCTCCAATTATAATTATCATCACTATATCATTACAAATTAAATTCATACAATTTATAAAACATTTAAATCAATTTAAATTCATCTTCCTATGCCACATCTTTAGCCTGCCACACATCCTTCAAAACACCAAATTTCCTTCTTTTCTTCTAGATTTTGCACTCTTTCCTACCTATTTCATCCCAAATGAATCAATTTCCATCAACTTTGTATTTCCTTAAAATTTTTACATAAACCCTAACTTGAATTAGTTGGGATTTTTACTAAAAAAAAATATAAATAACCTCAATCAATTATGAAAATAATGTTAGATAAGACATTACTTAATCAACCTTTGATGCCAAAGATCAATTATTTTGCAAGCTCAAGCTTCCAACACCTCATTCCTCTTCAAACTCCTCTCTCTCTACTCTTAACTTTTCCTCTCTTAAAAATTTCCTCAATACATGATTAGGTTAATGTTTTCTCCGTCAATTCTATCTAAACACCCTAAACATACCCTAATTATAGTGCAAAATAAAAAAAATGAAAGAAATAAGAATATGAAAGATATACTCTTACATAAATGGTCGATTGTACCATTTATAAAAGGGGAAGATGAACCTTTTCATTTATTTATGATTTTGCTATTAATGAGTCCCTATATTATTTTATGTATTTTCTCTTGGCCATTGGTAAATTTGTACAACCTTTCCGAACTTTAATTGACTTCAATTTTAACTCTAGGTCGAACAACATATTGGGAGACTATTTAAAAAATTTCAGCTTGATCTAATAATCAGATTGAGAGTTATGCTTGATATTATAAAATTGAATAGTAAGTAATTTTTATGCAAAGATATGAATTTGCGTATAAAATCATATATTAATTTATTTATAATTTTGTTCTATTTTTATGAATATTCTCACCCCAAATTTATAAAAGTTCTTCCTATAAAATAATTATTTTACCTAATCATAAAATTTACATGATTTATCATTAATTAACATTTAATGTATCAATTTAATTATTTTATCTCATATGAAATTAAATTAATTTAATGGGAATGTTCCCTCCTAATTTATCATTTTTTTTAATTTAAAATTATCCTATTTAAGATCAATTTATCAATTTTTTAGTTGAGAGTTTACAAAGTAACACTTGAACCACTCGATAAATCTTTGGTAGTGAGATAGTGAAAAGTTAAAATCTTCATCCTTGAAAAAGATATTTGTGAAAAGTTGTCTAATCTTAAACCTATAAAGAAGATCATGAGTGATAGTTAATTCTTGAATGGTAGTTCATGGAGTAAAATATATCATTATCCGAACCATTATAAACTTGGTGTCTCTCTTTTAATCTCCATCTTATTTTATTTGTACCTTTCATATTTCATATTTGTTTTCAAGATTTGAAATGTTAAAGGATTAAGTTTTTTAAAGCATAAATCTTCAACTAAACCCTAATTCATTCCCTTTCTTATATGCTATTTTAGACTTTCACATGTGGGTTGAAACTCTATGCAAAATGGAATTCTACTAATATTCTTACATGTGCAATTTTAATGACATTCTTACATATATGGTATTTTTATAAATTTATTTTTGACAAATGCAAACTGTATTGATATATATATTACTTGTTGTCTGTATAGTTACTGTTGTTGTTCTAAACTATTAATTAAGTTGCTACTTGATTTTGATAAATACATACCTATTTTATTTATACCAAACTTGAAAAGAAAACAATTATGTGGGAGCGGGGAGTTGAACCTTAATTGTCAAATCCTATTATAAAACTAACTCCCTCATTGTTGGGTTGCTGTAGTAATTTGTTATGATTGACGTAAATGTTTAGGGTTAATAATGTGGAGGTAGAGGTTATTTAGAGTTTGGAGTTAAGGTTTGTATTTAGTGTTAATTTAAGGTTTGGTAGATGCTTGTTTTTTTAATTGTAATATTTTTAAATATTATATTTGACAACCAAGATATATATCAAACTTTATTATTTTATAAAAGAAATTACTTTTTTTT
>Ga0307510_10008806_pt1 | contig 12029 bp, 19 predicted proteins | sample 12_EM_MG_FD_207224 | JGI IMG/M metagenome (GOLD analysis project Ga0307510, IMG submission 207224) | Populus trichocarpa ectomycorrhiza microbial communities from riparian zone in the Pacific Northwest, United States - 12_EM | ecosystem: Host-associated > Plants > Roots > Unclassified | place...
CCCATGTTTTCTACAGGTATAGGTACAGCTCAAGGTCCATAGTAGACTCACTTTAGTATCTAACATTCAGAGAGGCAAGCTTTTCAATCTTATATACAATTTACTTCAACATTCAAGTATCTTCCATTTATTTATCACTGCTTATTATATTTCATCACTTTATAATTTTATTTACATCTTGTTGTATTTATCAAGAGACACTACAGCCAAAAAGAAAAAAAGAAAAAGGAACAAAAACATAAAAAGAATAACCAAGTCAATGGCAACACACATTTTGCCACCTCTGGGCCGGCCCATTCTGTCGGTGTGACATGCATGCAACAAAAAAAAGAAAAAGAGGGGGGGAAAAACATACCAAGTTAACCCATACATGGGCTTCATGCCACTGCCAGTTCAAGATCTCTTTGTGGGTCAAAGAGGGTGGTCAGTCACGTGCCGACTGCAGGCCACATGCAGAAACTGTGGGTGGAACATGGGTGGGTGATGCACCCAGGGCCATCACCATCATTGAGACCTTGCAATGGCACCACTGTTTTGCCTTCTGGCCAGGCAAGGGTGGGGGCATGTGAGGATGGTGTTCAGATATGTGTCAAAAGGGTGCACAAATGCACAGGACTGAAAAAAAAAAAAAAAGAAAAATGGACTCACCCACACAAAACTGCTGAGCTCCACAGGCCACGCATGTGTCATGCATGTGCGAGGCTTCAGTGCGGGTGTGCAGGGAGGCGTGTGAGGGTGGTGTGGCAATGACAGTATACAGACGGCAATGGGAGCGGATATGGTGGCATGATTTGGTGGCGGGTGTGGAGGGCAGTATTTGTCAAGACTTGCAACAGCGTGGGCACTTCGAATTCTGGGTGTAAGGGCGTGCAGGGAGGCGCATGGGTTGTCAGGGGCAGGGAGCAGAGCACATGAACTTGGGGGGAAAAAAAGGAAAAATAAAGTCACCTGTTCAAACCCACACAAAAACGCAACCTGCTTGTCATGTTGTATGTGTGCTGCTGACATGTGGACAGGCGGTTTGCAGGCGGCGGCTCATGAGGCCTGTAAGGATGCAACTTTGATGGCCACAATTCAGGCTGTGAGGGAGAGAGGTGAGATGACGTGCGAGCAAGTGAGGGGCAAAAGCCACTCACCTCCTGTCAACGCTGTTGCAGTTTCAGGCTGGAGAAGCAGGGCAGTGGCAAGGAGAGTGTAGGAGAGGGGCACCAAGTTGGGGTGCTCGAAATCAGATGGGAACGCAATGTTGAAAATTGTGCAGCATCGAGGGATCGACGTCAAGCTGCCACTCCAGGTAGGAGCACATTGCTCATTCCATGGGGACAGGGCAGCGATGCCAGCTCAACCTCATCACCATCAATTTTGGGCCGCATTTCTTCTGGGTGTAAGGGCGTGCAGGGAGGTGCGTGGGTTATCAGGGGCAGGGGGCAGAGCAAACGAACTTGGGGGGGAAAAAGGAAGAGTTACCTTTTCAAACCTGAAAAGCGCAACCTGCTTGTTGTATTGTGCATGCGCTGCCGACGCACATGTGGGCAGATTGCAGAAGTGGCTTGAGGCAAGTTGGCCAGGCAAAATCTTGCTGAATGCAACATTGAAAATCGTGCAGCGTTGAGGGGTCAACGTTGAGCTGCCACTCCGCCACTCCGGGTAGGAGAGCACACTGCCCGTTCCATCTGCTTGATCTTCCAGAGTACAAACATGCCTTGGCCAACAATACACCACAATGTGTTGTCGCAGCTGATCTTGGAGAAAAGCATGAACACAGAAATAAATAAGTAACATCCCAAGGTAACAATGAAAAAAAAATACTCACATGTTTAGACCCCCACAAAAAAGCATGATGTGCATGCACTGGAGGGGGTAGAGACGGGCGGCGTGGTAACAGGGATGGCAGTGATGTTAGCTTGTCCTTGTCACCATCAATTTTGCGTCGCATTTCTTTGGGAGTGGGTGTGCCAGCAATGAGAGGTGGTAACAGAAGTCAGGATTGGCCAGGACACAGCAAAAAAGAAAGGCCCACTCACATAGAGGGAAAGCAAGGGAAGGCAACACGTTAGGCAGTATGGCATCAGGGACAGGGGAGATGTGGAATGACATGACTGGTCGGGACGTGGAAAGAAAGCAAGCCTGCATGGAACACTTGCACACTCGAGGGGGCAGGACAGGACAGTTCCAGACACAGAAGAAAAAATCCTAGCAAGGGGGGGGTTTGAGACTGGTCAAAACATGAAAAAAAAAAAAAAAGTGAGTGAGGGACACTCACTCGCTCAAGTGGGACCGCCCAGGACATGGAGAAAAGAGTGCCAGCAAGGGGGGTGGTAAAAGTAAGCCAGTATGGACACTGACAGAGATGCCATGGGTGGCGTGGCACTGGGAAATGTGGCAGTAATGGTGGTTGAAAGTTCAACCTGTGAGGGAGAAATGCCATCAGGAGGCAGAAAGCAAGCCTGTGAGGCACTCACCTGCAGCAGTGACATTCCAAAGGGTTGTGGCTGGGATGAAGCTGGGCAGTGAGAGAGGGCTGGCTCAGAACCAAAAAAAAGAGGCCAATGATCAAGCAGAGGGGAGGTCCAGCCTGGTTGGGATGCAGCAAAAAAGAAACCTGGAAAAAAAAGGAAACAGTTAGTAAAGAAAGTGATGAGGGGACTCACTCCTGGAGAGGACAGAATGGGAGGAAGGTGAGGTGACGATGCAGACAGAAAATGAGCAAATTTTCGAAAAATCGATCCTTGAGGGGGGGGGAAGCAACCTTGAGGGGGGGAAAGCAACCTAGAAGGGGGAAAGGTGAGCTGAGAGGAGGGGAAAGCGACATCAGGCCTAGGTGGGACTGGTCAGAACTGAAAAAAAAAAGTGACTGGTCAGAACTGAAAAAAGTGAGGGAGGGGACTCACTGGAGAGGGCTGGGACTGGACTGGACCTGCTAGAAAGGTCAGAGATCAGCAGCACACAGAAAGAAAGAAAAAAAAGCCAGGGATACTCACATTTGTTGGAAGCACTGCAGCGTCAACCTGCCAGCTGTTGCCACTTCGTCAATGCAGCCACTTGGGCTCACATGCGCTTATGTAAAAAAATTTCAAGGAAATGTTATCTAAGCATTATCTAAGCCAAATCCAAGTTGAGAAGAATAACACCCCAATTGCAGACAGGCACAACCCAATTGCGGAATTAGGTTCCCACATCCAAATGGAGGCAGCTTGGAAATCCTGAGCCTGGCAGCTTGGCGCCCTTATTCTCTTACTGGAAAGATTTAAAAATATATAAGTTATGGTGTGACATGGAAAACACAAAGAAAACTGATAAAAAAAAGAAAAAGGGAATATACCACAGACGACGCATCATGGCTGTCTGGAGAGTGCAGATCAGGTTTGGCATCAAACATGTGCACACAGGTGGGGTCCACCTGTGGCAGCTCAACAACGGCGCCTCTGTACCAGTTGAAGAGGGGAGCCCATACATGGGCTTGATGCTGCTGGCAGTCTGACGGCGGCAGTCTCTTTGTGGGTCAAAGAGGGTAATCGGTTGCATGCCGACCACAGGCCGCATGCAGAAACCATGGGAGGGACATGGGTGGGTGATGTATGCGATGCGGGTGCAGGCGGTCGTCATCGTCGAGACCTTGCAACAGCGCAGCTGCTTCAGCATCTGGCTAGGCAAGGGTGGGGGCGTGCAAGGGTGGCAAGAGGGTTCGTGTCGAGAGGATGCGCAAGAGCACAGGACTGGAAAAAAAAGAAAAACAGGACTCATCTACTCGAAGGCCCACAAAAATGCCCAACCTCCACAGGCCAGTCACAGGCCCCACATGTGCCGTGCATGTCCGTGTGCATGTGTTTGCTGCCGCTGCGGTTGTGGTTCTGGTGTGTGGATGTCAGTTGTGGGTGGGTGGGGTGTATGTCCGGAGGTGATGAACATCGAAATGGGAGAGCAAGGGTGTGTCAGCATTGAGTGATGCGGGACGTACCGGTGGGTGAGGGGGTCAGTTGTCCGGGTAGATGTGGGCATGATGTGGGCGGATGCTGTCTGTTCAGGGTCATGTATTTGTCTTGGGGAGCGGACAGGGGTGGAGGAGCGGTAGGGGCTGGTAAGCAAAAAAAAACCAAGTGTCCAAGGGACATACTGGTGAGTGTAAAGAGATGGCCTGTCCAGTGCAGACAGGGTATCTCATCTATTTGTGTTGTTGCACCTTTGTGCTGGAGGAGTGGGGCAGCAGCGAGACAGTGCAAGAGAAGGGCACATGCTGCCGACGTCCACAGCAGTCTTTGATACTTCAGGCGAGTTGGACATGAAGAGCATGAGGGTGCGTGGGAGGCTGGGGTGAGCACACAGAAGGGGGGAAAAAGCCGACTCACCTATTCAACCCACATAAAAACCAAGCTCCTTGTTGTTGTTGTCGCATGTGCTGCCAAGTTTCCCGTCCACAGGGATTAAAGAGGTAGTGGGTGCGGTGTGTACAGGCGGTGCAGGCAATGGTGCGGCTGATTACTGGCTGATTCCGCTTCTGGGCAGTTTGGGAGGAGCGCACCAGGAGGGTGAGAGACCTCCCCGTGAGAGAGGCAATGCGGAACTGGGGGAAAAAATGGACTTACATACTCAAACCTGAACCTGCACAAAAAGTGGGACATCCTAAGTGTTGCTGCAGAGGATCTTGGAGGAGAGCATGAATATGGAAATAAATAAGCGGTGTCCTGAGGAACCCCGGGAAACTGAGCCTTCACATTTTGGAGGGGATAAAGTGTCACGAATGTCACCGATTGGTAGGTTGGGAGGGATAGGCGCACTTGTGCTGGAGGGTATTGTCATACATTGGGATGTAAGGCCTGTAAGGGGCCGCATGATGGGTGAGAGAGGCCAGCAGCTTTCAATGTCATGTCCCCTCTCTGAGTGAGTGGGCCTTCTTTTTTGCCGTGTTCTGACTATTCCTGACCTCTGCCACCACCCCTCCCACCACCAGCACGCTCACTCCCAAAGAAACGCAGCACAACCAACGGCGATGAGGTTGAGCCGGGGTGCCGCAGTGGTGCCGCCTGCAACCGAAAATAGCTGACTGTTTGCCCTCTGCTAAGGGACCTATCCGGAGATCATGGCTCCTGTGCCACTGCAGCATCAAGCACTGCAGCCAAGCCCAGACGCCTGGATACGCACGCCCTTTCCACTGTCCTTGTTGCGAACGATCACTCTGACGACGCCCACCGGCAGCGGGTTTTTGCGTGCGTCAGGGCACTACAGCTATGCGAGCATCAGCGCCATCATGGAAGCTGGGAAGGAGCCTCTGCCGTCGCTAGAGGAGCAAGGGGTCAGGCGTAGGTGGCTACGCTGGATACACAGGAACGGGTCAAGCATTGGGTCGTGCTGTGCACGCTGCTGGCATCGGTCTTGGTGCACTGGTGCATCGGGCTAGGTTCCTATTCAGGTACGTCTCCAGACTATACATACTTCTATATGATGACATTGTTGCCTCACTGTACCCAGGGCAGGGGGCTCCTCCCATGTTTGGAGACTACAAGGCTCAAAGGCATTGGATGGAACTCACAAATCACTTGCCAACACGACAGTGGTACACGTATGACCTGCAATATTGGGGTTTGGACTACCCCCCGCTGACTGTGTATCATTCATGGCTCTGCGGCAAAATGTGCATTGTGTTTTTTTTTTCCCTTGGAGTTGGGTATCCTTCGCGCCGCCTCTCTGACTCACCGCGCGACTTAGTGGGTCATTCATCGACTCGAGCTGGTTTGCCCTGGACGCTTTGCAGGGCATCGAGACTCCAAGCAGCAATAGGCGGGAAGGTGGATTGAGGGTACAGAGTCTTGGATATGGATATGCAAGGGGGCGAGGGCGGGTGGACTAGAAGGGTGAAAGGTCATCTCACTCTGTATCTAGACTACCTTTTACTGCGGTGAGTGCAGCACTCTGCCCGATGATGGGTTCTTGACATCAATTTGTCCATGTGGCATTAAGTGTTGCTCATTGTGTCCCACAGTCCAGCGCTTAACGTTTAACCCCAACTTTGCCTACAGTATCTGTTCAGGTAATGACTATGCATCTGTCTACAAATACAATACACAAGAGATGAGTGATGCAGAGGTGTGGCAGCGTGCTGCCCTTCGCTTAAACCCTCTACTGTTACTTGATTCAAATGTTCAGATGCCCAAGATCCCTCTGGAAAATGAAAGTCACTCACCTTGTCGATGGCCAGTGCCACTCTATTCTTGATCGCTTTGCAGAACCTCTCCCCATTCATAGCGTGCACTTTCGGACAGGCAACGCATTCGTATGATTCGATGTGAGCCTGTAGAGTGGATAGGTACTCCTCACGGATATTGGAAGTGTCTGGGAGAGGTTTTGTGAAAGCCCAGCCCAATTTGGTGAGATGCTTCTGAAAAAGATCAGTCAACCAAGAGGGCGAGTGTCCAGTATCGGATCTCAGATATCGACTGAAATCTGTACAAGGCGTCCAAATATCGAATGGGGGAGTGCCAAGCTTGAGAAACGACTTGAAACATGAGATGAGATTGTCTTGGCAGCGCTTGCGAAATCTAATAAGATCGCGTAATATCCAACCTTCAAAGAACGGTAGCTCATCACAGAGGTATTTGAATGTCATCGGGAAATCCAATGTAAGACAGGCCAACGTTTCCTTTTCAGATGACAATCCTCCAATACTTGCGATAGTGTATGCATGAAAGGTTGCTGCCCCAGTTGGCATAGGCAATATTTTATCTCGGATCTCAGCGCGGATGCAGGACTGGATGCCATCCATGTCGTATTTCTGTGAGGCGGCAAGCACCATCAAAGTTTTGTTGTAGGAGTTAGGTATCATGGAAGGAATAGGGTATAACATTGTGAGGAGACATTCAGCACTTCTGCGTCCTCAGATAAGCGCACAACGGGAAGCACCCCGACAACTTCTTGATCGGAGGGTTGGGGAAGGGAAAACATGTCTTCAAAGAAGGGAGACGAAAAGGACAACACCAATTTGTGGACATGGAAGTTGATGAAGTCACAAGATTGAATTATTATATCGGCATTAGCCATATCCAAGCCATCAGGTAGGGGTGAGGTATTCTGCGAGGAAGGAGGACTTAAGCCAGTTTCAGATTGAAGTCCTCCCAGGATCACAATGTCTGATTCAGCCTATGGAAGCCTTCTAATTAATACCAATATCATATATCTTGTAAACATCAATACTCACCCTTGTTGTACAATCATCAACAACTGTTTTTAGCGCCTTCCAAAAGACGTTTATTGCACTGCTAGGTATATTTGCGCATTCACATCCATAATGCAAGGCACTTATATGCCGTAACAAGAATCTGTAGAACTGAATGGTGTCGAAGAGATCTGGAGATTTCGCTATGGATTCGATATATTCACCCAACCATGTTAGTGTACCATAATCGCAAGATTGACCAGCCATTTTGCTGGGAACACCCGTTGCCTTGAAAGCCGTAAGGTCATCCGCAAGGTAAGTCTGAACTCTGTGATGGTATTTCCAGAGTCCGTGGAGATCAACCAATGGTGTGGCACCAAGCCTGTCCTCCAGATCCTCAAGTGTGAATGAGAATGTAAATGTGGTGCGCGCTGCATGAAGTGCTTCCTGACGAAGTCTGTGTGTCTGTGCAAGAGAGTAAACTTGCACAGCAGTCTCTTGACGAATGAATGGCGGATCCTGCGACGCAATGACGGCTCAGATGGAACTCATAACAAACACCATCTGGTACTTTTGAGCTGCCAACAGAAGAAGCATGGTTTGTTCGATAGTCGAAGGAAGGGCAGAGGGCATGGGGAGAATGAAAGAGAGGAGACTGGAAAGGGTAGCATCGCTATCAGATAGCTGGACAGATGGAAGTGATGGAGTAGTGCTCGTAGTAGGTGAACTCAGAGCAGATTGGATGGCCTCTCGGAGCACGGGGGAGGCCTTGATGACATTGTGTTTCAGGACTTGAAACTGGCGGTGGTCGCATGAAAGAAGGATGATATCGGCATCAGGGTCATCGAAAAGTGAATTCTCTGGGATTTCACCCAAGCTGGAAGGGGATGAGGATAACTTGCTGACTGTTCGAGTCGACATTGTAAGATGACGAAAACAAAGACAATGACAATCGATGGGATCGACGCAGTTCAGCGCTATCCATGATGGGCGCCAACTACGGCCGTTGTCTAGGGCTCAGCGGGCATCTGTTTTTGACCATACTATGGGTGCCAAGTGTTTTGGCACTCACAAGCATTTTGGCATTCCATTAAAGACAACAAAATTTTCATTATTTTACTTGACACATTGAATCCCTTGCACAATACCTTTGTCTGCGAAGTTGAATGAACAAAAACTATGCAGTAGTTGCTGAGATCCTGAAATTGGCCTTCATCACGCCGAATCACACAGACAGTAGTCACTCCTCAAACATCTGCTGAGGTTCAAATATGACAGGTCAGCCACAGCGTCAACAGTACGAGACACGGTCATGTGTTTGTACACAGAAATGAAAGTGACGCATTGGTCAATGGTGATGGTCATCAGGGAAAGTATGCTTCCTCTACAGACCCAGAATATGAAATCCAAAAGATGCTGGCTGTCAATGATCTTATTTCTGGGACCTATAAGACTGTTGTTGCACTCTCATTGCCAATGGAAGGTATGGTTGCCAAACTTGTGAAGGCACAATTTAATGCAAGGGGGGGGCGGAATTGCAAAAAAGGAACAGGGGTCAATTTTTTTTTAATTGCCCTCAGAGCTTGGACTACCTAACTATGTAAGCGGGCACCTACCCATATATGGTAATGGTGTTTCTATATATGTATGATAAGATACAAGCTCTTTACTCTGCGCCTATGGCGCAGGAGTAAATAGCAGGGGCTTGCGCAGTATCAGGGCTTAAGGGGAGGGGGGAGAAGGGGGATTGTGCAGTGACATTCACTGACAGTCCTCAACTTAAGCTATTCACACATGTCCTCAGCATCCCCAGACTGGCTCAGCAACTCAAACTCAGTATGAAACAAAACAAAAAAAAGATTCATTTATATTCAGTAAAAACAAAACCATATTTACATGATGTTGTGTGGCTGGATGTATTTGTGAAGGATGCAGCACTGGGTAAGGTAAGAGAATCTCATTGGCACCATGCATTCTCTGCATGGTCAAGCATTGCTGTACATCATTTGTTGAGGTTGCAGTTGTTGAAGTTGGTCAGGAAATGGAAAAAAAAATCGGGTCAGCAACAGAGAAAGAAAGAGATAGGAACAACGCACCCAAACCAACTTGCATGCCAACCAAAGGCCATGCACACAGAAACCCGGGAGGCGTTGGCCTTGATCCGTGCAAGGCATGTGCTGTGGGGTGTGAGTACACAGTGAATCCCAGGTCCATGCGCATGTGTAAGTGTTTGCTGCCACTGCGGTTGGGAAAAAGGTGTGAGGAAGAGGAAAGAATCCTCACAATGTCGGTCGTGGGTGGTGTGAGCATCTGGAGGTGATGAACGATGTCAAAACGGGGGAGCGAGGGTGTGTCGGTGTTGAGTTGTGGGCAAGGTGGCGCGGGACATACCTGTGGGTGTGAGGAGGTCAGTTGTCTGAGTGGACGTGGGCACGATGCGGGTGTAAAGGGGAGCTGCAAGGGAAGACAGGCACGGGTCTGGTGAATTGGGCTGTGAGGGAAGGAGGTGAGAGCATGGCGGGGGGCAGTGGATGGGACCAAGGCACTCACCCAGAGGGACCGGGAGGGAAATCGATGCTAACAATGGGGACAGGCGCAGTGGAGGTGAACATTGCCAATGAGGGTGAGGTCAGAGGCACAGGAACAGTGGGCGTAGGTTCACGGGGAGTCGATGGTGGTGATGTCGAGAACACGGCCCAAAAGAGGGGCACTCACTGGGAGAGGACCGGGAGGGAAGAGGATAGGTCAGGTGGCATGGCAATGGGGATGGGCGCAGCTGTGATAGTCGTGACCTCCAGGCTGCAAGGGAGATGTGAGAGGATGCGACTGAATAGAACATCAGGGGCACTCACAGGGGGCAAGAGAAGATTGGGACTGGCTATGAGGGAGGGAGAGGAGGGCTGGTGCCGGAAAAAAAGCAACCTGGTAAGGGTGGGCTCAGGGACGGTCAGGACAAAAATAAATAAATAAAGCGAATGAGTACTCAGTGTACTCACTCACTCAAGTAGGACTGAGCGTGCTGGTGCTGGGGGGACACAGAGAAACCAAGCTGCAGGCGAAAAGGCAGTTGTGAGCAGAAAAAAAATCGGGGTGAGAAGGGGTAAAAAATCGAGCTGCGAGGAAGAAAAAACCCGAAAAAATCAATCCATGGGGGGGGAGCGGCCTAGAAGGGGGGAAAGGTGAGCTGAGAGGGGAGAAAGCGACCTCAGGGCAAGGTGAGACCAGTCAGAACTGAAAAAAAAGCAAGTGGTCAAGTCTGAAAAAAAGGGAGAAAGTGGACTGGAATGGGAATGCACCTGGTGGAGAGGGCTTGGTCAGGACACAGAAAGCAATGAAAAAAGTAAGTATACTCACTTGTTGAGGAGGGCAGAATTCAGGACACAGAAAGAGGTCAACAGCTTTCCTAGTGTCTGTGCCGCTACTGCTTATGTCACCACCCAGGCGAGCTCGCTCGCGCTCATGTTGGCTTACAAATGGCTTATCTAATTTGCAAGATTGGTAATCTCTCACGGATTTTGCTTTATATTTTTGATACATTTCTGATCTTTGCATATGAATGAGGGTTGCGCGTTGAACGTTGAAACTTGAACATAACATTAAATGCCTGTGTGGTCGAGGCATTCTAATGAGACTAGTTACAATAGCTACTACCACTGTGTCCTCTTATTTAGAGCGCATACCTCACAAATCCATTGTCTTGCTCCCTTCTCCTCATACCCAACGCACCGGAGATGGTACTAAACTTATTCAGCCTAGGGCTTTCAAAATCAACAGAATTACTCACCCATACCATCTCGCATCCAGCCCTATTGCATTTGATCGAGCCTACATCACCGGGGTGCACACTCCCTCCACACAGGCATAGGGACAAGTCGCTCATGTCCCTGCATCGCCGCTTATGGCCCACGCGTGTTGGCTCGGAGTCAAAAAATATAGGATTCAGTCCAGGTGAATCAGATGCAGCCATAGGAATGGAGTCTGTACTTGCGATAGGTGCAGGCACGGCGATAGGAACGGAGTCCAAGTCCATACTTGCAATAGGTGCTAGCAGCGCTCGGAGATCAGCAAGGAAACCTGTATCGGCTTCGAATATCACTCACTACCATAATCCAGGTCTTGTACCTTGGCGCTGACATTAGCTGTCCCTACCACAACTGGTGTGGTATCTTCTTCATCACTCGACTCTGCCACCTCCTCATCGTGGCCACTGCAGGAGTCACTTGAGCTGCCTTTGTCGGATGTGTCCATTTCCAGCTCACTGCTGTGAAATTTATCCATCAGTTGAGTTGTTGATAAATAAGAATAGGATAGAAACACATACTCTAATACAAGACACAAGCGGTGCGTTTCTGAAATCACAAGGGGTGCATGCTGAGACTTCCGGCGCAATGTCTGCTGCTTGAGGCAATTTTTCCAAATGTGCTTCATTCCATCCCTTTTGAGCTTTGTCAGTGTCAACATATCGCGGTGGTCTTCCAGGGAAATTCTAGGATGTTTGTGAAGCAGGTGAAATCGGAAATTATACAACCAAACGACTTGGCTCAACTCTGAGTCATCACAATGCGGGCAGACGATTGGGCGATTCATACAAGGGGATGAATCCGAACACTCTGCTGCAACAGTAATGGAGAACTTCACGAGATTGGGGCATAAACTTGCCTTCATGTTGATAGCAATTTTACCTGCGTGTCCTTTTGCTTTTTTCAAAACGATCTTGCACAGTGGTGTGGGCCGAAGACAGAGCCCACATGGTTTGGAGGAGCAGTCTGCTGAGGGGTCGTAAAGTATATGAGCACCAATGTGCTCCACGATGCGTTGTCGGAGTGATGGATTGAAAGTGACAATGGGATGACAATTCGGGCATGTCAGGCCAATATGATCC
>Ga0307510_10008807_pt1 | contig 12029 bp, 7 predicted proteins | sample 12_EM_MG_FD_207224 | JGI IMG/M metagenome (GOLD analysis project Ga0307510, IMG submission 207224) | Populus trichocarpa ectomycorrhiza microbial communities from riparian zone in the Pacific Northwest, United States - 12_EM | ecosystem: Host-associated > Plants > Roots > Unclassified | place...
TGGGCGTGTATGAGAGGAAGCATCAAAGTGATGGCCATTAATATTGTTATTCAAAAAATATTTTTTATCATATTTATTTTTAGTTTTGTTTTTTTCTTGTATTGTCAAATGACTACCTGGGTAGGTTAGGCACGCTGGCTAACATGCTTGAATTTTGGTTTTTCTTTCCTAAATTTATTTTTTTAATTGATGTCTTTTTTAATTTATATTTAAATTAATATCCATTCTTTTTTTTTATTTTGTTTACTTCACATCTTTTAAATTATAGTTATTTTGTATGAAATTAATTTTTAAAATGATTATTCTAGTTTATCTAAATTTTTTCTATGTTTTATGTAAATAAACTTCATTTTTTTTCATCATGTATCACAACTTTGATAAAAAAAAAAATCTTTAAACATAGAACTTATATTTATCACTTGATTTTTCTATTTTCATTTAATGATTTTTTTCTTAAATGTATACATAAACTTTGGGTTTGAGGTTTAAATCTACATATATAATTATTATTATTATTATTATTGTAGAAAAAAATATATCCAACTCACATCGAAGTGCAGCATGTCACCTGAGGAGCAGGATATGGCGAAACAACTTCACATTCAATCATCAATCCTAGCAATGACGGTATAATCTTCAATACGGAATAGAAGCATATGGGAAATGTTCCATCACAAAGCTTTAAACTCAGATGCCGTTTATAGCAGTCATCAGCATGCCGAGACCTCTCAAAGCAAAGCAAGTATACTTCCACCTACTCATTCTGGGTAATTTGGGTTCAGATCATAACAAAGGCAACATTCAAACAGCAAGTCGAAACCTGGAAACCTCGAATCCCCTTATTACATATAAATAATATTAAATTGATAGAAGAAAATAGATCAAGTTAATGCATCCCTGTATTTTGTTTTCCCCTGGAAGACCATGTCAGAGAATGGAAGGACCATTAGGCTTGATGATGGGGGATTTGAAGCACCAAATGGCCGACACTTACTTCCATATCTTCACACATTTGTCATGACTTGCAGAAGCAACCATCCCTGTAGCTTGTGATTGAGCCAAAGCTGATATCACACACTCATGAGCCGCAACCGTCATGCACTTGTTCTCAGCCATGTTCCAAAGCTCCAATGACTGAATTGGAACAATGATTACAACCAGGGAAGAGAGAATAGAAACCAACATGAGTAAAAAATATCAAGAATTGTAAGTGCAAGAGTTCTCCTTAAATGGATATTATGACCCCATGAAGTTAAAAAGATAAGACACTTTGTTTCCCAAAATACAAGCACAAGAGTTTCCTATGAACAAACATAAGGCGGGTTAGAACTGAAACAAAAATCCTTTTATCCTTGGAACGTTTCCTATAAATATAACAAGGTTGATCTGTTTTAAATAAAATGGAACTCGAAGTACTCATCTCCAAAGCAGGTTCAATTACAGGAAACAGCTCATTTCCATGGCAAATAAAAACAGTCAGAACTTAAACACTAAATAAGACAAGCAAATGTACCTGGTAGCCTCCAATAACCAAGAGAGTGGAATAGCTCGGATGGAAAACACAAGAATGGAACTTGTTCCCACTTGAACTAAGTTCATGAATGCACTCTCCTGTGGCCAATGACCACACTCTAACAGATTCTTGACTGACAGATGCCAAGTAATCTCCGTTCACATCCCAGCAAACAGAGTGTACCGCTGTGGAGTGCCCCTAGAGCAAAACAAAAAAATTATTTATTTTAATGGCGATCAAATAACAAACATGAAAGAGCAGAGTTTCATTGGTTTTCTCAACTTCCAAGTTTAAGACCAATACCCGTAATGAGTGTGTCTGTCTGTCAGCCTCAACATCAAAGATGGACACAACATTCTCTGCAGCTGCAGCCAGCAGTTGTCCGATTCTTGGCTGAAATCTAACTTGTGTGGTCCCTCCCTGCTCCAACAAATGACCAAGATTTAGAATAGACAAGAACTAAAATCCATCAGAAATTCAAGAACAAAAGCACAGTGTGTGTGTGTGTGTGTGTGTGTGTGTGTGTGTGTGTAAAGGAGCTTCATGGCTAACCTTGGATATCCGGGTGCAAGAATACTGATTGATGTTCCAGAAGCGAATCTCATTGTTATCATCACAGGAGCAGAAAACATCATTCTTCTTCGGGTGAAAGTCAAGGGACACCACATGTGAGGTATGCCCCGTATATGTTTGCAAGGCATATCTTGGCTGCGAGGATAAACCACATTATAATCCTAGTATTCCATGATAAAGTAACTGATGCCAATTCCTTTTGTGTCTTTCAAATACACAAAGGATCTGATTCTATTTCCATAAGTTCAGAATAAAATGGGGCATAAAAAGGCTATAACTTAAAAGAGAAGGGATGCCAGAATATCAAACTTTCTCAAAAAATCACATGTAGGATCTAAACTTACATCAGCAAGATCAAAGGGACAACAGCCATGTTTTACCAACTGTATTTGGCAAACTATAATACAAGAGAAGCTGCAGTGTATAGGCTGAGTAGAAGCAAAACATTTCAAAGAACATCCTAACCAGAACCTCAATGTAACATAAGATGAATCGAGGGAATAAATAGCACTTCAAAAGATTGCTATCTAAATTGAAAATTGCTTTCAATAGAATGAATATATGAAAAGGTGAGATTCATGTTGTTGTAAAGATCATTGAAATGACATTAATAAAGACATGCATCTCAAATAAAAAGAGTGACGATTTACCTACATTAAAAAACTAGCAACCCAAAAGCAAGAAATTAAATAAACAAATGCAAGCATAGAAACGTGGTTATCCCATGGCCAAAAGTTTTTGAAAGGAAAAGGAAGCAATTAACTTATGGAACTGACAAGTAGTTGATCCAAGACAAGTAGTTGATCCAAAAGAATGAATGATTAATATGAGAAGCATTGGAGGTAGAAAACTCACTCCTGCAGCATCCCAGAGACGTACACTTGAATCAAATGAAGATGTTGCCAGCTGAGTTGAATTTGGCCTGAAACGAACATCAGTGATAATGTGGGTATGCTCCTCTGGATTGCACTCTGTTTGCAGAGTTTCCATGTTCCAAAGAACAACCTACTGACGTGAAAACATATAAATCCACATCAATTCTTATCAACAAGATATCAACTTTCACGGTTCATAGTTGCTTTTGCTGATAAAAAAAACCCAAACTTGTAACAGATATCTAATGGAATGGTTTTATTCTGGCTTAGTCCTACATTAATGTGTCCACCTTTCCATTCAAGGTGTCCAAAATGTTTACCTGCTTCAATTTTTAAAGCATAGTATACATGAAACTTTACTATTTCTCTTAATGGGAATATTTAAAAACAAAAAAGGGTAGTTTTGGAAGTTATGGGAGCTATAATTTGATGTTTCATTAAGTTGCAGTAACAGGATAGAGTAAAAGCAAAACACATGAGTGTCCTGACGTGGCATCCACATTTTGGTTACCAAGTTTGCGCATTCAGTTAGTTATTTGAGACATTTCCATTATCACATTTTTATCTGAGAATATTTCAGCTAAACTGTAAACACTTCTTTCCACAGTATGCAACTGTACAATTACTTTTGAAGTATAGCAATCATCTTAAATGAATTGAGAAAACCGAGGGAGCTCTGGTCTTCATTTTTCAGAGATCATGTCCCTTCTACAATCATCTGCCTTCTTCACTGTATTCTCATGATGCTTCAACTTTCTCCAACAAACATGAACTATATAAACCATGGTTTGTAATGAATGAAGCTTTGGCTGAGATTGCGATTCTACTGGTGAAGTTGCTCATCTCTGAACATACCAAGTTGACGTGTTGAAACATTTAATAGTAAATTGACACAATTAAACTACCTAAAGTGGTTGGCGTCAATAGTTAAACTTGAGAAGGTTAGTTGTGTTGACTTCCTATTCAACAAGGAACAAGGTCTTAGTTAACTTGAGATAAGCTACATTAATCATGGTCGCTTCCTTGTATGAGCCTATCAGGTCTATATAGGCCTTTGCTCTTCAGGTTTAGGAATGGCACACTCTTCATCTGCAGGTCCAACAGAACCATACAGATATAGCATAGCAGGAAACAACCACGACGACAAAAAGATTAGAAGAATAACAAACTAGCCTAGCATATGCAGCAGCAAGCAATGAAATACAACAACGGCAGGTTCGTGCTAAGTATCAACCCAATGGATAAGCCCAAGTACTACATAACTGTAACAGTGCTAATCTATCTTGGTCCATTATCCATCAATTAATTGCTGAATAGAAAGCTGAAGCACATAGGGCAAACAAGATGATGCCATATACATAAAAAAATAAATAAAAATGATCACTTAAGTACAAAGATGCTGTCTAAATTACTGCATTTTTTATGTATACCCTCGCATAACAGTGATTTAGTGAATAGTTTCCCAAAGCATGCCACATCAATTTCATGCTCTGTTTAATTGAACCTTGGAATGAAAGCAATGGTTTCTAAACCAACTTGAATCATCTATTTAACATGGTGAAGGCAAATAATAGGGTGGCAATCAAAAACAGGATTTAAAATGGGTATTATAAGCTCTTTACATTTCTCCACGTTGGTGGAGGTATGCATTAACTAAACAGCAATTCAGTTCAAAACAACGCAAGCAAAACAGAAGTAAAAGGTTCAATAATCAAAATTTCCCCAAACATGTAAATCAGAAATGAAATTAATTCTTGCTCGCTACAAAACAATGGATTATACCTTCTTGTCATGCCCAGCACTGGCCAACAATTTCCCATCTGTGGAGAAGTGACAGCAAACAACTTTCCCATTACTTTTGCGTATCGAACTAACTTCACTGAAGTTGAAACCTGAGATGTTAAGGAACAAGCATTGCTGTGGTCAATTCGAACAAAATAATAGCGGAAGAAATTGAAAACATTGCTTACCTTTTGAAGCTTCAGCAGCATGTTCAGAAGAATTCCTTTTTAAGGTACCAAACAAATCTCTTCCGTCTCCATCATCAGGTGATAAAAAAGATTCCACGTTATCATCTAAGGAGCCAACATCTGCAAAATGTTCAATGTCTTCCTGCAGAGAGATGTAAAATCAAAGACAGGCAATGGGTAGGACCAACTTCGGGCACTACCGTGAGGAATACATTAACATACCAGCACAAGCTCAGAACTCAATAAAGGATTTATATACTTGGACAAGCAATTTCATTGGGCAAAAATATAAAATAATTGCATTTTGTAACAATACAAAAAACTGAACCCTGGACTTGACATTTTTTCCACTATCAGGACCAAGAACAACATGGACAACAACCCCCTCCCCCACCAACAAACAGAATCATCAAAAGACATCACAATTGAATCACCATGAAGATGAAATTTGAAGAATTTCCTTCACGGAATATTATCTAGTGACCATATATTCCAGATAATAAATCCATCAACTACCTTATGTTTATGAATACCAAGCAAGGGCAAGACATGTTAATAATTGATGTTATTCTGTCCTAAAACTTTAGTTGAATTCCATAAACCAGTATGGGGTAGTTGTGGGTTCCAAACAGCAGATTCGCGATGTTCCATTCGCATCTCTAGGTTATTCATGTCAAAGCAAGTGAGTTTGTTAAGAGCACATACCAGTGGGTTTGTGGATGATGCAAGAGCTCCAGTTGTATCACCACCATACATCAAGCCTTTTGACATGCTATTGACATGCTGCAAATTGCCTGCTGTGGCAATTCCATCACCAGGAGTATGAGTTGATGGGGTAGATGGCTGAGAATTAGAAGGGCCTACTGTATTTCCTGTACCAGTACTATTAGCAGGTCCAGAAGATGAAGGGCCTTTCCTCTTTCGGTTATTCTATTACACCATAAACAAGCATTGGTCAGTGATTTACCAATATTATTATGCATTGCATATTTAGAAAAGGAATTCATCATGGCACTAGTTAATAAAAAACTCATGGGTAAGTGCAGGAGAGTGGATACTTAAGCATGTGGTTTCAAGTAACTTCACAATTTGTTCCAGGTTAAACCAGGTGTATATCATAATGTGTATTTAAGGAAACACAACCTGCTGTCCTTGCTGTGGTTGCAAAGGATCTTGTTGTTGAGAGGATGATTGTTGCATCTGTGGCAAATTCATCTGTTTAAGACAAACCCACCACAATGAGCATTAAGAACTCATGACCCAATTAGACCAGTTCAGAACATCAAATTTTGAATTATTACAAGGAAGAAAATCCTACCTTAGATGAAGTTGATTGCATTGGAGAACCAATAGATCCATCCTTTACATTAGGTTGGCCATCTTTGCTATTCAAAGGACCTCTAGGCAACCCCCTAAACTTCCGTGGATCAATATCTCCATACATTGGCGAAGCAGAAAGGTTCCCTTGTGCCTGGACATGTGCCAAGAGCTGCTGCTGTTGTTGCTGTGGCAAAAGCTGAAACTGACTTGCAGCATGTAAAAGAGGCCTTTGAACTTGTGCACCTAAACTCTGCCGAGTTTGTTCAATTCCCTGTATATTCTATAATGGCCTAGGTTGTGAATAGCAAGCTATATATTTAATTATACCCCCATAAAAATGAACTCCAATATAGAACTTACAGTTAAGGGCCATCCCTTCAATGGAAGACCATTGACTCCAGGATTCAATCCTGGATACATAAATTAGAAATAATTAAAAAAAAATATTATAAACATAAAACTTTAAGAGGATTAGTACAGTAGAATTCTTCTGGAATTTTGAAGAATAAGTTGAAGGAAAGACTCATGGTGAATAGACATTTATCTTTTTTCTTGATTCCACATACCCCATTCCTCTATGCACTGCATACATTTTGTTAGTTATCTAAAATCTAAATCAACCATGAGACACATCTATTTTGATATACATGGCATCATAAACAAGTCAGTTTACAATTTATACATTTTGAATTGACAGGATTAATTTTTTGGACATAACAGAAGATGGTCAATTGTATATGTTTGGACATGACGGAAGATTGTCAATTGGATATGCAAGAAACAGTTGATTACTGTTAATATGCAAGATCTGGATTTCAAAAAAGGCTTCACTCTGCACAATGATGATGGGCCAAAGTATTTCCCATACTGTAGGAAATAAGTACATAGAAAAACAGTCCTGCGTATTAGACCATGCAAGATAAAGGGGCATATGTGCAGACCTTTATTCAAAATAATAATCCAGATGTCCAAGTAGCCAGGTACCTAGCTAACAGAGGAATCCTTAATGGATTCACTTAAATAAGAAAATGAATAGTTGATACAGCACTATGAACATAGACAGGAGACACTCAGCCTTCTAAACCTTTATAACACCGTTCTTGGGGTTGGAAACTGGTGGAAAAAGAATCTTTTGGATCTAGCTAGTACATTAATATCTCAATTAATAGTTAAAAATCAAGTGAAGCAAGTTATGCAGCACGAATAAACTGAGAAAAGTGCAAGCACTCTGCAGGACTTTGCAGTTTTACCTTTCCCATTTTGACATACTATATGCTATAGTTGGATCACCACATCTAGAGTAGAAGCACGTGGTACTTGCATGCTTATATTTCTTTTTATTTCTTACCAAAACTTTTGAAGTAACTAACTGTAAACTGCATAGAGATTTTGTCAAAAGGCCAAGAGATCTCATAGGAAACAATAAGGAAAGTAATTTAAGGGCAGTGGAAGTTCTAGTTTCTTCTTTTAGTTAAGATTTAGGTAAGTCAAGATTAGCTCAAGACTTTATTCTTAAAAGTAAGGTGCTTAATTTTCCCAAACAGGATACAGTAAAAATCAATTTGTAGATGCACATGTTTATATGCCCTCATATTGAGTTCCATTTCTGGGATACAGTGAATTTCAATTTGTAGATTCACATGTTTATATGCCCTTGTATTGAGTTCCATTTCTGGGATACAGTGAAAATTATATGCCCTTGTATTGAGTTCCAGTTCTGCAATACAAGATCCCGTGCATTTACCTGAATTTCCAATTCCAGGTTTTGACTGCATGATTCCCTGCCCATAAATGGTTGAAGGGTCCATAGGCAAAGATCTCTGGGCAGCACCCAGGTTCACTTCTTGTTTGACATCCTGCAAATTGAAATTGAATCAAGAACTCGATGAAAATGAAAAGGCAAATAAACAGAACGCATAGTCCCAGAGAATATGGTTATTGCTGTTTAAGTAGTTACAGCGGTCTGTTGAGTTTGTGCCTGGATTTGTTGCAGTGCAGCAGTAACATTCCCATGATTTCCTTGGACCAACTGGCTGTGTTAGCACAAAAGAATCAGCACTCAAATAAGTGGTAAAAACACTGTCTACTAACATCTACAACGAAACTTACCCTGAATGGTTTGTAGTTGATTTGAGAAGGGCCATCCTAGCATCAAGATGCGGTTGGGATGTTTCAGATTCCATTTGGTTGGAATGCTTCAGTCGTTCCTCATACATTTTTGCAGCCAACACACTCGCATTTGATTGCCTGAGCATTCCTTCAGAACCAACAGCATTTACCGGACCACCCATGGTTGGGTTGTTATTACCCCCTCGTTGCAACTGAGCGTGATGCATTAGTTGGAAGTGCTGCATTTGCAGCTGTTGCTGTTCCTTTGTTTTGCTTTGCTGTGCCTATATATCAATACCACAAGTCCAGCTAAAGAATATCAAAACAAGATCCATATTCAACAGGGAGGTTTACAACACTCATTAAAATCTAAAAACTCACCTCTAGATATGCTGCGGCAGTCTCAGAATGTTTCTCGTTAGTCCTTGCTATAAAAATATCCCAGAAGACAGACCACCACTCAAAAAGAAACCCCCCAGGAGCATCAATTGCTGCACGCACATTCAAACTAGAAATTATAATTACATCTTAAACATTTCAATTTCTTTTACACCGTGTTTAAGCAGCTAGTTCAGAGCCAATCCATAAGAAGTAGACTACTTTCACTTCCATTGACTTCAAAAACACCCGCATAATTATATCCAATGTAACAAACTACTTTCCCCGTCAAAATATGCTCCTCAAAAAGCAAACTAAAAGTAGGATTTCGCACATTACCTACTGGATCGGGGGCAACTTTCCCTTCTGTCATGAATGATTTTGCGGTGGCATGCAATTTCTTCTTCACCAAATAATCATATATGTACACATCAAGCCTACCAAACATAGCCAGTTAAGAGAAAAATCCAAAACATGATCAAAAACCTAATCATTAACTTAATTGAAAAAAAAATATTAACAAAACAAAAATCAAAGAAATAGAAATACAAGATCACGTACATTTTATCTGCTTCCCAATTACTCTGTGCCATGATTTCAGCTCAAAAATCACCAAATAAAACTGCTAATAACCTAAATTAAAATAAATAAATTCTCAATCAATAAAATTGACCGATCAAATTCAAATCACAGTTCACTGAATTTCGAAGTTTAGATAAAATCAGTGACTCGAAGGAAGTTAAAACTAAATAAATAAATTAAAAAAAAAAAAAACAGACCTTAATTTGAAGAATTAGACGGATCAAAAAAGTATGCACGACTAATCACGGACTCTGTGTGATAACGATCTCCATTGATCAAGCATTGTCACTGAATTGAATTATGAGACAAAAAATAAATAAATAAATAACAAAAATATGAAATTAAAATAATTAATTTTTTTATTACCTCGAATTCTATAATTTATGCGATTAATGAAAGAGAGAACAGGTCTTGGGGGTTTGTGATTTTAAGACGCCAGAAGGAGGTTTTAACGGAGTGAAAGTGGGGAGAGTCGACCCGAGAGAGGAGTTTGAGCTGGATCCGGAGCTCAGGTTTGGAGGGATAAGCCTGAGGTTGGGAGTCCAAAACTGAGGTGGGGTTATTGGTTCCTTATACGTGCACAGTTGAAACCTAGATATTTACTTTTTGGAGTTTTGTTATAGTTATTTTTTAAATATTTTTTATTTAAAAATATATTAAAATAATTATTTTTTTATTTTTAAAAAATTATTTTTAATATCAATATATTATCCAAAATCACTAAAAACTATTAATTTAAAAATAAATTATTTTAAAAAAAATACTTTAAAAAAAAAAAATCAGGCCAAGTTGAGTTAGTGACGTGGAAAGTTAAAAAAGCCAGTGGACTTTTACCACGTTGGATATACCACAAGTATAGAGAAATAAATTTTTTCAGTATTTATTTATCTAGTTTATAAATAATGTGGTAAATTAAATTTATCCAACAATTTTTTTAAAATAAACGTATAGCTACATTGATCGCACTAAATGGATCCTAGAGTAGTGTTGTACTCGTCAGATTCTAAAATCTAAAAGAATTATAGATACAAATTGAAGTGTATAAATTTCGAATGTGGTATTGAAATAATTTTATTTTTATTTATTTTATTTATAATTACCATGTTTGCTCCCTCTTAATTTTAAAAATTTGGTGTTATATCAGTCATCATATTTATATTTTTATTGGTTTCTTAGCCAGTCTAATAAATCATGATATTAGAAAGTTCATCCAATCTCAAAGTTAAAAAAAAATGTAGTGTTATTGTCACTCCATGGTTTATCATTTCCACTCCATAATTTATTTTATTTACTTAGATAGACTAAAATATCCCTAGTTATATTTTTCATAGATGATGATAATTGTTAAAGTAATGTTATTAGTTTTAGGTATTATTCATTAATAAAATATTTATCTTTAAAAAAACTAATAGGGAAATTAAAATTTTACAATATCTATATACTTTTTTTTCTTTGAATTTTAATGTTTTAAAAAAAAAATTCAGTGCAAAACAGATACTTCATAATTTTATTGAAAACTAGGGATGGTATTTTATATTGAATGTAAAGTGAGAATAATAATAATAATAACAAGTAATTTTAAACAATTTAATTCATTTAAGCTTGTGTTGATACCTAGTAGATTTGTTGTCATAAACTAAAGTTAAAACACAAGCCCAAGCAATGTTTATTAGAGCATGTTTGAAAATATGGTAAATATTGTTTTTTATTTAGAAATTTATTAAAAAATATATTTTTTTAAATTTAATTTTGATATCACAGCAATCAAAATGATTTTAAAAAAAATCATTTTTTTCAGAAGCACGATTCAACCGCATTCTCAAATACATCCTTAAAGCTTTTTTTCGTGTTAATTGACTTCGAGATCGTTTGTTTTTTAGCTCAACTGTTTTTTTAAAATAACTTTTTTAAAAAAATTAATTTTTTATATGTGTTTTTTATTATTTTGACGTGTTCATATATAAAATGAATTTTAATGAAAACTAGGGATGGTATTTTATATTGAATGTAAAGCGAGAATAATAATAATAAAAACAAGTAGTTTTAAACAATTTGATTCATTTAAGCTTGGGTTAATACCTAGTAGATTTGTTGTCATTTGTTTGCTGGAAAGTAGTTTTCTTTTGGAAAGTTGTTTTCTTAGAAAGTGAATTCCTGAAAAGTGAATTATTATCCGATGTTTGGTAATGTTATGGAAAATAAACTAGAAAACACTTTCCGGTGTTTGGTTATGTTATGAAAAATGAACTGGAAAATAATTTATTAATGAATTAATTTTTTTTTTCAAATTTATCTAGTATATGAAAATATTAAATATAAATATTTAATCACTTACAATAAAAGAATAAAATCTAAAAAGTATAATGATAAATTTTTTTATTATATCCTATATTCATATATAGTTTATTTTATAAAATATAACTATATATTATTTTTTTAAAAAATCTTATTTTCATTTTATATTTTATATTCTCGTCTCCCTCATATTCATTTATCCTCTATGTGAATAAAATTTTCACTATTCTATTTGTTATTACCAAAGCACTAGGAAATAACAAAGCACTAGGAAATAAAAAAAAAATGAAAAAACAAGGAAAATGAAAGTGAAGGAGACAACACACGTTTTTTGCTTGTCACAAGGAGACAACTCACGATTTATTTTGTTTAAGCAAAGGAAAGTGTTTCCCTTAAGATAAGAAAAGAAAAACA
>Ga0307510_10008808_pt1 | contig 12027 bp, 10 predicted proteins | sample 12_EM_MG_FD_207224 | JGI IMG/M metagenome (GOLD analysis project Ga0307510, IMG submission 207224) | Populus trichocarpa ectomycorrhiza microbial communities from riparian zone in the Pacific Northwest, United States - 12_EM | ecosystem: Host-associated > Plants > Roots > Unclassified | place...
GTCGAGCGGCTCTCAAGGGCCTCATGCGCCTTGCGGGCGTCGGCCAGCGAGAAGGTCTGGCCGATCTCGATCTGGATCTTGCCGGAGCCGATCATGTCGAACAGCGCCTTGGCGCTGGCGTCGAGCTCGGCGGTGGTGGTGTCGTAGTCGGCCATCGTCGGGCGGGTGAAGAAGAGCGAGCCGTTCAACATCAGCTGGCGGCCCTCGATCGGCGGCGGCGATCCCGAGGCGTTGCCGAAGCTCACGAAGAGGCCGCGGCGCGCCAGGCTCTTCAGCGTGCCTTCGAAGGTGTCCTTGCCGACGGAGTCGTAGGCCACCGGCACGCCCTTGCCGTCGGTGATCCGGCGGACCTCGGCCGCCACGTCCTGGTCGCGGTAGAGGATGACGTGGTCGGCGCCCAGCGCCCGCGCCCGCGCCGCCTTGGCCTCCGAGCCGACGGTCGCGATCACGATGGCGCCCAGGGCCTTGGCCCATTGCACCATGATCTGGCCGACCCCGCCGGCGGCGGCATGGACGAGGATGGTCTCGCCGGACTTCACCTCGCGCAGACGGCGCAGCAGGAACTCCACGGTCATGCCCTTCAAGAGGGCCGCCGCCGCCGTCCGCGCATCGACGCCGTCGGGGATGGCCACGGCCCGATCCGCCGCGATGACCGAATGCTCCGCATAGCCGCCGCCGACGCCGGCCGATACGGCGCGGTCGCCGACCTTGAACCGGGTCACGCCCTCGCCGACCGCCTCGACGACGCCCGCCGCCTCGCCGCCCGGGATCGACGGCAGCGTCGTCGGATAGAGGCCGGAGCGCCGGTAGGTGTCGATGAAGTTGATGCCGATCGCCTCATGGCGCAGCAGGATCTGTCCGGCCTTCGGTTCGGGCCGGTCGACCTCGACGAGCTCGAGGACCTCGGGGCCGCCGATCTGGCTGAAGCGGATGGCGCGCATGGTTTCTACCCGAGGTTTTTCTGGAAGAAGCTGAGGGTGCGGCCGCCCGCCAGCTTGGCGTCGGCCTCGTTGTAATGGTCGCCGCCGACACGGGCGAAGGCGTGGTCGCGGCCGGGGTAGGTATGGATCTCGATCTGCGGATGATCCTTCAGCGCGGTTAGGATGACTTGCTGCGCGGCCTTGGGGACGAACTGGTCCTCCTCGGCGATATGCATCAGCAGGGGGTGCGCCAGCTTCTCGGCCTCCGCCACCCGGGCCTCGATGCCGACGCCATAGTAGGAGACCGAGGCGTCCGCGTCGGTGCGGGCCGCGGTCAGGAACGCCAGCAGGCCGCCCAGGCAGAAGCCCACCGCGCCCACCTTGCCGCTGCAGGCCGGATCGGCGCGCACCTGGTCGATGGTGGCGGCGATGTCCTCCACGCCGGTCTCGACGTCGAAGGCGTTGAACAGCTCGAACGCCCGCTTCCACTCGGCCTCGGACCGGTCGGTGATGTCGATGCCGGGCTCGATGCGCCAGAAGAGGTCCGGGCAGACGGCCAGGAACCCCTCGGCCGCCAGGGCGTCGGTGACGTCGCGCATCACCTGGTTCACGCCGAAGATCTCCTGGATCACCACCACGGCCGGCGCAGGCGAGTGGTTGGGCCTGGCCAGATAGGCGCTGAAGGTCCCGCTATCGGTGGTGATGGTGATGCGTTCGCCCATGGATAATCTCCCTTGATCTCTCTCGCTACTAGCGCGACGCACCGCTCTGCGGCCATATGGAATCTGTAGCGGAGGCGCACGGCATGAAGATGACCATTGAGGTGGACTGCTCGCCCGAGGAGGCCCGCCGGTTCCTGGGCCTGCCGGACGTGAGTTCTCTCAACGACCACCTGGTTGGCGAAATGAAGAAGCGCATCGACTCCAACATGTCGATGGTCTCGCCGGACGAGTTGATGAAGAACTGGATGGCGTTCGGTCAGGGTGCGCAGGAGCATTTCCGCAAGCTCATGGAAGTGGGCATAGGCGCCGCCGCCGCCAAGAAATGACCGATACGATCTTCGCGCCCGCCACGGCCGCCGGCCGTGCGGCCGTCGCGGTCGTTCGCCTGTCCGGCCCGGAGACGAAGGCCGCGGTGCGCGCCCTGGCGGGCAGGGTTCCCGCGCCACGCCGGGCCGCTGTGCGGACGCTGAAGGCCGTCGCCGGCGGCGAGATCGACGCGGCGCTGGTGCTCTGGTTCCCGGGCCCGGCCAGCTACACCGGCGAGGACGCCGCGGAATTCCACGTGCATGGCGGCCAGGCGGTGGTGGCGGCCCTGACCGAGGCGTTGGCGGCGCTGGGCCTGCGTCTTGCGGAACCCGGGGAATTCACCCGCCGCGCCTTCGAGAACGGCAAGCTCGACCTTGCCCAGGCCGAGGCCGTCGCCGACCTGGTGGACGCCGAGACCGAAGCGCAGCGCCGCCAGGCGCTGGAACAGCTCGGCGGCCGGCTTTCCGGCGTCCAGGCGCGCTGGCGCGAGGCGTTGACCGGGGCGCTCGCCATGTTCGAAGCCGCCGTCGACTTTCCCGACGAGGAGGTCCCCGCCGACGTCGCCAGCCGCGCCCGGCCGATCCTCAAGGCGCTGATCGCCGAGCTGGAGGCCGCGGCCCAGGACGCCGAGCGCGGCGAGCGGGTGCGCGAGGGCTTCCGCATCGCGCTCCTGGGCGCGCCCAACGCCGGCAAGAGCACCCTGCTCAATGCCCTGGCCAAACGCGACGCCGCCATCGTCACCGCTACCCCGGGGACGACGCGGGACATCATCGAGGTGCCGCTGGTCCTCGGTGGCTACAAGGTGATCGTCGCCGACACCGCCGGCATCCGCGCCACCGAGGACGAGATCGAGGCGGAGGGCGTCCGCCGCGCCGAGGCCTGGGGGATGGCCGCGGACCTGCGCATCTGGCTCGTCGATGGTCTCGGCGACCCCAAGCCCACGGTCCCGGACTCCGTCCGCATCGGCGACCTGATCCTGCTCACCAAGCGCGACCTGGGCGAGGGCCATCCCGGCCTGCCGGGCTCGCCCTTCACCGCGAAGAGCCCCAACGACGTCGCCTGGGTCGAGGGCCTGCTGACCGACGCCGTGGTCGAGGCCTTGAGCGGCGCGGAACCGCCCGCCGCCACCCGCCTGCGCCACCGCGACCTGCTGCTGGAAGCCTCTCTGCGTCTGCGCCACGCGCTCACCCAGGACGAAGCCCTTGAATTGGCGGCCGAAGATGTTCGGCTCGCCGCCCGGGCGCTCGACCGCATCACCGGCAGGATCGACCCGGAGCAGGTGCTGGGGCGCATCTTCGCGACCTTCTGCATCGGGAAGTGACTTCCCCTCCCCGGTGGGGAGGGACAGGCCGCGCAGCGGCCGGGGCGGGGAACTGCGGATCAAGCTGTGAGCTTCGTGCTTGGCCCACATTTCCCCACCCGTCTCGACTTCGTCTCGCCACCCTCCCCACAAAGGGGAGGGGAAGGCGTTGTTTCACGTGAAACACGGCCGCCTTTCGCCTATATCCACCCGCTCATGACCTGGGACGTGATCATCATTGGCGGCGGGCACGCCGGGTGCGAGGCCGCCGCGGCCGCCGCGCGCTTTGGCGCGCGCACGCTGTTGCTCACCCACAAGGTCGAGACGCTGGGGGAGATGAGCTGCAATCCGGCCATCGGCGGCCTGGGCAAGGGGCACCTGGTCCGCGAGATCGATGCCCTGGACGGGCTGATGGGCCGGCTGGCCGACAAGGCCGGCATCCAGTTCCGGATGCTGAACCGCTCCAAGGGCGCAGCCGTCCGCGGGCCGCGCTCGCAGATCGACCGCCGGCTCTATCGCGAGGCGATGCAGGCTGAGCTGGCCGCCACGCCGAACCTGACCATCGTCGCCGAGGCGGTGGAGGATCTGATCGTCGAGGACGGCCGCGTCGTCGGCGTGCTGGGCGCGGGCGGGGAGGCCTATCGCGCCGGCCGCGTGGTGCTGACCACCGGCACCTTCCTGAAGGGCGTGATCCATCGCGGCGAAGAGCGCATTCCGGCCGGCCGGGTGGGCGACGCGCCGGCCATCGGCCTCTCCGATAGGCTCTACGCCTCGGGCCTGAAGATGGGACGGCTCAAGACCGGCACGCCCGCGCGCCTCGACGGCTCGACCATCGCCTGGGACCGGCTGGAGATGCAGGCGGCGGACGCCGAGCCCGTGCCGTTCTCCTTCCTGACCGACAAGATCGAGGTTCGCCAGATCCAGTGCGGCATCACCTACACGACCGCCGCCACCCACGCGATCATCGCCGAAAGGCTTACGGAATCAGCCGTCTACGGCGGCCGCGCCACCGGGATCGGCCCGCGCTACTGCCCCTCCATCGAGGACAAGGTGGTCCGGTTCGCCGACAAGACCAGCCACCAGATCTTCCTGGAGCCCGAGGGCCTGGACGACGACACGATCTATCCGAACGGCATCTCGACCTCGGTGTCCGAAGAGACCCAGGACCTCTTCCTGCGCACCATCCCGGGCCTCGAGAACGTCGTGGTCCGCCGCTACGGCTACGCCATCGAATACGACTTCGTGGACCCGCGCGAACTCTACCCGACGCTGGAGACCAAGCTGTTGCCCGGCCTCTATCTCGCCGGCCAGATCAACGGCACCACGGGCTATGAGGAGGCCGGCGCGCAAGGGCTGGTGGCCGGCCTCAACGCCGCCCGCGCCGCCGCCGGGGCCGAGCCCGCCCACTTCGCCCGCGACGAGGCCTATATCGGCGTCCTGATCGACGACCTGGTGACCCGCGGCGTCACCGAGCCCTATCGCATGTTCACCAGCCGCGCGGAGTTCCGCCTGACGCTGCGAGCCGACAACGCCGACCAGCGGCTGACCGCCAAGGGCGTGGCCCTGGGCGTCGTGGGGCCCGCGCGCGCCGCCGCCTTCGCCGCCAAGGCCCAGGCGCTCGCCGAAGCCCGCGCCGAGGCTGCCGCGCTCACGCTCACGCCGCAGGCGGCCGTGCGCCACGGCCTGCCGGTGAAGACCGACGGCCAGCGCCGCAACGTCATGGAGCTGCTGGCCTATCCCACCATCGGCTTCGACGACCTGGCCCGCGTCTGGCCGCAGATCGGCGCCTGGCCGCCGGCCGTGCGCGAGCAGGTGGAGATCGACGCCGCCTACGCCGGCTACCTCGACCGCCAGGTCGCCGACGTGGCCGCCTTCCGCCGGGACGAGGACCTGCGCCTGCCGGCCGAGCTGGACTACGCCGCGATCGGCGGCCTCTCCAACGAGGTGCGCCAAAAACTGAGCGCGGTCAGGCCCTTGACCCTTGGCCAGGCCGCCCGGATCGAGGGCGTCACCCCCGGCGCGCTCACAGCCCTGCTGGCCCATGTCCGACGCCGCGCCGCCTGAGGCCGCCGCGCCTGCGCCGCCGATGGACGCCGCGACCTTCGCGCGGCTGAGCGGCGCCACGCCGGCCCAGATGGCCGACCTCGAACGCTTCCGGGTCATGCTGGCCGAGAAGAACGAAGTGATGAACCTCGTTGGCCCCGCCAGCCTGCCGGACTTCTGGTCGCGGCACGCCTGGGACTCGGCCCAGCTCCTGAAACTGGCCCCCGAGGCGCGGGCCTGGGCGGACCTGGGAGCGGGCGCGGGCTTACCGGGACTGGTGCTGGCGATCTTCGGAAAGGGGGCCCTTGGCTTCCATGTGGACCTCGTGGAGAGCATGACCAAGCGCTGCAAGTTCCTCTCCGAGGTGGTTGAAGCGCTGGAGCTTCCGGCGACCGTCCACAACGCAAGGGCGGAAAACCTCGATCTAACTGTGGAGATCGTCACCGCGCGGGCTTGTGCGCCGCTCCACCGCCTGCTCCGGTATGCCCAGCCCTACCTGCAATCCGGCGCCACTGGCCTGTTCCTCAAGGGACAAGATGTGGTGCCTGAGATGCGCGAAGCTGCTAGATATTGGGAATATGAAGCCGACGTCGTGCCTTCGAAGTCTGACAGCCGCGGCCGGATCGTGCGCGTGAGGAGGCTTGGCCGTGCCCGCAAGGTCTGACTTGGCCCTACGCGTCCTGGTGGTCGCCAACCAGAAGGGCGGGGTGGGCAAGACCACCACCGCGATCAACCTCGGCACCGCGCTCGCCGCCGTGGGCGAAAAGGTGCTGCTGATCGATAGCGATCCCCAGGGCAACGCCTCCACGGGCCTCGGCGTCGGCCGCGCGCTGCGCAAACACACCCTCTACGACGTGCTGATGGGCGAGAAATCCATGCTGGAGGGCGTGGTGAAGACCTCCGTGCCCGGCCTGCACCTGGCGCCGTCCGATCCCGACCTCTCCGGCGTGGAGATGGAGCTGGCCCAGGACCCTCGGCGCTCGTTCAAGCTGCGCGACGCCCTGCAGCCCCTGCGCGACGCGCGGGACTACACCTACGTGCTGATCGACTGCCCGCCGTCGCTGAACCTGCTCACGGTCAACGCCATGGCCGCCGCCGACGCGGTGCTGGTGCCGCTGCAATGCGAGTTCTTCGCGCTGGAGGGCCTCTCGCAGCTGATGCGCACCATCGACCTGGTCAAGGCGAGCCTCAATCCGAAGCTGGAGATCCAGGGCATCGTGCTGACCATGTACGATCGCCGCAACAGCCTGTCGGAACAGGTCTCCAGCGACGTCCGCAGCCATTTCGGCGACACGGTCTATCAGACGGTGATCCCCCGCAACGTGCGGGTCTCCGAGGCGCCGAGCTTCGGCAAGCCGGCGCTGGTCTATGATCTCAAGTGCGCGGGGAGCCAGGCCTATCTGAAGCTCGCCCGCGAAGTGGTGCTGCGCGAGCGCGCGCGTCGCCGGCTGGAAATGGCGTAAGAGGTTTCCATGGCGGAAAACCGCAGAGGACTGGGGCGGGGGCTTTCGGCCCTGCTGGGCGACGCGGACGAGGGCGTCGAGGGCAAGGCCGCCGCGGCCGCGGCCGACGGCCAGCGCGAGGTCCCCATCGAGCTGATCCACCGCAATCCCGACCAGCCGCGCCAGCATTTCTCCGAGGCCGAGATCGAGGAGCTGACCGCCTCGATCCGCGACAAGGGCGTCCTGCAGCCGATCCTGGTGCGCCCCTCGCCCAAGACGCCCGGCGAATACGAGATCGTCGCCGGCGAGCGCCGCTGGCGGGCGGCCCAGAAGGCCGGGCTCGCCGTCCTGCCGGTGCTGGTCCGCGACATGCCCGACGACCAGGCCTTCGAGATCGCCGTCGTCGAGAACGTCCAGCGCGAAGACCTCAACGCCATGGAGGAGGCCCAGGCCTACGCCTCCCTGATGCGGCGCATGGCCTATACCCAGGACAAGGCCGCCGCCGCGGTCGGCAAGTCGCGCAGCCACGTGGCCAACACCCTTCGCCTGCTGCAGCTACCCGACCGCGTGCAGGACCATGTGCTGTTCGGCCGCCTGACCGCCGGCCACGCCCGCGCGATCCTGGCCTCGGCCTTCCCCGAGGTGCTCGCCGAAACCATTGTCGAGAAAGGCCTTTCCGTCCGCGACGCCGAGGCGCTGGCCAAACGCAAGGGGGAGTCCATCAAGAAGGGCTCCGGCCCCCGCCGCGCGCCCAAGGACGCTGACACCACCGCCGTCGAGGCCGATCTGGAGGATGTGCTGGGCATGACCGTTGAGCTCACCGATCGTGGCGGCGCCGGTGAATTGAAAATCAGATACGCCTCCCTCGACCAGCTGGACGAACTGATCCGCCGGTTGAGCCGCCGATGATCGTCGCCGAAGGCTCCCGCGTCCGCCTGCGCAGCATCGGCGTCCGCGACCTGAAGGCGGCCTCCGCGCACAGGTTCACGCTCTCGATCGTCGAGCCCGCCACCAACCTGAAGCGCCTGCGCGTCCTGCATGACCGCCACGGCTTCTGGAGCGAGGATTTCGGCGCGGTGGCCATCGAGGCCGTCGACGGCAAGCGGCTCCTGGGCACGCTGCAGTTCTACCGCGCCGGCCCCGGCATCCACGGCTACGAGATCGGCTACATCCTCCATGACCCTGACGACCAAGGCAAAGGCTATGCCTCTGAAGCGGTTAGGCTTTTCTCGGACTATCTGTTCGAGGAGCGGCCCGGCTGCCACCGTCTGCAGCTGATCATCGAGATCGAGAACGTCGCCTCTGCGCGCCTGGCCGAGGCCTGCGGCTACGCCAGCGAGGGCACACTGCGAAAGGCCGGCTACTCCGCGCCCGACGAACCCAGCGACTGCTTCATCTATTCGCGGGTGCGCGATTGAGAGTGGAGTGAGGAACGGCGGGGCCACAGGACCCCGCCGCTCTGGAGCTAAGCCGGAGCCCGGGGAGGGGTTCGGTTCGCAGCGACATTGATAGGCTGCCTCCCCGCTGATTCGCTATTCGTACAAACACTTAGGTGAAGCTGCAGGGAAGCGGCTTCTACCCAAAACTCGTCATCCCCCGGCTTGTCCGGCCATGACGATCAAAAAGGGGATGGCGCGTAACCCTACAACCCCAACCGCCGGGCTCGCCCCGCCACCGTCAGCGCCAGGCGCTCGGCGATCAGCTGGTCGGGGCTGCCGGTGGTCTTGCAGGCCTTGTCGGCGGCCAGCACCTCGGGCTGCAGCCGGTCGAGCTCCTCCAAAGACCAGGTCCGGGCTTGCCTTAGGAACTCCCGCTCCTGCTTCCAGAACACGCCGGAGGCCTTGGCCGCCTCCTGCAGGCCCGCGCCGGACTTGGCGAGCGTCAGCGTGCGGCGCAGCTTGGCGAGGTGCATGCCGATGGCGCGCACGGCGGCGGGCCCGGCCTCGCCCTCCTGCGCGGCGCGGCGCAGGCCCGTCTGGGCGTCGCCCAGGCGGCCGCCAAAGGCGTCGGAGGCGGCGTCGAACAGCGACGCCTCGGGCTCAACCCCCAGGAACGGCTCGAGATCGGCCGGTGACGCGGTGGCGCCCGACCCCGGGCCGAGGAAAAGCGCCAGCCGCTCGATCTCCTGGCGCGCGACGCCGCGCTCCTTGGGCATGCGGGCCACGAAGAGCGCCAGCGCATCGGCGTTCAGCGCCACATTGTCCTTGGCCAGGGTCTCGCGGACCAGGCGGGCCACGTCGCCGGGCTCGTCCTCGTAGCAGGGGATGACGGCGGCGCCCGGCGCCTTCTCGGCGGCTTTGCGGAGTGCGGAGTCGCGGCCGAGCGCGCCGGCCTCGATCAGCAGGAAGGCCTCGGGGTTGAGCTCGCCCGCGGCGTGGCGGGTCAGGGCCTCGGCGGCCTGTTTGTCGAGGGAGGCCTTCTCGGTGGCGAACCGCACGCGCACCAGCCGACGCCCGCCCATCAGGGACTGGGCCGCCAGCTCGCCCTCCAGCCGCCCGCCGTCGGCGTCCATGTCGCCGTCGGTGAGCAGGGCGACGTTGAACGGGTCGTCGAGGTCGGGGACGATCTGCTTGGCCAGCTGCCGGGCGCGGTCGTGCACCACCCCCATGTCGCGGCCATAGATCACCGCCGCGCGGATCTGCGGGTCGGGGCGGCCGAGGAAGCGTTCGATGTCGGGGCGTTTGCTGAGGATCACGTCCGATCCTCAGGCTTTCGGTTTCGCCCCGGTGGCCAGCCAGGCGGCGAGCTCGAGCTGGATGCGGCGCGCGGCCTCCTCCGCGGCGCGTTCCTGGGCGTCCTGCTGCGCCGAGATCGAGGCGTAGGGCTGGTCGGCGCTGTCGTAGGTGAGCTCGACCCGCACCGTGCCCTTCTTGGCCAGCGCGCCCGACGGCAGGTGGGCCAGGGTGTAGTTGGCGGTCAGGACGTATTCGTAGCGGGTGGCGACGTTGTCGATGCGGATGCCGCGGGGATAGCGCGCCTCGGCCAGCGACAGCTTCATCTGGTAGGCCGCCGGCGCGCCGCGGTTCTTGGCGAAGGCGTCGTCGAGGCTCTGGCGGATCAGGAAGCCGGTTCGCCCCTCGGGCGCCACCACGTCGATGGAGGCGAGGTTGGAGACCACGCCCTGCTGCGCATAGAGCGGCGTGAACCCGCAGCCGCTCAGGGCGATGCCGGCGGCGGTGAGGGCGGCGAGGGCCCCAATCTTGCTGAGGGAAAGCGTTCGAAGGGTCATGCGGCCACGATGTTGACGATGCGGTCCTTGACCACGATCACCTTGCGGATGGTCAGGCCCTCCAGGCGGCGCGCGATCTCGGGATCTTCCATCACGATCTTCTCCACCTCAGCCTGCTCGGCCCCGGCCGGCGCGGAGATCTCGCCCCGCCGCTTGCCGTTCACCTGCACCGGCAGTACGCGCACCGCGTCCTCGGTCAGCGCCGGGTCGAACTCCGGCCACGGCGCCGCCACGACCATGCCTTCGCCGCCGACCCGGGTCCAGCATTCCTCGCCCAGGTGCGGCGTGAAGGGCGCGATCAGGCGCGCAAAAGCCGAGAGCGCCTCCTGGCGGGCAGCCAGCAGGGCCGGCGACGCGGAGGGTTGCGCCGGATTGGCCTTCAGGAGGTTCAGGAACTCGTAGAGCCGCGCGATGCCGGAGTTGAACCGGAAGCTGTCGATCGCCTCGGTCACCTGCTTGACCAGCTTGTGGGTGGCGCGGCGCAGGGCCTGGGCCGCCTCGTCATTCCCCGCGACGGGCGCAGAGGCCGGTTGGCTGTCGAATTCCTCCCAGACGCGGCTCACGAACCGCCAGGCGCCCTGGACGCCCGAGGTCGACCAGACCGTGTCGCGCTCCGGCGGGCTGTCGGAGAGCACGAACAGCCGCGCGGCGTCGACGCCGTAGACGCCGAAGATCTCCTCGGGCGCCACGGTGTTGTATTTGGACTTCGACATCTTCTCGACGTCGCCGATGGTCACCTCGGCCCCGTTTTCGATCAGCTTGGCGCGCCGCGCGCCGCCCTCCACGATGATCTCGACGTCCCTGGGCTCGACCCATTCGCCGCTCTGCCGGCGGTAGGTCTCGTGGGTGACCATGCCTTGGGTGAAGAGGCCGGCGAAGGGCTCGCGCACGCTCAGCTGCCCGTCGTCGGCCAGGGCCTTGGTGACGAAGCGCGCGTAGAGCAGGTGCAGCACCGCGTGCTCGATGCCGCCGATGTACTGGTCGACCGGCATCCAGTAGTCGGCCGCCGCCTTGTCGATCGGGACCGGCGAGGTCGTGTCGGTGAAGCGGGCGAAGTACCAGGAACTGTCCACGAAGGTGTCCAGGGTGTCGGTCTCGCGCGTCGCCGGCCCGCCGCACGTGGGGCAGGTGGTGTGCTTCCAGGTCGAGTGGCGATCCAGCGCATTGCCGGGCTTGCCGAACTCCAGGTCCGCGGGCAGGGCCACGGGCAAGGCGGATTTCGGCAGCGCCACGACCCCGTCCTTGGCGCAATGCACCATCGGGATGGGACAGCCCCAGCCGCGCTGGCGCGCCACGCCCCAGTCGCGCAGGCGATAGACGGTGGCGCCCTCGCCCAGGCCTTGCGCCTCGATCCGGGCGATGGCCGCGGCCTTGCCCGCTTCGATCTCCAGCCCGTCCAGGAAGTCGGAATGGAAGATCGTCCCGGGGCCGGTATAGGCCTCGTCGGCCACGTCGAAGGTTGCCGGGTCGGCGCCGGGCGGCAGCACCACTGGCGTCACCGACAGGCGATATTTCCGTGCGAAATCAAGGTCTCTCTGGTCGTGGGCGGGGCAGCCGAAGATCGCGCCGGTCCCATAGTCCATCAGGATGAAATTGGCGATCCAGACGGATAAGGTTCGATCTGCATCGAAGGGATGTTGCACCTTCAGCCCGGTGTCGAAGCCCATCTTCTCGGCGGTGTCGATCTCGGCCTGGCTGGCGCCGCCCTTCTTGCACTCGGCGATGAAGGCGGCGGCCTCGGCGTTCTTGGCGGCGACCTGTTCGGCCAGCGGATGGTCCGGCGCGATGCCCACGAAGGACGCGCCGAAGAGCGTGTCCGGACGGGTGGTGTAGACCTCCAGCCCCTCATCGAACCCGGCCGGCGCCGAGCCTGCGAACTTGAAGGCGAACTTCAGCCCCTTGGAGCGGCCGATCCAGTTCTCCTGCATCACCCGGACCTTCTCGGGCCAGCGGTCCAGCGTCGCCAGGTCGTCGGTCAGCTGGTCGGCGTAGTCGGTGATCCGCAGGAACCACTGGTTCAGCTTGCGCTTCTCGACCACCGCGCCGGAGCGCCAGCCGCGGCCGT
>Ga0307510_10008809_pt1 | contig 12026 bp, 7 predicted proteins | sample 12_EM_MG_FD_207224 | JGI IMG/M metagenome (GOLD analysis project Ga0307510, IMG submission 207224) | Populus trichocarpa ectomycorrhiza microbial communities from riparian zone in the Pacific Northwest, United States - 12_EM | ecosystem: Host-associated > Plants > Roots > Unclassified | place...
ATGCACATGACATGAGTAGAGTTGTTCAACACGGCTTTATCCGATGGATTAGCCTAGAAAATTTAATACACCGAGCTTGACCAAGAATATTTTATACTTGGAACTTGATTTAAATTAAATCCAGTAATATTTAATGGATTTAATCAATTTTTTAATGACCCAGCTAAATATAATTTAAATGTCATCATGCCAAAATACAAAAAAAACAAAAAAATTAGATTTTAATAAAAGCAAAGTTTGTATTGGTGACCTGCAATTTAACTTGACAAGTTTACCTTCTTTTTGTTTTTTCTAGATTGGTTATTAAATCGAGTTTCACATTTTTTTTATAACAAAACATCATTTTCAATGTTTTTGTTTTCTCCTCCTGTTTTAATTTTATAGAACCAGTGATACCATAACAGAAATATGTTTCAATGGCCATTGTGAGTTTTTTTTTTTTCCTTTTTGTACTGCAAAGTAGTAAAATTGCTTGTTTAATTTCATACTACAAATAACGTTTCATGAAAAATTATTTATTTTTTTAATATTTTTTTCATCATTATAATATACCAATATCAAAAATAAATATTGAAAAACAAAATAAAATAATATTATTTTGATATTTTCATGAGCCAAAAATACTATAAAAAATAATTATTATCACCCTTTTAAATATTATATTTACCAAATATTTATTAACTGGTGGTTTTTTTTAGGTTGCAATAAGCTCGTGGTTAGTGTGCATGATGTATGCAGCGTTCGCCAATATAAATTTGAAAATTGGATGAATTGGCTCAGTTTATTTTAATATTCTAGGTTTAGTTTTTAACATGTTTTAACGAATCCAATCACTAATAATTTATTTTTATATTTTAAATTATATTTTGATAAATATTCCCATCTAAATCGACAGCAATAGCATTCCATGAAAAACTCAAACCAGCTTGATTTACTAAGAAAATATTTAAAAAATGAATCGTGTCACGTGGTGTTAAAATTCAAATTTTGAATATTTATATTTATTAGTAAATTAGGTGGGGCTAGAGTTTCTCACTCAAATATATTTTTATTTTGGATAAAAGAATCTGATAAAAAGAATAAATTATAGAATGACTTTAAATTCAAGGACTAATTAAAGCAATAAAACTTACAAGGATATATTGAAGAATTTATCTAACACAAGGATAAATTCTTAAAAATTGAACCTGAAAATCCCGGTCATGCTTCGCGTCTCATTAATCATTTTTTTAATTCAAAATTCAAGTTGTGAAGATCCATGTTTTTTTTTTTAATTTTTCAACGTACAGAAATAGAAATTAATCTTTACACATCTCGCAAGAGTAATTTCTCGCGAATCATAATTATTTCTTTTCAATTAATAATTAAAAAAGGATCGATTGCAAAACTTGACACAATAAATAAACGGTCTCCTTTACAACCGCTATTAAATTCAGTTTCGAGCCACCTGCTACTTCATTAGATGCAAAGTAGGTTTAGTGCATTAAAAGTTGCACAATAATTTTCCATCCAAAAGGGAGTCTCGAAATGATTCTGAGGTCACCGAGGCTTTTCGTTCTATCTTCTCTCGAAAGCAGGGTGTTGCATCAATCGGCACGCATTTCAAACACATATACCTGGTAACTAAGCATTTAGTGTCCGGTCTACGTGGTTTATTACCTTTTAATTGCATTTTAAGCTAAGAAAACATTAAAAAAAACATCATGTTTTATGTTTTTTTGGTTTGAAACACAGTTTTTAGCTAAAAATTAAAAACCTCGAACCCAAGGGAAAGGCGTATTAGCATTAGAACGGCAGCAACCAGAGCACGCCCTCTCTCTCCAAGTCCAAAGGCAAAGCCTTAAAAAATACAGGAAATGCTCTCGTCGTTGTTTACAGTGTCATGGCTTCTCGCAGTAGCAAGTAATCCAGAGACAGATTCTTGGCATCAATGATCAACACCTGGGTGGGATGCCCTAATCAAGAAGACAGCCTTAAATCTGACGGATCTTAAAAACATTCATCAAACCATTACTTACAAACCAGCCTGATAAAAATAAAAATAGAATAGAATAACTGTAAGTACTCTAGTGTAGTACAAATCTGAAAAGCCTAACCTAACATAAAAATGAGAGAGGGAGAACATATCATAGGTAGCCCCCAGTTGAGATCATGATGCTCACGTGACTAGCTTACCTTTTCCATCAATATTAATTACTAATTTTCAGCTTAATCTTGACTAACTAATAACCCTATGCCGTGTTGCTGACTCAAAAGATCACTTTGGTCCCCCCCCCAATTGGACTTTTTTTTTTGGACGAGGACATTGGATACACGTTTCCCCTCTTCCCTTCTCTCGTTCAGATGGAAGCAGAGTGGTTAAATCCGGTCGACCTTGGCAGGTCAAGTCAATTCGAGATCTATTTGATTTGGGACTGGTTCCTCTAGTTTTTTAAAAAAATAAAAAAAAGTTAACTCTGTATTTAACGGGTCAATTTATAATTTGATTTTTTTTATTTTTTTTAAACAGTATCATCTTAATTATTGGAGACAGCCTGGACTATACAAGTTTCATAGTGAAAAGTTAGAAAAGGACTGACTGTAAAAGGTTTTTTTTCTGGTATTATGATAAAACTATATTTTTAAAATTTTTTGATTTTTGTTTTAAGTTAAATTTTTATATGTTTTTGGATGATTTGATATGATAATGTTAAAAATAAATTATTTTTATATTTTAAAAATAAATTCTAAAAAACTCTCGAGGAGTTACTAAACTATTATTTTCTTGTTTGGGGGTTTGAACTAGAGCATTGGGTTGTTAGGAAAGTCTAGGATTTGTTAGACAGCATGGTGGGTCATAAATGTCTAGCATAGAACCATAGGTTTGTTGGGGTTATAAGCAAATCATTTAAAAAAAACTTAGAAAGCAAGACCATATAACCTCCAGGCAGGCATCGATGAAAGAGCATATAAAAAAACAAGACCTTAATTCTTTTTTATTCTTCTCTAGGGCTTACATGTACAGAGTGTGTAATCCCAAAGGCATGTCTTATCACCATTGCTCTCGGTCAAATTAAACAAGGATTAAACTTTTCGATGAACCACCATGCCTGTCCTTCCCTTGTCCAAGAAGGATTCAAGCGCATCAAGTCTGATGTCTCCTTGCAAGAACCTAGACTCCAAGGTTATCTAGGGCTGTCTTTCGTCATTATTGCTCCAAAGGTCATCTCTCATCTCTCATCATCTCATTGGGCTTTGCACTGATTATGACTCCCTTGTTAACTTGGTAATGAAAAAAAAAATATATATATATATTAGATGTCGGTCCTTGGTAATGCCATTTCCTTCTCTGCAGAGAAGGGTCATTTGCTTTTGATAGGTAATTGAAAAATTAGGATCTGAAATAGTAAATCAAATTACATTTTTACAATTCTTTTTAAATTTTATATATATATATATATATATATATATATATATATATTACGAAGCAAATCTTATACTCCAAATTCCACATCAAATGTGTAAAATAACCTTGCAAGTGTTTTGTCTGCAAGAAGTCTGGCTTTTGCAATTGTTTATCGGATTAGAGAACTCGTAATTGCTACCAATCGAAGAGCATTATAAAAATGTGTGTGTTTCACTCCTTACTCTTTCTGTATGTATAATGTGGGTCGAACAGGTCCATCCTTAACTATGTAGTGTGAGCTTAAGGGAAAGAAAAAAGAAAAAAGAAGCAAGGACAGGTCACAGGTGATTATGTTCCAAGTGCATCCTATGACGCTCCAATTTTTATAGTTAGATTACATGGACTTTTATGGTAAGGGACAGGGATAGCGATGGCAGTGAAGGAGGAATTCCAGCTTTAAAATATTTTAATTTTACAAAAAATCAGAGTTGGTTGGACTTTCATGTTCAAATGTAATATTTTTTTTTATTTGAAAATTGAGAAACTCTTAAAAATCAGCTTTTATTTTTCTAAATTTGTAAAGAGTTTAGAAAACACATTTTAAAGGTTTTTCACATTTTTTTATTCGCAAACTCTTCAAGTAAAAATAAAACTAAAACATGAACAATACAATATTTTTGCAATGCAAAATATTAAATTTTAATATAGATTATTTATCCTTTTCAAGTGATAAATATAACTTTTTCCTTTTAAAAAAAATAACATTTTCATGATAATATTTAATCTAAATATAATAAAATTAATATCTTATAATTCGATTATTACAAGTAAAAATATTAAGATGATTGTTGAAATTTATGGTTTCAATTTTTTATAAAAAATGTTACAATCTTGACATATTTATTGTTATTTTAATATAAAAACTCTCATCTATTTTTTACGTTTTTCAAATTTTTATTAGAAAAAATCCGATAAGAAGTGAAAATAATAAAAAAATAACATAATTGTATGTTACTGAACAGACCCATATATAAAATACCCAAGAGAGCTCATGAAGCAGCTAGCTAAACCGTGGATTAGTCTAAATTAAGAAAAACCATCACTAATAAGACTTGATCATAGACTTGAGTTGGAGCTTGGTCTGCCTTCACTCATGGCATCCACTGGCAATACCTTGAAACCAGTGAGGACCCAAAACCCAGGAAAAGATATGCTTTTATGAAGTATGTGCTCTGAGTATTGTATACTCTTAATGTTTTGCAACGAGAAGATGACAAAGGTATAACTAACAAAAGCAAGATTGGTAAACCCCAGAAATGTTAACAATAAATACTACATGCACCTAGAGATGCTTCTCCCTTCATATTTTTGTGTATTTTAGTCACCAGACCACAAGACCTCGACTATCCTTATTAATTCCCCAGTGCACTTTAGGGTGTCGAAAACCCTAATCTGCCACTTTTACGATGCCCGTCACAGGTTAATTCGGAGAATTTTTGCCTCTCGACGAGGTTATCTTCGGTACTCAATACATGCAAGCCAAGAGGGCATGAGGCTCTAAAATCAAAACCCAATCGTTCGTGCTATTACCACATGATTCAACGTGAATAGTTGTAAATCATCATGCATATTTGTTTAAGGATCTTTTTAATTTAATACAACATGGTTATATTAAATTAAAAAAAAAGGTTTATATCACATGCAAAGGATTGGAAATTTGTAAAGAATTGATTAGATAAATGATTAAGGTGGATTCTAGTGTTCACGTATCCTAGAAATAATAATTTTGGCTCAATTACCGAATATTCGCACGCATAAGATCATATGATTATATTAATGCCTAATGGCGTTGCTTATTACTTTAGCATTGAGCTTCAACCCACAGCATGTGACAGGATCTCGGGATTGAGTCTCTCTGCTCAAGCTTTGTGACTTGTTTTTTCATATTTCTCGATCCCATCTTACCTTTTGAGAAATCTGGATGCCCTATCATACAGTGTCCTTTTACTGCTATCAATTAGCCATTTGTACTCTATATATATATATATATATCCGGTTCTAATTTTCTTTAAGCAAAAAAATATTATTCAGCCATAAGTTAAATTTACTAAATCACAACTTATATTACAAAATCAAAATAACCTGTAAAAAAAAAAACAAAAAAAATCATAAAATTCATAATATGATAACCTATTGTCAAAAATAAAAAAAATATATAATGCTAAAGAATCAAACCCGAGTCAACTCGACTTAACTGGATAAACATACAACCCACGATATGAGATCAAGATAAAAAAAAAATTCAAAACAGGTACGTGGCAAAAAAAAAACTTGAACAAAACAAATTAAAAAAAAAACCAAGTTAACCCGAGTTAACTTACCAACCAACCATCGTAATAACCAAAAAGAAGAAAAGCGAAAAAATAACAAAGCTCAGGGGGGAATTATTCAATGCAAAATGATGAAATTGAAAAAAAAAATCATAAAGAAACCCAGAAAAAAATCAGACTTCCAAAAGAAAAATTTAGCAAAAAATACCAAAGTTTAATAAAAAAACTTAGTAAGAAAATGCAAGCTAGCTCGGGTTAACTTTACCACCTCGCACTTGGGATAACCCGTCACGCGCTAACACATGCATCTATTTTTAAATAATATTTAATAAAACACGATCAAGAGTCAATAATTAAATGGCAAAGGATAAATTTAAAAAAAAACAAAAAAAAAACAAATCAATTCAGTTAACTCACCTAACTTGCGACCTGAAATATAAGGCAAGGATAGCCCAACAAAAAGGAAAACAAAACAATTCAAAAAGCTTAAGGCCCAATAATTTAATATCAAATGATAAAAATGAAATAAAAGTCAATTTTTTAAAAAGACCTTAAAAAAAATCGAACTTAAATCATGTTCATCATCGAAACTGATAGACCGAGATATAAGATTGAGATTACTTTATAAAAGACAAACATGAAAAAACCATAGAGAAAAAATTCAAACCGTAAAAAAAATTAAAATAACTAAAATTAAAACATCAAGGACTAAACAATGCACACAAATAATTGAAAAAAACGAATAAGGGATTAAATTGAAAAACAAAACAAATAAAGAAAATGATAATAAAAAAGAGCAATAAAAAAATAAGGACCAGAATTGGAAACCAAATAAAATTAAATCAAACTCCCATGGACAAAATAAAATAAAACAATAAAATAACAATAATCAAGAGAATCGGGACCAGATTTGATATAAAAAAAAAATCTAATGAGATTAAATGACCATGAACAAAATTAAAAACAAAACATACTTAAAGAAACATCAAATCTAAAATAAATAAATAAGGACCAAATACAAGACAAATACAAACTGGAGGACACAATTGAATTTGTCAAAGTTTTGCACATATACCAGGGCTTGTGAGAAAGAAAGTAATGGGAGCAGGAAAAAAACCAATTGTCGCTGAACTGTCGTTCAGATGACAAAACATGCCACCCTAAAAGATGAGTCGTCAACTTCCGCGTTGAGTGAGTAGGCGATCAGCCTTTTTTTGGCCACCGTACATGCCCCCACGCGCCACTAGAAGGGCGCGGGGGGCGATAACGTGCCCATGCGCGTGTGGCAATCGTATGCCTACTTTATTGATTTATTAATATGATAAAAATAAAATTACTAAAAAGGCCATAAGGACATACAAATATTACAAAAAAAAAAACAAACCATGATGCAAATACCAAAAAATCATCCCAAGACATCTTTTATTTTTTTGAAGTCAAAGGGCGAACATAAAATTTATTGTATATAAAATATACAAATACACAACAACCCTTATTTTAAAGGCCAATATTTTTTAGACATGAAGGGCACGAATGTTATTTTACTATGGAAAAAAACCTACAGAGACACAAAAGCCTCTGTGGAATATTAAGACCGCAAAAGCCCACAGCGCATGGCCTCATATTTAAAATTCAAACAGATGACATCCAAGGTTCTGCATTGTGGACTCTACTGGAGCCCTTTGCATGAACCCAGAAGGACCAGTCTCGGTAGTCGCTTCTGTTGATGGACGTTAAAGGTTTCAAGCGTGTTATGACAAGCTCCAGGTGTTTCTTCTCTCTATTCTCACGCGGTCACGTAGAATATTTGAATTTTTTTTTTAAGTTGATAATATCAGAATTAATTAAATTAGTATCAGTATTTGATTAAAAATCAAATTAGCCACACAAGAATTATTATCAAACAAGACTTTTAATGCGTAAAGAATTTCTTGCCAATACAAATTAGTTATTATAGATTTTATCCAATTAGCAAGATCGGCTGTTTTTTTTTTCAATATATCAATATTTCATTATAAAAATATATAATTAGTAAAAGTTGGTTGTTTATTTTTTTTATTGAAAGTAATTAATTAACCAAATGGGTCAAATGAACTAGAATTTTATTACAAGCTATTTCTTAATTAATCAAATCGATTGCTCCCTTCCATCCAACTTTTAAATTTTATTAAACCCGTGAAATAATATTATTTTGGTAAAAAAACCATGGTTTTTCAATTGACCTTTTCAGGATCATATCTTTGGACGACATGTAAATCAATTCATTTGTAAGTCAATCCGGGTTTTAGAACGTTGTGTAATTATAAAAATAGATACAAGAAAAAAGAATAAAATAGTTTTTGACACGCAGTGATTTTTTTTTTTTAACGGGTGTAAGAAGAAAGAACACTCTAACAGTGTGGACCAAAAGCAGCCCAATAAGCCCAAAACAATTAGGGTTGTCTGGGCCTGGTTTGATACAGAGTTTGAAGTCGCGAAGACTACTGCTATCAACCAAATTCCTTGCGTGGTATATACTTAATCCGGATTTTTGCGAAGCCCACATCAAGCTTATCGTACCCGGTAAAAAGGTAAAAACGCGAAACAGGGGCGAGTTTTAGAAACCCTAGAATCCAAGATTTTTAGGGTTTATGTTTTCAAATTGGGGTTTCGAATTTGGGGCTTTTTGAAAATTCTTGTTTGATTATTGCAATTGACGATGGATGTTGAGGAAAGGAAGCTTTTTGTGGGAGGTATACCGCGAGGGACGAGCGAGGACACTCTAAGAGATCACTTCAGTAAATACGGTGTCGTTTCGCATTTACTCGTGGCCAAGGACCAAATCACTAAATTACCAAGAGGGTTTGCTTTTGTTGTGTTCTCTGAAGCTGCTTCTGCTGCTAGGGCTCTTCAAGATAGCCATGTTATTTGTGGAAGAACGGTCAGTTTCTTGCTTTGTTCTTGGTATTATTTATGTGTTACTTGTGTGTTTAATGTTAAATTATGAATTTGCATGCTGTTTGTTTCAATAAAAGTGGAAATAGAATTGAACTGGGGCCTTTGTTGTTTGATTTATTTTGTTCATGGAAGGCTGGCTTAATTCTGGACGTGTTAGGATATTATTTTAAAAGGGATTTATTGTTTGCATGTCTTGGTTGTTTAGTTGGTTGATGCTGTTTGTTTGTTTGTTTTTTTGCAGGTAGAAGTGAAGAAAGCAATACCCAAAACTGAAAAACACCAAGAGCACCGGCAGCGCCACCCCCATGGTAACCAGGAAACTGCTAGCAATGGGTCGGGGATGAATAGTGATAATAGTACTGGCAATGTAAATTATTATAGGACTAAGAAGATATTTGTGGGAGGTTTATCATCTAGTCTAACTGATGAACAGTTTAGAAATTACTTTGAAAAGTTTGGTAGGACGGTAGATGCAGTTGTGATGCAGGATAGTTCAAACAAGCCTAGGAGCTTTGGGTTTGTCACCTTTGATTCCGAGGAATCTGCTGCCAAGGTTATGCGCAACAGTTTTCATGAGTTGAACGGTAAGACAGTGGAGGTTAAGAAGGCTGTGCCAAAAGATAGAGTAAATGGTGATATTGGTAGCTGTAGTTCAAATGGCTTCGCTGATAAAGGTCCTGAACCTGAAAATCACCCTTTCTATGGTTCGACACACGACCCACATTATACTCCTTTTCTGATGTATGATGGTGTTCATGGGTATTTTTATGGAATGAGTTTCTATGGGGGTGTGTATCCTATGGTAGGATTCGGAAGACCTGTTTTGGGTGTTTCACCAATGGTCCCTACTATCCCATTCATGCCTGCAGCTGGACCGTTTCCTTACAACAATGCCTGTCTTTATCCTGCTTACATGCATGATGCGAGTAGCACTTGGGCTATGGAGGTTGTTGGGCATAATCAGATTGTTGAGCCTGGTGTGAATGGTGAAGTGGACGTGGTTCATGACAGCAATGTTCATGTTCCATCTAATGCCACAACACCTCCGAGCGAAGAGGGCAATGTTGGAAGTGAATCTTTTGGTTTAAAAGGTGGTGATGTGGATGCAGTTCATGACAGCAATGGACATGTTGTGCCTGGTATGAATGGTGAAGAGGTTGGTGGGTGTAATCAGGTTGTTGAGCCTGGTGTGAATGGTGAAGTGGACGTGGTTCGTGACAGCAATGGACATGTTCCATCTAATGCAACAGCACCTGAGAGTGAAGAGGGCAAGGTTGGAAGTGGTTTAAAAGGTGGTGATATGGATGCGGTTCCTGACAACAACGGACATGTTGAGCCTGGTGTGAATGGTGAAGTGGACGCAGTTCATGACAGCAATGGACATGTTCCATCTAATGCAACAGCACCTCCAAGTGAAGAGGGCAAGGTTGGAAGTGATGCTTTTGGTTTAAAAGGTGGTGATGTGGATGCGGTTCCTGACATCAATGGGCATTTTGAGCCTGATGTGAATGGTGAAGAGGTTGGCGGGTACAATCAGATTGTTGAGCCTGACGTAAATGGTGAAGTGGAAGCCTTTGGTGACAGCAATGGACATGTTCCATCTAATGCAACAGCACCTCCGAGTGAAGAGCGCAAGGTTGGAAGTGATGCTCTGGGTTACCAAGGTAGTAATGATGGGTTACCAAGGTAGTAATGATGGTGCTCTGGCTAACGGAATAGAGTAGGTCTTGGATCTTGATGGACAGTTGAAACCTTTACCTGTAGATAATTCTACCTGACCTTTCGTTCACTGATTTGGCTAGGACAATATAACCCACCACTTTTCAGATGTCCATATCTTGGGTGTGAATTCTGCGCCATAAACATTTTGCTTGCCATGCCTCTCTACTTTCAATCATTTGTTAACAGATGATTCAGTCCTCTTAACATAAATTCATTTAAATTCAACTTCGGTCTTTGCTCTTCATGTTCTGAAGGAGCTCATGTCTGCCGGGAAAATCATGTTGCTGTGGCTCATTTATAAGAACTATTCATTTATACTCTGTTTTTTTTTTTGGGCAAGCCATAATGTAATTATTATTATTATTATTTGCAAGCCATAATGTTGTTGTTGTTATTATTATTATTATAATTATAATGTGGTTATTTTTATAAAAGATTCTTTTTTTAGTAAGCTTTTTAGGCCGTAATAACAAAATAGTTATTTTTCAAATTCTCCACTATAAAAAATATAAGAGCAGTGTTCGGGTCATTTTAAGTTTTATGTCTATTACTTTTATTATTTTTAAGGCAAAAAAAGCAACACATTTGTTTTTTATTTTGAAAAATCTTTACTGCTAGATATGAAAAACTAAATTGACAAATTTTCAATTCTCAGTTGTTATTTAGCTGCTTAAAAGGCATTAAAATGCTTGCCACCCTTAATTTTATTACACTAGAGGGATGAGTTATTATTTATTAAAAAGATCAGAATAATGTCATAAAACCAGAATTATCCTGATAGAGAGTCCGAGACCTGACTACCTCAGGGTCTGAACTGCTTTGTATATTAAAAAAATAAATGAAGAATTAATTATTATTATTATTATTATTATTATTATTATTATTATTTTGTCAAAAATAACATCATTTTAACTCGAGGTTATCCTTTAGTTAAAAGACAAATCTAACCTTCCTTCTTTTTATTTTCAATCTGATTCCTCCGATTTTTTTTTCCTTCTCTAACATCATCCTGGATTGCAAATGATAACTATCATTAATTTTGTTGCTTTCACATTCCCAGTTGTTCAAATCACTCGTTATGTGTAGAAGCTTGACGCCACAAATTCAATGCACAGATTAGGGGACGTAACTTATTGGTGGAGCACTGCGCTCATTGAGGAAGACGCTTGTATGATTTCAAAGATTACAGCCATAGTTATCTGCTACTGTTACAAGCTGTGAGAGTGCAGATTTAGGTGAGAGGGACAAGAGAGAGGGGGGATATCATGGGTTTGTAGAGAATTTGGTGGCTAGGTACAGTGAGATGATGATTTTTGAGTTTGATAACTGAGCCTTAAAGTAAATTGAACCAGAAAGATGAGGCGTTCTAATAGCTAAATTTTATAGAGCACAAAATCTTGGATTTCCGTCAACCCGGAAACTTTTGATTGAGAGCCTGGCTGAGCTGAGTTTTTTTGAACAGGTTTGAATATTGATCCAAAAAACCTGATGACTTGCATGTATGAATGAAAATCGCGCACGCAAGCATATATATATATATATATATATGCATATTTCAAATATAAATGTTAATTATTTTATTTTTATAAATTAATAAACAATAATTAATAATAAATATTCAAAACCCGTTAAACAATTTATAAATATTTAAA
>Ga0307510_10008810_pt1 | contig 12026 bp, 9 predicted proteins | sample 12_EM_MG_FD_207224 | JGI IMG/M metagenome (GOLD analysis project Ga0307510, IMG submission 207224) | Populus trichocarpa ectomycorrhiza microbial communities from riparian zone in the Pacific Northwest, United States - 12_EM | ecosystem: Host-associated > Plants > Roots > Unclassified | place...
TGCGTCATACCGCCTGCGCTTACGACTCCGTTCGACTTCCATCGTGTCCAGTTCTTGCCTTCGTGGACACGATCGTTGTCGCCGCCAGCCCCAAGATCAAGATGGGTTCGCCGGACGCTTACGGCGCTCTGCGTTTCTGGAAGCACAAGGCGTTGCGCCGCAGCAGTTCGTTGATCGATTACAAGTAATCAGCAGGCCGTTCTGGCGCCGCCTCGTGACGGGGCTCGAGCAACATGTCGCTGGATGTATATACGGGTTTTCCATCAACCCGTAACTTTCACTTCGAACTGTGGACAAAGACACGCCGAATGTGTCGTTGTTGTAAACCACCGCAACGCCAGCTGTCCAAATTTGGCCAATGAGGTCAATACGCGGCCGATTTCGCGCTCATTGCCCGTGGTTCGGATCCTGCGACTTAGGGATTGTGTTCAAACACATGAGTTGGCCTCGCCGGCCACCGCGATGCAAGCGGTTACCGACGAGGGCTTTTGTTTACAACCCCTTGTTCAAGGCAGCCTCATCCAGTGCCGAAGACAGTCCGAGATGTTCAGGCAGATCTCGCCCCGACTACTTTGTCGGGCACTGCACTGAACCACAGTGTTAGAGCGTTCCCCACGCACCCGCGTCGTACTGACTCCGTCAGTTTCTCGCCCCCCGCACTGAACGTGCGTCGACCTTCGGGTCGGCGATTGGATGACTTTATCAGCGAGAATTGAAATGTCACACGATCAACTGTCCCGTCCTTCTTCCCCCCGTCTGCCTCTGTCCACGAGCTTGCTTCTCTTGTCCGCAGCCGTTCTGGCGGCCTGCGGCGGGGGCTCAAGCGGTGACACCACCACCACAGCAGCCGCCGACGCGGTCGTCGAATCGGATCAGATGCAATCCGCGCTCGCGACCAGCAGCACCACCTCGTCCTGGACCAAGGTCGCCGGCGAGTGGGAATCATTCACCATGGCTACATCGTCGACGGTTCGTTTCGGCGCGGGCTCGACATGGGTCACGAAAACGGTCTTGGGTGCCGCCAAGTGCACGAACGCCTTCTTCGGTTCTGACCCGGCCGTCGGGCTCAGCAAGGAATGCGATGTGTTGGCGAGCGCGCCTGCGCCCGCACCTGCGTCCTCGTGGACGAAGATTGCCGCAGAGTCGGGTTCGTTCAACGTCTCCGCGTCCTCCACCGTTCGATACGGCTCGGGTTCGAAGTGGATCCAGAAGACGGTATCGGGTATTGGGCAGTGCACGAACACCTTCTTCGGATCGGACCCGATCCGCGGGACCGTCAAGGAATGCGATCTGCTGGCGAGTGCATCCGCACCCGCCCCGGCACCGGCGCCAGCTCCGGCAGCTGCACCGGCCGCCGCTCCGGCCCCTGCACCCGCACCCGCACCTGCACCTGCACCTGCACCTGCACCTGCACCTGCACCTGCACCCGCGCCAGCTCCGGCTCCGGCTCCGGCTCCTTCTGGCATCACTGACACCGTCTGGATGAACTTCGCCACCGAAGGCGACAGCAACATCATCTACACCGGCGTCGTGCGCTACGGCAACGGCATCAACTGGGCGACCAAGACCGTCGCCGGCAGCTTCAGCTGCACGGGTGGCGAGTTCGGAGGCGACCCCGCGCCCGGCTTTGAGAAGCAGTGCCAGAAGCAGGTCTCTGCCCCGCATGTCACGCAGCTTGCCGCCGGCATGCCGGTGATCAACCCGGCGTTCGTCCAGGCGCCTGCCAAGTACAAGACCGGTGCACGCATTGGCAGCGGCGGAGACTTGGGCAATCCGAACCAGGACACTGGCGCGATGCGCGAGCCGTGCCGGTACTCGCACTTCAGCAAAGACGATCCGATCGTGTACCCGGGTCAGCCGGGCAAGGCCCACCTGCACATGTTCTTCGGCAACATCAACACCGACGCTGCCACCACGCCTGCCAATATCACGCAGTCCACCGCGTCGACCTGCTCCGGCGGCACGCTGAACAACACGGGCTACTGGACTCCGGCCGTGGTGGATATCCGCACCGGCAAGCCCTGGGTACCCGAGGCCGATGGCGCGCTGTTCTACTACAAGGGCGGCTACCTCGGCGTGAAGATGGCCGATATCAAGCCCTTCCCGCCCGGCCTGCGCATGATCGCCGGCAGCGCTTCGAACACCACCGAAGTCGCTCAGGCAGGCGTGATCCGCATCTGGTGCGAGGGCGGCGACGGCACGATCCGGAACCGCATCCCGAGCTGCAACCGTGGCGAGAAGCTGTCGTTCGAAGTCATCTTCCCGCAGTGCTGGGACGGTGTGAACCTCGACAGCCCGGATCACAAGAGCCACATGGCCTACGCCAACAACGGCTGCCCGGCGTCGCACCCGGTGCCGCTGGCCGAGATCAGCATGAACCTGCACTACGTCGTTGAGGAATCCGGCACCGATCAGTATCTGCGCCTGAGCTCTGACAACTATTCCGGCCCGGGCGGCTACTCGATGCACGCCGACTGGATGAATGGTTGGGATCAAACCACTCTCAAGCTGTGGACCACCAACTGCATCAACCCCAGCAAGGACTGCCATTCGGCACTGATGGGCAACGGACAGTACCTGTACTGATGATCCGCCGCTGATCAGATCTCGCTTCGCTTCGAACGATCGACATGCCTCGCGCTGTCGGTCGTTTTTTCGTTTTGGAGTCCATCGCCGGCGCAGCGTGTCGGGCTCCAGCACCTCCCCTGTCGCACGGCAAGCCCGTCAGTCGGCGAGGTAACGCGCGAAGTAGTCGATCGTGTTCTGCTCGCAGCAGTGCACACGCGCAAACGCCAGCCCTGCCGCACCGAGCCGCGCCGCGGTATCCGGATCGTCGTACAGGGCCTGGATGGCCCGCGACATACTCGCGGGATCGCGTGACGCGACGAGCTCACCCGTCGAGCCCTTCTTCACGTAGTCGCTCACCCCGGATGAATCGGTGCTGACGATCGCTTTGCCCAAGTGCATTGCCGCGACCAGTGTCACGTGACCGCACGGCACCTCGCTGCTGCGCAGCGGCAAGACCATGAAGCGGCTGAACGCGAGAATGTTCATCGCGTCGGCGAGCGGGATGTTGGTATGGACCCGCACGTTCTCGGGCACGCTCAGGCCGTGCAGCGACTGCGGCGTGGCGACCACGACCAGTCGGATCGAGGGCAGCGATCGCATCGTCTCGAACAACAGCGCGTAGTCGCGCGCCTGGCTTCCGATCGCACAGACATAGTCGCCGGCCTCCAGCGGCGCTGCCTGTGCCTGCAGTGCAGGTGGTTGGACGCCCCAATGCAGCATGTCGAATCGCTCCAGCGGCAGGTCAAAGTACTTTGCATAGAGCGTCCGCTCCATGGTCGAGAACACAACGAACCTGTCCACATGGCGGTACGCCGCGGCCATCAGCTTGCGCGCCGATCCAGTCGGCAAGTCCGTGAAGTTGAATGAGAACGCGAGATGGCGGCGCTCACGTCGACGCAACTGCGCCGCCAGTGCACCGTACATCGTGGGCCGCGGACCGTGGGTGACCAACACCGCGTCGTCACCCTGCAGATACCCCGCCGCACGCCACCCGGCTGCGGCACGAGCCAGCGTGAGTCGGCGCGGCAGCCATTCAGCAAAGGGCACGCGCCTGTCGGTCTCGTGCGCCCAGTGCATGCCCGGTCGGTCGGAAAACGCATGCTCGTGCCACACCCACGCCGGATCGAATTCACTCAGGTTGACGATCATCGCGATGTTTCACCCCCCACACCCGTAGCATCGATGCCCAGCGAATGGCCTCGCATCGCCCGTTCGTAGAGCTCGACGATGCGATCGACCTTCACGTCCCAGTCGTATTCCCGCAGCACTTTTTCCCTGCCATTTCGTCCGAGCCGCTCGCGTTCAGCGGGGGACTTGGCGAGCCGGATCATGGCGTCTGCGAATCCGTCGATCAGGGTGTCCCGATCGGTCGGAGGAACGAGCACGCCGCACTGCGAATCGAGATAGTCGAGTGGCCCGCCCCACGCCGTGGCGATGACGGGCTTGCCCAGCGACATCGCTTCGAGCACCACCGCTCCTCCGCATTCGAGGAGACTCGGCAGCACCAGGCAATCGGCGCGCTGGAGTTCGGCGGCGCAGTCTCGCTGCGCCATCCACCCCATGAAACGGATCGTCCCCGCAGGTGCATCGGACTCTGCCAGCACCTCTAGTGAGCGGGCGATGCCCTCCAAGCGCACACGTTCATCGCCGTCACCGATGATGATGAGCCGCATCGGCGCCTGCGCCCGCGCCTTCTTGAATGCGTGGACCAGCAGTTCGACGGCTTTCCAGCCCACCAGCCGACCGAGGAAGACGAATGTCGCAGCGGCCTCGTTCGCTGGCGCTACCGATGGCTCGCCCGACGGCCGCCACAGGCCCAGGTCCACACCGTTCTCGACCACGTGGACGACGCGCGGGCAGAGCCCCTTCGGCAGCGCGGCTTCGGTTCGCGCATTCGCCACGACGAGCATCGCCGCCTGACGCTTGCCCGGCATGAGGCGATTCATCATCTGCGCGCCCCAGCGCCCCAGGCCCAGCAACACGCGTTCGACCGAACCGCGCCGCTTGCGGAAGACGGGGGGGTAGTCCATGCCGCCGTTCATGGGGCCGATCACGACAGGAACGCCGAAGCCGAAGATCATCGACGGCTCGCGCGGCGACACCGGCATCGGCTGGTGAATGATGTCGATCTGCTCGCTCGCGACCAGCCGCCGTATGACGCGACGCTGCACCACCTGAGTAGCCAGGCGGGCCACAAAGCCCGTGGTGAAGTAGGAAATCTGATCCGGCAGGACGCTGCCGATGTGCCAGGCCCAGCGGTGCAGCCAGCTGTCGGGGATGTAGTGGATGCGCTGCTCATCGGGGAACAGAGTCGACAATTCGTCGCGCGTGCGAGAGTGCGTGACCAGCCACACCTGCGCGCCGCGCTGCCTCAGCACCCGGAAGTAGTGAAGCGCCAGCGCAGCCTCGCCACCGAAGCGCGCAGACGTGTGTTCTGCGGTGATGAGCAATCGCATCGATGGCGCCCCGGAGACGTCTCCCGATCGGGGAGGCACCGCAACGGTGTGGCGCAGTCCAGCAGCGTCGGCTCCGCTCGAGCTCATACAGGCATCCGGATCTTGGACGCCTCGGCGACCACCCTTGCACCTGCCGGCACGTCGTCGATGACCAGAACATTGGCACCGATGCGCGCGTGGGCGCCAACATGGATCGGGCCGAGCAGCTTCGCGCCGGCGCCCATGTCGACGTGCCCGGCGATCTTCGGCACGCCGCCGCGTGCGGCGCCGATCGTGACCTGCTGGAAGATCAGGCAATTGGGGCCGATCTCGGCATGCGGGTGGATGACGATGCCGTTCGGATGCGGCAGCATCAGACCGCCGCCGATCCTGCTGCCGAGCGGAATATCCGCCCCGGTGACGACGCTCCAGAAGCGATGGCGCATGACCGACCACTTGCGCATCAGCGGGCTCCAGGGCCATTTCGATTCGCGCCAGCGTTCATAGCTGCGCAGGCTCGCCAGCAGGGATCTCGACGGAACCCACTCCAGCCAGCGCTTGGCCTCGCGGGACCAATCGGGTTCGGACGCGGAAGGATAGTGCGTGGTAGTCGCTGTCGTGGTGATCGATGTCGAGTCAGGCAACACTCAATTCCTCCTGTCGCGTCATATTTTGCCTGTCGACTCACCGAGCGGCGCGGATCGCGTCAAGAGGAACTCCGCGCCGCTGAACCAGAAGATTCGCCGAACGGCGCGTGTCGGTTCGCGCAGCGTGAATTCGCGGTCACCGATGAACACGCCACGTGCCAGCAGCATGAGGCCCACGAAGGCGCTATCGACCCACGAGACGTCCGTCAGATCCAGGCACAGCGATCGATCGCTCATCGCGGCTTCGGTCAATACCTGGCGCAGTGGAAGCAGGCGGTCGTGCGTCCAATCGCCGCGCAATTTGACCGTGGTCAGCTGTGCCGCATGGGACACGGACACGACCGCATCCGCGCCTTGCCGATTCATCAGCGATCGCCACCGCGTCAACACCGTGTGGGGCAGGACCCGGGTGCACGACCACACCAGCAGTCGAAGGCCGTCGCTCCAGTAGCGGCGCCAGAGGTCGGGTTGCTCCTTGATGCGCCAGAGCCATTCCAGTCCGAGGCGCTGCAGAAGCGCGGGCGCGCGTTCGACGCTGCCGGCCACGAAGTTCACGACAGCACCGAGGTGGCAGATCAGCGGCGCGTTCAAGCGGGCCCGGTTGCGCTCGATCCATGCCTGGCCCTTCTGCGCACCGAGGGCGACGACCACGAAGCTCGCTTCGCTCCGGTTGATCTTCTGGATCGTGGGTTCAGCGCTCATGTCGTCGAGCGTCCCGAATCCGGGCGAGTCGAATCCGACGCAGCGCGCACCGGTCGCCGTGTCGTTGAGACGCGCGCAGGCGCGCTCGGCGATGCCGGGGGGCCCGCCGAAGAAGAAGACATCGACCGCCGGTATTCCATGCGCAGCGATTCGCTCGAACAGGCCTGCGCCCGACACGCGCTCGCGAATCGGCAGCCCGAGCAAGCGCGCGATCCAGACCAGCGGCATGCCGTCGATCAAGCTGAGATCGCTGTGCAGCACCGAATCGCGAAAGCTCGGGTCCTTGGCAGCAGCAACGGCGAAATTCAGGTTGGGCGTCGAGATGAAGCAGCGCCGGCCCTCGAAGGCGCAGCGGCGCACTTGCTCGACGGCTGCGCTCATCGTCGTGACATCGAACGGCAGCCCGAGCAGACAGACGACGTCGCGCTCGAAATTGCCGGCAGCGCCCGCAGCGCTGGGCAGCGCGTCGGGAACGCCCGTCTGGCGGATGGCGCGCGTGGCGGGCATCGACTCAGCTTCGCGTGTCATCGCGCTTCGTGCGCACCCATTCCACTTGCCGCTTCCCGAGCAGCTTCAAGTAGATCGGAATCTTGCGAAGAACATAGGCCGGCACGGACAACAACTCCCACAGCGAAACCGCGCTGCGCCCGAACCGCCACCAGGCTGCGAGTACGGCGCAGCCGAGCAACGACAGCGCTGCCGCGGCGAGGATCAACGGTGCGATCGCGCCGCTGATCCAGCAGGCGACCGCCGTCAGCAGCAACCAGGCGACCAATCCCAGCACCAACGATGCCAGCGGGGGCACGCACAAGTCCAGCGCCATCGCTGCCAAGGCGAGCTGCCGTGCGACCATGGCGCGCCACAGCAGCGGCAGCCCGGCGCGGAACACCAGTTGCAAGTGGCCGTGCTCCCAGCGGGTGCGTTGCGTGGCGAGGCCGCCGTCGTCACTGGGGAATCGACTGCTGACGATGGCTTGCGGGCAGAACATCGGCGGCGTGCCTGCGGCGGCCAAATCCAGACCCAATTGCATGTCTTCGACGATATGCCCCGAGGCCAATGGCGCGCGGCGCAATTGCTCCCAGGGGAACGCCATGCCTGAACCCATCAGCTGGCACGGCAACCCCAAGCGCGAGAACCCGAGCGGGCGCACGTGATTCTTGACGACCCACGCCAATTCGGCCATCCGCGTCTTGAGTCCGGCATCCGGCGGGGATTGCATGAGGTACAGGGACTGGACGGCCACACCCGCGCGTTTGCAGCGGCGCACCAGCGTGTCGATGGCGCCGGCCGCGACCATGCAATCGGCGTCGACGATGACGACGACATCGGGTGCGTCCGCTTCCAGATGCCGCACGCCGAAGTCCAGCGCATAGCCCTTGCCGCGCCGATCGGGATCGTGTCGCTGCACGACCTCGGCACCAGCCGATGCGACCACGGCCGCGGTGTCGTCGGTGCAGTTGTCGGCCACGACCAGCAGGCGATCGCCTTGGTCGAGCTGCGGCAGCACGCTCTGCACGGCGGCAAGAATCCCAGACGCCTCGTTGTGCGCCGGCATCAGCACGGCTGTCCGCGGTCGTGGATCGGGTGTGCCCGACTCAAGTGTGGCCGAGCGCGGCGCCGTGATTGCCATCAGGCATTGCACGCAGACAACCCCGACCGGGACCAGACACAAGACGCCGATGACGATCAAGGCGAGCTCGAACCACGTGAAGGCGAGCGCCATGCCTCAGGCCTCCATCGGTGTCGGCCGACAGAACAGCGCCGCGAGCTTGGAAGCCTCGCGATCAATGTCGTGGCGCGCCAGAACACGCGCGTGCGCCGATGCGGCCATGCGCGACAGCTCGGCTGGCGAGGCAGCCAGGCAAGCCTGCATCGCAGCGGCGAGCGCATCGATGTCGCCGGCGGCGCACAGCCAGCCGTCTTGCCCGTCCCGCACCAGCTCCGGGATGCCCGCCACATAGGTTGCGATGACTGGTCGCCGCAAGGCCATCGCTTCCATCAGCACGACGGGAAGGCCCTCGGCGAAGCTTGCCAGCACCAGCGCGCGGGCGGCCAGAATTTCTTGCCGGACCTCTGCACTGCTGATCCAGCCCGTGATGCGCACGTGGGACTGCAAGCCCAGCTCTTGCACCAAGGCCTCGATCTCCGGCCGCATCTCGCCGTCGCCGGCAAGCACGAGCTCCAGTGCCAAGCCCTGCCGCACCAGGCGATCTGCCGCTCGAATCAGCAGCAGCTGCGCCTTCTGTTCGCACAAGCGCCCGACACAGACGAGCCGATGCGTGTCTGGGGGGTCTTCGGCCGAAATGCGATGAAACTCGGGTTCGAGCCCGCAGTGAACAACCTGAATCTTGGACCAATGCGCCGGGCTGGCCCAACGACAAAGCTGGCTCCTGCCGTACGAGCTGATGGCCGCGACAAATGCCGCCCGTTCGACCTTGTCCCCCAGATGCAGCGACTCGGGCCGGTCGAACTCTTCAGGGCCATGGACGGTGAAGCTGTAGCGCGGCCCGCCGAGTTCTTGAACCAGCGCCGCCACGGTCGCGGAGTTTGTTCCGAAGTGAGCATGGACATGATCCACACCCGTTGGTAGGAGCCATCCGACGATACGAGACGCCTCGGCCAGATATACCAGGTGGTAGAGCCAGGACCGATCGGATCCGCGTGCCAGACGCCAAGTCAATGCCAGCGCCGCCAAGAATTTGCGCGGTCGAGTCAAGAACGCGCGCAAAGTGGGTGCAGCGAGGCCGAGAACACCTGCCTTCAACACGTAGCGCGTTCGCTCGCGCTCGACCCGGTCAGCATCGTCGGAGATCGCGTCATCCCAGCCCCGGATGGCGATTCTTTCGATCTGCACACCTTGTCTCTCGAGCGCGAGAATCTCGCGCCGGATAAAAGTGTGGCTCACCTTCGGATATTGATTGATCAGATACGCCACGCGACACGTTGCTTCCGAACGAACCATCGACGCTGCCTTGTGTCGTGACATCTTTGAACAATACGGAAGCAGTGTGAAACTCGCTGGCGCCCTTGAGGGGACCGCGCAGCGAAAGGGAGATCTCAAGGCGTTCGCCCCAAGCGGGATGGGGCCACGGGAGAGAGTGCCGCCCAGCCGGTAGTATGCATTTTGTTGCTGCGGGCCTTGTCGGCGGCGACGTCATTCCAACGAATGATCCCTAAAACACCAACATCCGCCTCTGTCCCGTAGTCTCGCGAGGCGGGTCTCGAGCGTCATCCGAGTTTCAAGATGTAGCGTCGCGATGAAAAGTGGCGCCCATTCCGGTCACCCGTCCTTCGTTTGCATCCGCTTGTAACGGATTTGGATGGGCAGAGTGCTACGTTCAGCGAGAGAAATGTCACAGGGCGTGCAGTACTCCCAAGCGCTCACGGTTACTCGTAAAGAGAAGATCCGCACTGTTGCTGTATGTCAACCGCGCCTTTGGCCAAATGGCTCATCGTGGCAACTGCGGGGCGGTTACAACTTCGGCAGGGGACCAAGTGGTGTGGTGGCAAACTGCCCGCCAGAGGAACACCCCTTGCTTTCTTGGTGGCGTGGGTAACCCGTGATGCCAAGGCAGGATGAGTGGATTTCGCAGGCTCTCTGGCCTGCGGGTCTGGACTCAATCAATATTCATTAGTTGAACGACGGGAACCGAGTGATCGGCCCGATGGTTGGGGAGACTTTTGTCGATGAACAGCTTGAATACGGAGCGCGCGCGTCGATTGATAGCGCTGGCAGGCGTCGTCGCCATCTTGGGTGGCTGCGGCGGCGGCAGCGCCGATACGACAGTTGGCGGCGGTGTCGGAGATGCTCCGGCCCCTTCTCCGGCACCAGCTCCTTCACCAGCTCCTGCACCGGCGGCGCCTGCTCCCGCTCCTTCCCCTGCGCCTGCGCCTGCGCCTGCGCCTGCGCCTTCCCCGGCACCCGCTCCTTCTCCAGCCCCTGCACCCGCTCCGGCCCCGGCTCCTGCGCCGGCCCCAGCGCCTGCACCGGCGCCCGCGCCTACGGGAGCCACGGTCTCGAACTGGATCGACTTCGCCACCGAAGGCGACACCCGCGTGAGCTACACCGGCGTCGTGCGCTATGGCTACGGCATCAGCTGGGTCACCAAGACCGTCGGCGCTGAAGGCGTGTTCGACTGCAACTCCTACTTCCTCGGCATTCCCGGCGTCTCCGGCGCCGCCGCCGTCGACCCGGCCCCTGGCTTCACCAAGCACTGCCAGAAGCAGGTCTTCGCGCCGAACGTGGTGCAAACTGGCACCATGCCGGTGGTCAACGTGGCGCTGATTCAGCCGGCCTACAAAGGCTACACCACGGCCCGCGTGCAAAGCGGCGGCGATACGGGCAACCCGAACCAGGACACCGGTGCCTTCCGCGAGCCCTGCACGCCCTCGCACTTCGCGTTCGACGATCCGATCGTGCTGCCGGGTCAGCCTGGCAAGTCGCACTTGCATCTGTTCTTCGGCAACACGAGCCTGAACTCGGCCACGACGCCGTCCAACATCGCCACGGCCGGCGGCTCGACCTGCGCAGGCGGCACGCTGAACCGGACCGGCTATTGGGTCCCGGCCGTCATCGACACGAGAACGGGGGCACCGCTGGTGCCGACCGAGCAGCTCTTCTACTACAAGGGCGGCTACCTGGGCGTGCCGATGGCCTCCATCAAGCCGTTCCCGGCGGGCCTGCGCATGATCGCCGGCAGCTCGGCTAACGCGGCGGATTCGACCGACACCAGCGTCATTCGCATCTGGTGCGAGGGGGGTGATGGCACACCGCGTCGTCACATCCCGAGCTGCAACAAGGGCGAGCAGCTGAGCTTCACGGTGATCTTCCCGCAGTGCTGGGACGGCGTGAACCTGGACTCTCCGGATCACAAGAGCCACATGGCCTATGCGAACAACGGCTGCCCGAGCACGCACCCGGTGGCGCTGCCTGAGGTCAGCCTGGTGATGCACTACACCGTCGCCGAGTCGGGCACCGACACCTACCTCAAGCTCTCGTCGGACAACTACAAGGGCGTCGGTGGCTACTCCATGCATGCCGACTGGTTCAATGGCTGGGATTCTTCGGTCCACAGCGAGTGGGTCACCAACTGCATCAACCCGAGCAAGGACTGCCATTCGGTGCTGCTAGGCGACGGCCGCTATCTCTACTGATCTGATGACCCGAGGCGCCCATTCAGGGGGCCCGGCTGGACGCTGCATGCCCGGCAAGCTACGATCATTGATCAACAATTTCGTGCTTCGGGAACCGCAAAGATGAGGATCACGTTCGTAATGGCGGGGGGGTTCAACCTCGCCGGCGGAGACAGAGTCATCGCAACCTACGCCGAAAGACTCGCACGCCGTGGTCACGAGGTTCTTGCTGTTGCGGCCATCGACGCACCCCCTGCACTTCGCCATCAACTGAGTTCGGTGATCCGAGGCCGAGGTTTCCTGCCGACCTCGCGCACGAATGCGCCCAGCCACTTCGATGGCACCATCGTGCCGCATCGTCGCCTCGAACGCGCCCGACCAGTTGAGGCCTCGGACCTTCCGGATGCCGATGTGGTGGTCGCAACGTGGTGGGAAACTGCAGAGTGGGTCAAGCGGCTTCCAGCATCGAAGGGCGCCAAGGTGCACTTCGTGCAGCACTACGAAGCGTTCGACTACTGCCCAAAGGACAGAGTGGACGCTG
>Ga0307510_10008811_pt1 | contig 12023 bp, 10 predicted proteins | sample 12_EM_MG_FD_207224 | JGI IMG/M metagenome (GOLD analysis project Ga0307510, IMG submission 207224) | Populus trichocarpa ectomycorrhiza microbial communities from riparian zone in the Pacific Northwest, United States - 12_EM | ecosystem: Host-associated > Plants > Roots > Unclassified | place...
CCGGCGCGCTCGTCTCCAGCAACAGGGCCGCCGCATCGGCGACCTGCTGCATCTCGTGGCGGTAGATCTCCAGCAGGAGTGCTTCGCGGTTGGGGAAGTTGCGGTAGAACGTGCCCTGTCCGACACCGGCCTTCCTGGCGATCGCGCTCAGCGGGACGTCCGCCGCGAGCGTCAGCTCGGCGAGTGCCACTTCGAGGATGCGCTCGCGGTTCCGCTGGGCGTCCGAGCGCTGTGGCGCGCCCAAGTCTTCGCCCACCCCTCCTCCTTCCGGGAAAAACGGCAGAGCCGACCTTGCTAAGCGGACAGCTGTCCGTTAGGTTCCTGGATAGCGGACAGTTGTCCGCTTAGAGCTCACTCTACCGGCAGAACGGGCTGCGCGAACGGCCGGACCGGTCACCGACCGGAATTCTCGTGCGACCCGTGGGCTCAGGGATCTCCTCGTCCGACTTCGACGCGCCCCACATCCGCGAGAGAAGGCTGATCATGGCCCCATCGACGTCCAGCGTCATCACCCTGAACATCAACGGAGAGAAGCACACGCTGCCCGTCGATCACCGTGCCACCCTGCTCGACGCCCTGCGCGAACACCTCGACCTCACCGGCACGAAGAAGGGCTGTGACCAGGGGCAGTGCGGGGCCTGCACGGTGTTGCTCGACGGTCGCCGGGTCGTCTCCTGCCTCCAGTTGGCGGTGGCCGCCGAGGGGCACGCCGTCACCACCATCGAAGGCCTGGCCGACGACGGCCGGCTGCATCCCGTGCAGCAGGCGTTCCTCGACCTCGACGGTTACCAGTGCGGCTACTGCACTCCGGGCCAGATCTGTTCGGCCCTCGCGGTGATCGAGGAGCACGCGGCGGGCTGGCCCAGCGCCGTCACCGCCGACGTACGGCCCGAGGCGGGGCCGCCACCCCTCACCGCCGAGGAGATCCGGGAGCGGATGAGCGGCAACCTGTGCCGGTGCGGCGCCTATGTGTCGATCGTGCAGGCGGTCGCCCGGGCGGCCGAGGCGCGGGGGACGGAAGCACCGCGGGCCGAGGAGGAACAGGACGACTTCAAGGAGGCCGTGGCATGAGGGAGTTCGAGTACCGGCGGGTGCTCGACGTCTCCGGCGCGGTCGCGCTGCTCGACGCCGAGCCCGACGCCCGTTTCCTCGGCGGCGGCACCAACCTCGTCGACCTGATGAAGGCCGGCGTGGAGCGTCCCACGCGGCTCGTCGACGTGCGCGAACTGCCCCTGGACCGCGTCGAGACGACGGCGGACGGCGGCCTGCGCATCGGCGCCACCGTCACCAACAGTGACCTCGCCGCACATCCCGAAGTACGGCTCCGTTACCCGGCGTTGACCCAGGCGGTGCTGGCCGCCGCCTCCGGACAGCTGCGCAACATGGCCACGGTCGGCGGAAATCTGCTCCAGCGCACCCGCTGCGCCTACTTCACCGACGTGACCCAGCCCTGCAACAAGCGGGCCCCCGGCAGTGGTTGCCCCGCGCTGAAGGGCGAGCACCGCAACCACGCGATCCTCGGTGCCTCCGAGCACTGCGTGGCCACCCACCCCTCCGACATGGCGGTGGCGCTGGCGGCCTTCGACGCGGTCGTGTCGTACGAAACCGCAGCCGGGCCGGGTGAGTTGGCACTCACGGACCTCTATCTCTCCGTCGGCGACACCCCGCACCGCGAGACCGCGCTGCCGCCGGGCGCGCTGATCACCGGGGTCACGCTGCCGCCCGCCCCGGTCGCCGCCAACTCCCGCTACCGGAAGGTGCGCGAGCGTGCCTCCTTCGCGTTCGCGATCGGCTCGGTCGCTGCCGCCCTCGACGTGCGCGACGGTGTCGTGCGCGAGGTACGGCTGGCCTTCGGGGCGGTGGCGTCACGGCCGTGGCGGGCGCGGCAGGCCGAGCGGGCGCTGACCGGGGGACCGGCGAGCGCCGAGGCGTTCATGGCGGCCGCGGACGCCGAACTGGCCGCCGCCGAGCCCCTGTCGGGCAACGCCTACAAGGTCACCCTGCTGCGCAATCTCGTCGTGGCCGTACTGACCGAACTCGCCGAGGAGACCGCTCGATGACCACCACGACTCAGACCGTCCGGTCGACGGGTGCCTTCGGAACCGCCCACACCCGCGTCGAGGGACGGGACAAGGTCACCGGCGCGGCCCGCTACGCGGGAGACTTCCTCTTCGACGAACTCGCCCACGGCTGGCTGGTGTTGTCCACCGTCGCCCGAGGCCGCATCCGCACCGTCCAGGCCGGCCCGGTGCTCGCGATGCCCGGAGTCCTCGCCGTCCTGCACCACGAGAACACACCGCGGGTCACCATCGACTACATGAGTGTCGTGGGCCCGCCGGACCCGGCCCTCGGACTCTTCCAGCACGACCGAGTCCCTTACGTGGGCTGGCCGGTGGCGCTGGTCGTCGCCGAGACGTCCGAGCAGGCCAGGGAGGCCGCCGAGGCGCTGGTGGTCGACTACGACGTAGAGCCGCACGACATCGCGTTCCACGCCGGGCACCCCGACGCCTACCTGCCCGCGGGCTCGCCCGTCGGACCGGCCGAGGTGGTGAAGGGCGATGTGGAGGACGCCCTCGCCCGGTCCGCCGTGGTCGTCGACGAGGAGTACACGACACCCGAGGAGCACCACAGCCCACTGGAACCCCATGCCGCGACGGCCCGTTGGGAGGCCGGCCGGCTCGACGTCGTCGACTCCAACCAGAGCACCGTGTGGGTGGCCGGCGAACTCGCGAAACTCTTCTCCCTCGACCCGGCGGCCGTGCGGGTGCGGTCCGAACACGTCGGCGGCGGCTTCGGATCCAAGGGGGTACGACCGCACCAGGTGGCCGCCGTGATGGCCGCGACCGTTCTCCAGCGCCCGGTCCGCGTGGTGTTGACGCGCCGTCAGATGTTCTCCCTGGTCGGCTACCGCAGCCCCACCATCCAGCGCGTCAGGCTCGGCGCCGACCCCGACGGCCGGCTGCGCGCCCTCGACCACCAGGCACTCAGCCTCACCTCGACCACGCACGAATTCGTCGAACCGAGCGCCGCGTTCGGACGCCCGCTGTACGACGCCGACGCCCACCGCACCGCCTTCCGGGTCGTACGGCTCGACCTGCCGACCCCCACCTTCATGCGCGCACCGGGGGAGGCGCCGGGCTCCTTCGCGCTGGAGTCCGCGCTCGACGAACTCGCCGAGAAGTGCGGCCTCGACCCGATCGCGCTGCGCGTCCGCAACGAACCCACGGTGGGGCCCGTCTCCGGACTCCCCTTCAGCAGCCGCAACCTGCTCGCCTGCTTCGACGAGGGCGCCCGGCGCTTCGGCTGGGCCGACCGCGATCCCCGCCCCGGTGTGCGCCGCGACGGGCGCTGGCTGCTCGGCACCGGCATGGCCGCGTCCACCTTCCATGTCGGGGTCGGCCCGTCCACGGCGGCCGTCACCGCGGAGGCGGACGGCACCTTCACCGTGCGGATCAACGCCACGGACCTCGGCACCGGCGCCCGCACCGCGCTGACCCTGGTCGCCGCGGAGTCGCTGGAGACGGAGCCGGCCCGGGTCCGGGTGCACATCGGGGACAGCGACCTCGGAGCCGCGATGTTCGCGGGAGGCTCGATGGGCACCCGCTCCTGGGCCTGGGCGGTGATGCGGGCGGCGGCCGACCTGCGGGAGCAACTGGCCCTGGGCGGCGACATCCCGCCCGCCGGCATCACCGCGCGAAGCGACACCACCGAGGCCGTCGCCGCGCTCGCCAAGAAGGAACGGCACTCCTTCGGGGCGCAGTTCGCCGAGGTCGCCGTGGATGTCGCCAGCGGCGAGGTCCGGGTACGACGGCTGCTCGGCATCTTCGCCGCCGGACGGATCGTCAACCCGCTGACCGCGCGCGGTCAGTTCGTCGGCGGGATGATCTGGGGCATCTCCATGGCCCTGCACGAGGAGGCGGTCCGCGACACGGCGTCCGGCGCCCAGGTCGGACCGGACTTCGCCAACTACCACTTCTCCGCCAACGCCGACGTACCGGCCATCGAGGCGGACTGGGTCGACGACCCCGATCCGGACGACCCGGTCGGCATCAAGGGCATCGGTGAGATCGGGGTCGTAGGGACCGCCGCGGCGATCGCCAACGCCGTCTGGCACGCCACCGGCGTCCGCCACCGTGCCCTGCCGATCCGCCCCGACCGGGTCCTTACGGCGGCCGAGGCGCCAAGTGCTTGACATCGCCGGGGAGTTGGACCGCTGGATGCGGGACGGCCGGGACTTCGCCGTCGCGACCGTCGTCGCCGTGGGCGGCAGCGCACCGCGCCCACCCGGCGCCGCGCTCGCCGTCGACACCGACGGCACGGTGATCGGCTCGGTGTCCGGCGGCTGCGTCGAGGCCGCGGTCTACGACCTGTGCGTGCAGGCGCTCCAGGACGGCGAGCCGGTCCGCGAACGCTTCGGCTACAGCGACGAGGACGCCTTCGCGGTCGGCCTGACCTGCGGCGGGGTGATCGAGGTCCTGGTCACGCCGGTGCGCGGGGGCGACCCGGTGTACGCCGCGGGGTTGGCGGCGGCGGCCGGAGGCGAGCCGGTGGCGCTCGCCCGGGTGGCCCGGGGGCCCGCCGAACTGCTCGGCAGGGCGCTGCTGGTGTATCCCGACGGGAGACACGAGGGCAGCCTCGGCGCGGAGGGCGCGGAGGGCGCGGAGGGCGCGGAGGGCGCGGAGGGCGCGGAGGGCGCGGGCGAGGGCGGCTCGAGCGGGGCGGACGCGGGTGGCCTCGGCGAGGCGGACGAGAGCGGCCGCCACCGACCGCACGAAGGCCCTCGCGCCGGCCGGCCCCACCTCGACCGCACGTCGGCGGCGCAGGCCCGCGCGCTGCTGGACCTCGGCCGTACCGGATCCGTCGAGATCTCGGAGGACGGCTCGCACTGCCCCGGTGGTCTGACCCTCTTCGTCGAGTCCAGCGTGCCCGCACCCCGCATGATCGTCTTCGGTGCCGTCGACTTCGCGGCGGCGCTGGTGCGGGCCGGCAAGTTCCTGGGCTATCGGGTGACCGTGTGCGACGCCCGGCCCGTCTTCGCGACCCGGAGTCGTTTCCCGGACGCCGACGAGATCGTGGTCGACTGGCCGCACCGCTATCTCCAGCACACGGCCACGGACGAGCGCACGGTCCTGTGCGTACTCACCCACGACGCCAAGTTCGACATCCCGCTCCTCGGAGAGGCCCTGAGGCTGCCCGTCGCCTTCGTCGGAGCCATGGGCTCGCGCCGAACCCACGAGGACCGCGACCGGCGGCTCCGGGAAGTCGGCGTCAGCGAGCGGGAACTGGCCCGGCTGCACTCTCCGATCGGCCTCGACCTGGGCGGCCGTACGCCCGAGGAGACGGCTCTGTCCATCGCGGCGGAGATCGTCGCCGTACGCAACGGCGGCTCGGGCGTGCCGCTGACCTGCTCGGGGGAGCCGATCCACCGTGACCGGGACAAGGTCGTGCTGGGGGTGTCCTGAAGCGGACCGGTCAGTCCTCGGTCAGCCAGTCGTACGCCCCCTGTGCGCTGAACTCCGCCTGCCCGCCCCGGAGTAGCAGCCCCGCAGTGGCGAACTCGGGGGCGTCGGCCTGCGCGGCCACGTACGGGATCGCGACGCAGCGCATCCCGGCCGCGTGCGCCGCCGCCGCGCCCGGAGCCGCGTCCTCCAGGACCACACAGTCGGCCGGAGCCGCCCCGAGCCGACGCGCGGCCTCCAGGAAGACGTCCGGCGCGGGCTTGCCCCGCGCCACCTCGTCCGCCGAGACGACGGTCCGCAGTGCCGCGTCGAGCCCGGTGCCCGTCAGGATCGCCTCGATGGCCTCCGGCGACGAACCCGACGCCACCGCCATCGGCACCCCCTCGGCCGCCAGCAGCTCCACGAACTTCCGCATCTGCGGGTACACGCGCGTGGCGGCCCGGGCCAGCGCCAGATAACGGTGGTTGGTCTCCGCGAGCAGGTCCTCCACCGGCGCCTTCAGGCCGTAGCGCTCCTTCAGGAGGACGAGGGTCTCCTGGGTGCTGATGCCGACGAAGCGCTCGTGCCGCGCCCAGGTGAAGTCCGGGACGCCGTGCTCGGCGAGGGTCTGCCGGGTGGCTTCGTAGTAGTTCGGCTCGCTGTCCACGAGGGTTCCGTCGAGATCGAAAATGACCGAGAGGCCGCCGAGGTTGCTCATGGGTTCAGGATGCCAAGGGTCAGGCGCCGGACGCGCGGCCGATCGACTCCACCAGCGGCAGCAGGCGGTGCGGGACGCGCTCGCGCAGCGCCATCTCGGTCCGGGTGCGGACCACTCCCGGCAGGCTGATCAGCCGCTGGATCACGTCCTCCAGGTGGCCGTTGTCCCGTGCCACGACCCGGGTGAGCAGATCCCCGCCGCCGGTGATCGAGAACGCCTCGACGATCTCCGGTACGGCGGCCAGCGCGTCCCCGACCTCGTCGAGATGCCCCTGCGTGACCTCGATGTGCACGAACGCGAGCACCGGGTGCCCGAGCGCGGCGGGGGAGAGGAAGGGGCCCGTACCGGTGATCACCCCGTCCCGCTCCAGCCGGTCGAGCCGCGCCTGGAGCGTGCCGCGGGCGACGCCGAGCAGCCGGGCGTACTCGCGCACGCTGGTACGCGGCTGCTCCAGGAGCAGCCTGAGGATGCGGGTGTCGAGTTCGTCCACGCTCATGACGGAAGACTGTACCAATGGCCCAGCGCATTGCTATCGGGCCAATGGACCAGTGATTCGGGAGCCACTTGAGCCACTCGCCTCGATGATGCTCTCATGGGCAGGTCGATGGCGCTGCGGACCTCCGCGGCGCCTTTTCCATGCCGGTGTTCGGCTGGTGTCCAGGGGCGATCGCAGGGGGCGGGAAGCAGTGCTGAAAAGGGTGTTCGTGGCTCCGGACCCGGGGCGTGCGCGGCTGCGTTTCGCCGGTCGGGCCGTGCTCGGCATCGGTCTCGCGGTCGTCGTGTGCGGGCTGACGGGACAGTCCCTCGCGGGCGCCGTCACCGGCGGTCTCGCCGCGCTGCTCACCCTGTTCACGGTGACGGACGCCACCGTGCGCGGGCAGGCCGTCACCACCGCGCTGCTGCCCTGCGTGGGCCTGCCGGTGCTCGCCGCCGCGGCCGAACTGCACGACCACCCCGTCGCCCGGGACCTCACCTTCCTCGCCGTGGTCGGCGCCGGCGTCTACGCCCGCCGCTGGGGACCGCGCGGCCACAGCCTCGGTGTCTTCGCGTTCATGACCTTCTTCGTGGCGCAGTTCCTGCACGCGACCACCGACCAACTGCCCACGCTGTACGAGGCAGTTGTCCTCTCCGTGCTCACCGCGGCGACGGTCCGATTCGGCTTCTGGTGCTACGAACGCCGACTGGCCCCGGCCGCCGTACCCGCGCCAACTGCCGCTCGCGGCTTGGCCCGTGTGACCACGAGGCAGGCGGTCCAGGCGACCGCCGGTGCCGGATTCGCCCTTGTGGTGGGCCAGTTGGTGTCCGGGCAGCGGTGGTACTGGGCCGTCGGCGCCACCTGGTGGATCTTCGTGAACACCGCCTCACGCGGCGAGACCGTGGTCCGCGGCTTCCGCCGCGTCCTCGGCACGGTCCTCGGCATCGCCCTCGGCCTGCTCGTCGCCGTCCCCGTCCAAGGCGCCCCCGTCCCCACCGCGATCCTGGTCGCCGCCTGCGTCTTCGGCATCTTCTACTCGGCCGCCGTCTCCTACACCTGGATGATGCTCTCGGTGACCTTGATGGCAGAGCTGCTCTACGGCCTGCTCGGCGTCCTGAACCCCGGCCTGCTGGCGCTGCGGTTCGCGGAGACCGGCGTCGGCGCGCTCGGCGCCGTCCTGGCCGTCCTCCTCGTCCTGCCGGTGACCACCCACACCACCACCGACGCCTGGATCCAACGTGCCCTGCGCTGCGTCCACACCTGCACCGCCGAGGCCGCCGCTCGCCTCGGAGGTTCCGCCACGGCCGACCCCGCCGGACGCGTCGCCGAACTCGAACAACTCCTGGGCCGGGTACGGCTGTCCGTCGCGCCCCTCGTGCATCCGCTGAACCCCGTGCTGGGCCGCAAGCGCCGCGCCCGCCAGGTGCTCGCCCTGCTCGACGACTGCGCCCGCGAGATCCGCGGCCTCGTCGCGGTGGCCGCCGACCCGGAGGCCTCCCACGACGCCCGCCTGGCCGCCGCCTGCTGGCGCGTCGAGACCGCGGTCGAGGCGCTCACCGACGGCGACGCGTCCCGGCTCACAGCCGCATCGGCCCGGCCACCTGTCGAGCCCGCGCTGGCCCACCTCCACGGCCTGGAACGCGCCCTCGCCGAACTCGCGGAGCCGCTGCGCGCACGGTCCGGTTCGCGGCTTGTCGGAGCGTGAGCCGGTACGGGAGCGAGACCGGTACGGCCGGGCGGAGAAAGCTCCCGGATTTGGTCTAGACCGGTCATGATCGGCTGCTACCGTCACCCCGGACGGCACTGACCGAGAGGGGACAGCGGTGGCAGACGGCGACAGGCGGGGACGGCGGGCCTTCATCGGGTCGTTCACGGCGGCGGGCGGCCCGGGTGTCGTCACGGCGGCCGTGGACGCGGACAGCGGCGCGCTGACCGTCCTGAGCAGCGTCGACGGCGTCCCCGACCCCTCGTATCTGGCGCTGGCGCCCGACGGGGACACGCTCTACGCCGTCAGCGAGACGACCGAGGGCGCGGTGGCCGCGTACCGCGTGCACGGTGACAAGCCCGAGCCGCTCGGTCCGCCGGTGCGCGTCGGCGGCGCGGGGCCGACATACCTGAGCCTGTTCGCCGGGCACGTCCTGACCGCCGACTACGGCTCCGGCAGTGTCACCGCCGTGCCGGTCCGCCCGGACGGCACGCTGGCCGGCCGCCCTTCCGGACAGCTCCGGCACACCGGCTCCGGCCCGCACGAACAGCGCCAGCAGGGTCCGCACGCCCACCAGATCCAGCCCGACCCGAGCGGGCGTTGGGCGGTCAGCGTCGACCTCGGCACCGACTCCGTGCGGGTGTGCGCGCTGGAGGGCGGCCGCCCCGTACTGCACCGCGAGATCGCGCTCCGGCCCGGCTCGGGCCCCCGCCACCTGGCCTTCCACCCGGACGGCACCCGCGCCTACGTCCTCAACGAACTCACGCCGACCGTCACCGTCTGCCGCTGGGACGCCGAGAGCGGCGCACTGAAGCCCCTGAGCGAGGTGCCGGTCCTGCCCGGCCCGCCGGACGGCGACGCCGCCTATCCCTCGGGCATCGTGACCTCGCCGGACGGCCGCTTCGTCTGGACGGCGACCCGCGGCGAGGACGTGCTGTCCGTGCTCGCCGTCGAGGGCGACGGGCTGCGACTGGTCGGCACGGTGCCCTGCGAGGGCCACTGGCCGCGCGCGCTCACCGAGGCCGGCGGCCACCTGTACGTGGCGAACGAGCGCTCCGGCGACGTCACTTGGTTCACCGTCGACCCCACCACGGGTGTTCCGCGCCGCGGCGGCTCGATCAAGGTGACCGCCGCGTCCTGCGTCGTTCTCGACTGACCCGCTGGTGTCCCCACGGCATGCCGAAGGGCCCACTCCCGCGTGAGGAGGGGCCCTTTCGGCGCTACGGCGTTACGCGTGCGGTGCGGTCAGCGAACCGGAGCGCCCTGCGGCTGCGGCGGGGCGATGCCCAGCGCCATCGTGTACTTGGCGAGCGCGAGCTTGCCGATCGCCGGGTACGGACCGAGCGCCTCGGCGGCCGCACAGCCCGCCTCGGCGGCGGCGCCCTGCACCAGGCCCGGGTCGATCTCGGGGCCGATCAGGTACGGCGCCAGCGCCAGCTGCTGCGAGCCCGAGGAACGCAGCTGCTCCGCGATCGCCGCGATCGAACCCTCCTGGTCCAGCGCCGCCGCCATCACCGGTACGGCGAGCCGCGCGGCGAGCAGCATGCCGGTGATCCCGGCCGCCTGCACGGCCTCCTCGCCACCCACGGACGCGAGGATGATGCCGTCCGCGGCGGTCGCGACGGTGAACAGCCGGGCGCGGTCGGCACGGGCCAGACCCGCCTCGGACAGCCGCACGTGCAGCGCCTCGGCGAGCAACGGGTGCGGGCCGAGCACATCGGTCAGGTCGGCCGCGACACGGCTGTCCATGACGGCCTGGCGGACCTGACGCAGCAGCGCGCTGTCCGGACCGGCGAGCAGCGGCACCACGACGGCCACCGGCCCGTCGGGCTCCTTGACGTCGGCGCCGGCGGCCCTGGCCTGCTCGAAGCGGGCGGTGCGCTCCTCGGCGGCGTGCGCGAGCACGGACGTCAGCGTGGGGAACTCGGAGTCGTCCCCGTCGAGATAACCGATGCGGCCGTCGAGACCGGGCAGCTCGGAGCGCGCGATGCTCACGACCTCCTCGGCGAGGCTGCGCGTGGCCGCGCTGGGCGTGCCCGGCACGGCGAGGACCAGCGCGGGCGCGCCCTCGGGAGCCGCCAGCTGCTCGGGTCGGCGGTGCCGCCCGGGCTGGCGAGGTCGCGGCATTCGTACTGGCAGGCCGGACGCGGGCCCAGTGGGGGAGCTCATGGCGAGGCATGTTACTGGCTTCCGGGGCTCCCCTGTTCGGGGAGGGTGCAGGTGAGCGGTATCCGTCCTGTTTTGTCTGATGAGTTACGTACGGATCAGAAGCGATCACCTTGTCCCTTTGGGATCGCCACGGAGTCCCGTTGGGCTCACCACGGAGAGCATCACGCCGTCACGCGGCAGCGCGAGCGCACCCGCGGCAAGATCACGCGCGATCCGCACGGCACCGTCCAACGGATCACCCGCCGCCGGAACCACCCGCGCATGCGGCAGCCGTTTCGCCAACTCCTCGTGCAGCGGTACGAGGAGAGGCTCGCCCATCTTGAACAGGCCACCGGTGAGCGCGACTTGGGGCTCGCCGCCGGCCGGGCAGACCGCGACGGCGGACTCGGCCATGTGCCGGGCGGCGGCGCGCAGGATGCCGGCCGCCACCGGGTCGTCCGCGGCGCACTCGGCGACACGGGGCGCGAAAGCGGCGAGTACGGCGGGCCGGTCCGACCGCGGATACACCTGGCCAGGCAAGCCCGCCATCGCCCCGAACTGCTCCTCGGCACAGCTCAACAGCGCCCCGGAACCACCGTCCCGCCCGTCGTACGCCCGCAGCGCCGCCTCCAGCCCGGCCCGCCCGATCCAGGCCCCGCCACCGCAGTCGCCGAGGAGATGCCCCCAACCGTCGGCTCTTCGCCACCTGGTGAGATCGGTGCCGATCGTGATCAGCCCGGTACCGGCGGCGACCACGGCACCGGGTCGCGCCCCTAGGGCGCCCACATAGGCGGTGACGGCATCAGCGGCGAGCGCGACGGTCCGCACCCCGAACTCCCGGGCCAGCGCCCCCGGCAACTCGGCCCGCAACCCGTCCCCGAGGGTGGCGAGCCCGGCGGCCCCGATCACCGCCGTACCCAACTCACCCACTGCGGCCTTTTCGGCCAACACCCGCACCGTGGGCGCCAGTTGCTCCATGAAATGTCCGGGATCGATGCCACGTGCACCGGTCCGAACGGGTTCCCCGGACGAGAGCGGAGCCGAGGTCCGGCTGCCACCGACCTCGCCCACGACGACACGGAGCCCGGAGCCTCCCGAGTCCACGGCGAGGAATCTGCCCACGTCATCCGGTGAACCGTCCCCCGGAACCGTCACGGCAGACGCCAGTCCACCGGTTGTCCTCCCTGCCGGACCAGCAGGTCGTTGGCGCGGCTGAAGGGGCGGGAGCCGAAGAAGCCGCGGTCGGCCGACATCGGGGACGGGTGGGAGGACTCCACCGAGGGCAGGTCGCCCAGGAGCGGGCGCAGGTTGCGGGCATCGCGGCCCCACAGGATCGACACCAGCGGCTTGCCGCGTCCCGCCAGCGCCCGTATCGCCTGCTCGGTGACCTCTTCCCAGCCCTTGCCGCGATGCGCGGCCGGACTGCGCGGGGCCGTGGTGAGCGCCCTGTTGAGCAGCAGCACCCCCTGCTGGCTCCACGGGGTCAGATCGCCGTTGGACGGCTGGGGCAGCCCCAGGTCCGTGTTCAGCTCCCGGTAG